>Ga0335073_10008214_pt1 | contig 14639 bp, 14 predicted proteins | sample Lox_Sample_22_FD_207093 | JGI IMG/M metagenome (GOLD analysis project Ga0335073, IMG submission 207093) | Soil microbial communities from Loxahatchee National Wildlife Refuge, Florida, United States - Lox_Sample_2.2 | ecosystem: Environmental > Terrestrial > Soil > Wetlands | place: USA... | reverse complement strand
GAAATTTCCACCAGGTCCACTCCCTGTTGCCGGGCCAGCGCGAGGGCTTCGTTCAGCGAGAGGACGCCGAGGTTCTTGTCGTGCGCGTCAATGACCCGCACTTCACGGGCACGAATCTTGCCGTTGACCCGGACGAACGAGGCGGAGGAAAAACTGCGTGGGGCAAAAGGGCGGCTCAAGACACCCTCGTCGGTTGTGACTGTACTGGATGGTTCTGCATCAAAAAAACCGGCACCTGTCGTAATAGATTACGATCTATAATTAAGCAATTCATGGGCCTTTACGCAAGTAAAAAAACGGGACTATTACCCCGTAAAATGGCCCGATTTGCCGCTTCATAAATCTTTTTTAGCGGCACTTTTGCCCGTGCCGCCAGCTTCTTGCACGACTCGAATTCCGGCGAAGCCTGAATAACTTTTTCGTTAAACTTGCCCAATTTCACCGTGATTTTGCCAAACGGCGTTTTGATTTCGGAGAATTCACGCCGCAACTTGCGCCGTTCCGCCACGGTGCGCCGGACGCCAAAGGCGCTGGTCTCTCGCAGAATCCTTTCACTGAAATCATCCGCCCGGGATTCTGTGCATAAAACCGTTAGCAACACGCCGGGCCGGTTCTTTTTCATCTGAATCGGCTGGTAAAAAACGTCCAATGCGCCCGCGACCAGCGCCGTTTCGGCAAAATGGCCTAGAATTTCGGCGTTGATGTCGTCGAGGTTGGTTTCCAGGATCACGATGCGATCGGTTTCCCAATCCAATCCGTGATGGGCGCCGGGTGACGGGTGACGGGATGCGCCGGCCCGCGGAGATTTCACGTCACGCGTCACTCGACGCTCGTCAGTTCCCAGCACGGCGCGTAAAACGTTGGGTCGCGTTTTATTTTCGCGCGAGCCAAGACCGTACCCGATTTTTTCAGCAACCAGATTTCCCATCGGCCCAAAACTTTCAACAAATTCAGCCAGCAACGCCGCACCCGTCGGCGTGACCAATTCGTGCGGTTCGTTGCATTGTGTAATGCCAATGCCGCGCGCGCCGAGAATGGCCAGCGTTGCCGGCGCTGGAACCGGAAATTGTCCGTGCGCGCAATCAATCCAACCGGTGCCTTCAATGACCGGCGCCGCGAGCACGCGCGGTTTGCCCAACATTTCCAGCGCCAGGCACGCACTCACAATGTCGGCGATGGAATCCACGGCGCCGACTTCATGGAAATGGACGCGGGCCGGCGGCACCCCGTGAATGCGGCCCTCGGCGTCGGCGATGCGCTGGAACACGCCGATGGATTTTTTCTTCACCCAGTTAGAGAGCCGGCTGCGGGAGATGAGCCGTTTGATTTCGGCGAAATTGCGGCTGTCTTCAGGGGGATGATCGTGGTGTGGATGGTGTGAGTGCTCCTGCCCCCGGTGTCGGGCCCTGGTTGCCCGGCCTTCGTGTACATGCACATCGAATTTAACCCCGGCGATGCCCGATTTTTGTTCGTGAAGAACGTGGAGATGCCAGCCGCCGAGCCTGAGCTTTTTCAATTCGCGCCCCAGCTTGCGCGGGTCCGCGCCCAGATCAATCAGCGCGCCGACAAACATGTCGCCGCTGATGCCGCTGAAAAGGTCGAGGTAAAGCGATTTCATTTTTCGAACAACGTATTGATCTGGCTGGCGGCGTACGCCGCGCCGAAGCCGTTGTCAATATTCACCACGGTCACGCCGCTGGCGCAACTGTTCAACATCGCCAGCAAGGCCGCCACGCCGCCAAAACTCGCGCCGTACCCGACGCTGGTCGGCACGGCGATCACCGGGTGGGAAACCAGGCCGGCGATGACGCCGGGCAGCGCGCCTTCCATGCCGGCAACAACAATCAACACATTCGCGCTCTGGAGGACCTCGAGGTGGGGCAGCAGGCGGTGCAACCCCGAAACCCCGACATCGTGGACGCGCTCGACCCGGTTGCCCATGATTTCCGCCGTGACCGCAGCCTCTTCCGCGACCGGCAAGTCACTTGTGCCGGCGCAAACGACGGCGATGACGCCGGGCCGTTTCGGCGAGGGCTTTTTTTCAAGGGTCACGCAACGCGCCAATTGGTGGTAAACCGCCATTTTAAATTTTCGTTTCAGTGCCCGGGCATGTTCCTCGCCGACGCGGGTCGCCAGCACACGCCGATCGCGTGCCAGAATTTCGGCTGCGATTTTGACGACCTGCGCGGGCGTTTTGCCTGCGCCGAAAATGACTTCGGGAAAACCCTTGCGCAAGGCGCGATGAGTGTCCACCTGGGCAAAGCCAAGATCGGCCACCGGCGCGGATTGAAACGCGTGCAGGACCTGGTCGCGGCTCACGCCGCCGGCCCGGAAATTTTCCAGCCACTGGATGGCTTCGGTCGTGGTCATGGCGGGTTTATGATTTGCGATTTATGTTTTTAGCAAACAACCGTTCGTGGCGCCTCGCCATCATAAATCAAAAATCATCAATCACAAATATTTCAACGAGGTTGCCGGAACAGTCGTTCCCGGTTTTTGAACAGGTACCAGACGACCGCCACGTTGATGATGAGGACAATCAACAACCCGAGGTAATAATGGCGTGGGGTGTGGGGGCGGGGAATCAATTCAGCGATCTCGATTGGGATAAAGAAGGCCGATTCACCAATGGTCAACCAGATGGCCCATTTGGCGCGAAAGGACAGTCCCACGCCCTCGACGAGCAGGAATAGGCCGCAAAGAAATGTACCGGAAGCCACCTCGCGGACATTGTTGGGTGTGATGGTATCGAGCCAGTCGCCGATCCTGGCGAAAAAGGTCCGCTCCGGGTCCAGATGCACCCAGCGCAGAAACTGATCAAACACGTCCGACAAATCCTTGTTCGCCAGCGTTAAAACTCCCAGCGCCAGCAGGAGAAGCGCCACGCCCTTGATCAACTTGATCGCGGCGATGAAATACAGGGTTGGCGCGCGCTTTTTGGCGGACTTGGTGTTTTCGGTGGCCATCGAATTCAGTCTCCAATCTACTTCAAACCGCCGCCGGTGGCGAGACGGCTGAGGGAGGTCCGGGTTCAGTCACCGTGTTGCGCGACGCTTCCACCTTGATGTAATGCAGGACCACCGGCGCGAGGATCATCCCGGGAACGCCCATCAGTTTTTCGCCCAGCACCAGCCCGATGAGGGTCAGCCACATCGGGCTTTTAATCCGGTCGCCAATAATTTTGCTGTTGAGGAAATATTCCAGTTTGTGGATGACGATGAGAAAAATGAGCGCGACGAGCGCCATGTTCGGTGAGAGGGTGAAACTGACCCCGACGATCAGGGTGTTGCTGATGATGTTGCCGATGATGGGCAACAAGCCGCACAGGAACGTAAAGGCGACGAGCACGGTGGCATACGGATAGCCGTTCCAAAATAGGAAACCGGAAGTCAAGGCCGTATTGATGATGGAAATGATGATTTGCGCGCCAATGACCCGGGAGAAGCTGCGGTAAAAGTTTCGCGCCCGAATATCCAATTCGCGCACGACCGTCGCGTACAAGCTGTCTCGCGCGGTCTGGGGGTCATTCTCGGCGCCCGAGGTCGCGTTCAGGAAAAGCCCCAGCGCCACCACAAGCCCGATGAACAAGAGGACGATCTGGAAGGCGGCGGCGCGCAGGAAGCGTCCGGCGTTGGCCACATCTTCCTTCACCTCGTTGATGGCGGCGGCCTTAAAGCTGGCCGGATCGCTGAACGGCAGCTCCACCCCCTGCTTTTCTGCGTACCCGACGACGGCGGGAATCGTGGTTTCGGCGATCCTGGGCGCCGCGATGTAAGCCTGGCGTGAAAAATAAAACACGCCCCAACCGATGGCCGCGACGGCGATGAGATAGAGGGTCACACCCCAAAATTTGCTGCGTCCAAAGCTGAATTGTTGCAAGGCGAAGTAACCGAACAGGACGGTGAGAATCAGGGTTCCCAGGTGTAACCCGCCGGCCAGGAGCAGCAGTACCGCCATGATGACATGGGAAATGCGCGCCGGCTGGCTCATGGCTGATTCATACACCCTCAGCGGATTTTCGGCAGCAACCAATTCAGCAATTCGCCAATCGCCAGCCGCTCCTGTTTGCCGTCATCGCGATAGCGCACCGTTACGGTGTCCTGCCACTCGGGCTTCTCCCCCAGGGTGTCAAAATCAATCGTCACGCAGAACGGCGTGCCCGCTTCGTCCTGCCGGCGATATCGCCGGCCGATCGCGCCCGCGTCGTCATAGAAAACATTCATGTGCGGACGCAGCCGATCGCGCACTTCCCGCGCTTTTTTTACCAGCTCGGGCTTGTTTTTCAGCAACGGCAGCACGGCCGCCTTGATCGGCGCGACCCGCGGATGAAATTTCAGCACCACCCGCGTTTCCAGCTTGCCTTTTTCGTCGGGCATCTGGTCTTCGTGGTACGCATTGCAAATCAGCGCCAGGATGAGCCGGTCCACGCCCGCGGACGGCTCGATGACGTGCGGAATGTATTGGCCTTTGGCCAGTCCTTCCGCGTCTTCCCTGGCTTCCTTTTCCCCCTTTTCCGCCTCGACGCCCGTTTTCACAAGATACTTCAAGCGTGCCTCGTAATAGCGTTTCGACAAGTCGGCTTTCCTGGCCTCCTCGAGTTTGCCCCAGGCGGCGCGCAGTTCCTCGTCGAAAACCCCCATCGGCTTGCCGGAGAAACGTTCGTGCTGGCTCAAATCAAAATCGCTGCGGGCGGCAATGCCTTCCAGTTCCTCGCCTGTCAGCTCGCCGTTCTCGTCACGTTTGCTGAACGGGAATTTGTAAAGAATGTCCACCGTGGCGCGGGCGTAATGCGCCAATTCCTCAGGTTTTTGCCAGTACTCGACCAGCGTGTTCCGCGGCAGGCCGATGCCTTCGTAAAAGGCGATACGCTGTTCGACCCAGTATTTGTGCCACGCTTCCCAGCCCCAATCCGAATTACCGATTTCCGATTTCCGATTTCCGATTTCAGCTGCCGTGGCGACACGACCGGCGATGGCCTCCACCACCTCGTCGGGCTTGATGAAAAATTCCAGTTCCATCTGCTCGAACTCGCGCGAGCGGAAGGTATAATTGCGGGGGGTGACCTCATTGCGAAACGCCTTGCCGACCTGGGCAATGCCGAAGGGCACCTTCTGACGCGACGTTTCCATGACATTCTTGAACTGCGCGAAAATCGCCTGCGCGGTTTCCGGACGGAGATAAGCAACGGCGGAGGCGTCTTGCACGGGCCCAACATAGGTCTGGAACATGAGATTGAAGGCACGCGGCGCGGTCTTCTCGCCATGGCATTCGGAAACCGATTTACTCGGTTTTTGCGGACAGGGAATTTCGCCGGTTTGGTCCGCCCGAAAGCGGCCCTTGCAGGTTTTACAGTCAATCATCGGATCGCTGAACGTGTCCACGTGGCCGCTGGCCTTCCAGATTTGCGGCGACATGATGATGGTGGCTTCCAGGCCGACCACGTCGTCGCGCTGGCGGGTCATGGCGTGCCACCAGAGCTCCTTGACGTTGCGCTTGAGTTCGGCGCCCAGCGGGCCGTAATCCCAAAAACCGTTGATGCCGCCGTAAATTTCCGATGACGGGTAGATGAAGCCGCGCCGCTTGCACAGCGACACGATTTTTTCCATGAGCACGTTTTCTTTCGGGTCAGCCACAGGATGGCCAGTGTTTGCGATGGGCGCGCAGCTGTAAATGAGATTTTAGCCGTCCTGGCGACGTTTGGATGCGTGAGTTTCACGCGCGAGGCGTGAAAATTTTACGCGCCGCGGCGTTTTTGACTTCGTGGACAACCATTTTTCCGGGCTTTTGCCGGGAATTCCGTTTGGCACCGTCAGTGCTAGGAAAATTTCAGAATATTGTGTTGACAGCCAGTGCGGTTTGGCTAGATTCCGCCAACCATCACCGAAAGATAAAAATAAAAACCACGTGAACTTATGAAAAAAATTCTAAGACAAAAAAAGGCCTTCACCCTGATTGAACTGCTGGTGGTGATCGCCATTATCGCCATTCTGGCGGCCATGCTGCTGCCGGCGCTCGCCGCCGCCAAGCGCAAGGCGCAACGCATCAATTGTATCAGCAATCTCAAACAAATTGGCATCTCCTTCCGGATGTGGGGCGATGACAACGGCGGCCAATATCCCAGCACGGTTCTTTGCGCCAATGGCGGCGCCGAAGAAAATGTTTACAGTGCGCAAAATACAACTCTCCCTGCTCCGGCGAGCCCCTATACCCAAGGTTATTATCCGGCGCAGTGCTTTACCGTGATGTCAAACACGCTGGATAATCCGGCATTGCTGGCCTGCCCCTCGGATTCCACCGCACCACACAGCACTCCCGCGACGAATTGGGCTCAATTTTTCGCTGTAACTGGCGGGACTCCCTCCGGCTCGACTGCCATCAACGACAGCTATCTAAGTTATTTTGTTTGTGGCGATTCCATTGATACCCAACCCCAGTCAATCCTGTGCGGTGACCGCAATATTGGTAACGGTGGCACTCCAGCAGGTCAGGCAGCTGCCGGGATTTGTAGCGCCTCAAGTACTTCCACCGGGCAAGCGGCATCCAATGGCCTCGGCAATGGCGGACAAGCCGGCACTCCCAGTGTGGCAAGTGTAGGTCTTAAAGGGGTTGATTTTGCCCTGTGGTCATGGAGCGCCAATGACATCCACCTGGGGGCCGGCAACCTTTTGTTGGGTGACGGCAGCGCCCAACAGGCAACCATATCCGATTTGCAGAAGGATTTGTTGAACGCTACGAATGGGCCAACCATCTATCCGTATTATAATTTCCCGAACTAGTTCGTAGTTTTCGGACGTCCTTGTCCCGGCACCGAGGCGCCTTTCCCGGCGCCTCGTTTTTTATTAAGTGACGATGCGGGTACCACCGCGGTTTGCAGAAATTCTCCCGGGAATTTTCAGCGCTCGGGCGGTTGGATTGGCATGGGTACAGGCTGGTGGGGCGGGGCTGTTGACGAGCCGGCTCGCGGGGACGCTCACCCTGCCGAAAATGGCAAACCATGTCCCTACCGTTGTGTTTCCTTTTTTGCCTTTTCTAAAAGTCGTTGTTCCAGGAAAAATTTTTGCAACAGCGCGCGGCACTCCAGCTCGCGCACGCCGGAGGTAATTTCACAACGATGATTTAACGTGGGCAATTGCAGCAGGTTCAGCGCACCACCGGCCGCCCCGGCCTTCGGATCACCGACGCCGAACACCACTCGCGTCAGCCGGGTGTGCACCACGGCCCCCGCACACATCGGACACGGCTCCTTGGTCACATACAGGGTGCCATCGGTCAGCCGCCAGTCGCCCATGACCTCCTCCGCCTGCGTGAGCGCAAGCATCTCCGCGTGGGCGGTCGCGTCTTTCAGTAATTCGACCTGGTTGCAGGCGCGGGCAATGACACGCCCTTCGCGCACAACCACCGCGCCGACCGGGACTTCGCCCGCCGCGTAAGCCTTGGCCGCCTGGCGCAGCGCCTCGCGCATGAAATAGTCATCGCTGTGCAGGTCAATCACGGGCGCCATAAATGTCGCAGGAAGAATGCAGCATGCAGAAGTAAAATCAAACGTGCAGCGTTAAAAATTTCTTGATGCGGCCTTCTTATTTCAGCCTTGCCTCTTCGAGCGTCCATTCATTCCGGCCGTCCGGAGGGCAATGGCAATGGGCCGCAAAAAAGCCGCCACGGTATTGCCAAAACCACGGCCAGATCTGTTCGCGGTCGGTTTGGGGAATTTTCAGCGAGGCCAATGCTTCCCGCGGGAAGAATTGAAACCGGCCCTCGGCATGATCCGGCGGCGGGGCTTTCAACTTCAATTTCAATTCGAACAAAAACATCAGCCAATGGGTCTGGCCTTGATAACCGTGCTCGCTGACCAGGCCGGTCAGATGTAGATCCATTGTTCGGACCGGGATGCCGAGTTCTTCCCCGGCCTCGCGGCTGGCACAGGCATAAGGCGACTCCCCGATGTCCATTTTCAATTTGCCGCCGCACGGGCTCCAGAAACCGCGGTTGGGCTCCTGTGCGCGTTCGAGCAGAAGCACGTCGTCCCGCTCATTGAAGCAGTACAGCAACGTCGCGACTTTGTAGGGCAGCGGCATTTGCGATTTCAGACTTTCGATTTACGGTCGCTTCTCAATGAAACCGGTCCATCGTAGATCGTAAATCGCAAATCGTAAATTCTTCATTGTCTCCACGCGGCAAATGGCTAGCATAACCGGCCTGATTTCGATTGCAGGGATAAATAATAAATGAAAACTTACGATATCGCACTTATGGGCGGCGACGGCACCGGGCCGGAGGTCGCCGCCGAAGGCGTCAAGGTCTCCGACGTCGCGGCCAAAAAGTTCGGTTTTAAAATCAACTGGCACAAATACGATTTTGGCGGCGAACGCTATCTGAAAACCGGCGAAGTGTTGCCGGACAGCGCGGTGGCTGAATTGCGGAAGTTTAAGGCCATCTTTCTGGGCGCGGTGGGCCATCCGCAGGTCAAGCCCGGCATTCTGGAAAAAGGCATCCTGCTGCGACTCCGTTTCGAGCTGGAACAATACATCAATCTGCGCCCGGTCAAACTCTATCGCGCCGTGGACTGCCCACTCAAGGACAAGGGGCCGGAACACATTGACTTTGTCGTCGTGCGCGAAAACAACGAGGGCATTTACACCGGCTCGGGCGGCTTTATCTTCAAGAACACGCCGCACGAAGTCGCCATCCAGGAATCGGTCAATACGCGGCGCGGCGTGGACCGCTGCTTGAAATATGCCTTCGACCTGGCGCAGAAACGCCGCGACGGCAAACCGTGGAAAGGCCTCAAGCCGGAGGATGTCCAGGCGGGTAAAACCGCGCAACTGACGCTGTGCGGCAAAACCAATGTCCTCACGTACGCCTTTGATTTGTGGGAACGCGCCTTCCATGAACTCGGCGCGAAATATCCTTCCGTGAAGCGCGATTATGCGCACGTGGACGCCACGTGCATGTGGTTTGTGAAAAATCCCGAGTGGTTCGACGTGATTGTCACCGACAACATGTTCGGCGACATCATTACCGACCTGGCCGCGATGATTCAGGGCGGGCTGGGTGTTGCGGCGGGTGGCAATATCAATCCCGAAGGCACCAGCATGTTCGAACCGATGGGCGGCAGCGCGCCCAAGTACACCGGCCAGAACGTCATCAATCCCATTGCGGCCATTAATGCCGCCGGCCTGATGCTGGATTTCCTCGGTGAAGCCAAGGCCGGCGCGGCCATGGAAGACGCCGTCGTGAGGGTCATCAATACGAAAATCAAGTCACTGGCCGCCGGCAAGATGGGTTATGGCACGCGCGAGGTCGGCGATTTGGTGGCGGCGGCGCTTTGAGGGCGCACAAGCGGAAGCTTGAACTCCCACGGTGAAAAGTCTGACCGAACTCTCTGGTTTGAAACGCCGCACCGGCGTGGGTACCTCAACATCACCGTCATGGTCGAATGACTCGTCCGCAAAAGCGGTGTGCAGGAGGGACGTTGCCTCATCAACGCCTGCACATCACCGCCAGCGCCTATATTAACGATGCCGAAGACGGCCTGTTACACGATTACGATTTCCGGCTCAACCGCTGGCGCCACACGAGCCAACATCGCAATACCAGCATAGTCGCACCGGCGAGGACAACGCCGACGCGCACTTGAAACGCCAGGTCATGGGGCGCGAGGTCGTCGTGGCCATCACCCAGGGCAAACTCGACCTCGGCCCGTGGGAACAGATTTTCTACGGCGAATTCGACGACCGCCATCGCAAATGTGTGCTGGTGAAAATCATCGGCGAATAATCTTTGTCGCGATCAACGCCGGACCCGATAAAACTGCTGCGCGCCGTTCATTGGGTACACGGCGCGGAAATGTCCGGGGCTGGTTTGCGTGATGGTGGCGGCTGCATCACCAAAGCCATTCGAACACCGGTCAACGCATTGCAACGCGAAGGCCGACGGGCTGTCGCCGGCGTCACCGGTAAAATCAATCTGCACGTTTCCGTTGGTCAGGATGATGCCGGTAATATGAGGCGCGGCGGCGGGCACGCCGTTCGTCGTCCACGATAGCGAGAAATTGTCTATGCCAAAAGTAGCACGGCTACCCGATCCGGTCGCCGCCGAAAGTGCAACGATTCGAATCCAGACATTGGACGACGAGCCGTTGGCGTCTGGCCCCAAATTATATGTTTGGACTGTCACGCCGAAATTGGTTGCGTTGGTATAGTTGCCCAATGTGGTGAAGTTGGTGGGTGAATTACCGGCCGCATACTGAATGGTCCAAACGGTAGTGTACCCGTTTGTATGCAAAGTGCAGAGGTTCAGGCTCAAGGTCAGGTTGCTCAAACCGATGGTATTTGTGATCTGCAGCGTGAAGGCGGCTCCCGGATCACCAAACGAGCCGGTCTGACGAATGGCCAGCGCGCGGTTGAGACAATTGGATTGGATTTGGGGAGATTCGTTTCCGATAAAATTCGTGCCCACATCGCTCACGACGGAAGCGCAATTCCCGAATTCTCCGGCGGTACTTCCCCATGTCTTGGGTCCTGCACTGTAATTGTTAGTGATGGTACCCAAGCTGTTGGTCGTGGAATTGATTCTGATCGACCAGCCTAACGGGATGCCATTGCTGATGGCATTGAAGTCCTGCGTGTAATTGGTGCCGGTAAGGGTGAGTTGTGCTTGAACGGATTGGTCGAACAATGCCGCGCCAAGAAACAGTGCCGCGCCGCAGAGGTACGAAACGTTTTTTTTCATTTGGTTCATTTTTTTTGATTTGGATTTCGTGTGCGAAGAAAGAAATCTGGCGGGGTTTTCGTTAACTGAAACCGTGGGACCGGGTTACAGTTGTCCGTCCGTGCCCTGAGTAAGCGCCCGCGAAATCGAACCTGTCCTGACCGACCCTGCCCCGCTATTTCCATTCAACTCCCGTTTTGAATCAACAAAACTGCGTGAAGCAATATATGAAACTTAAAATATCTAATAATAGCTGGTTATTTCGACAAGCTTCCTTTTGGGGAAGCTTGCCCGCAAATGCTGCACAGCTCCTATAAATGGTTGTCGAAAGCCGCCGCGGTTGCGAAAATCGGAAATGCAAACGAAAGCGATCCTCTGGCTTTTACTCACATCTCTGGCCATGACTGCCCCCGCGGCGGAAATCGCCAAAACCAATGCCCCAGCGGAGGAAACCAATTCTCCAGCCGCGAAAAAACCGGAACTGGCCGCCATCCCCGACGCGACGCACAAGCCGGTCTTCACCACCAATACGATCACGATTGCCGGGAAGCGGGTGACCTACGTGGCCGAAACCGGCATGTTGCCCATCCTCAAACCCGACGGCACGTCGCGCGCCTCGGTTTTTTACGTCGCTTATACGCGATTACAGCTGGAAGACAGAAGCCAGAAGACGGAGAACAGAAAGCCGGCCTCTGACCTCGGGCCTCAGGCCTCTGACCGGCCGGTCACGTTTTGTTTCAACGGCGGTCCCGGCTCTTCCTCCGTTTGGTTGCACCTCGGCGCGCTCGGGCCGCGGCGCGTGAAAATGAATGAGGACGGGACATTGCCCAAACCGCCGTTTGGCCTGGAGGACAATCCGTATTCGATTCTGGACGGAAGTGATCTGGTGTTCATTGACCCCGTCGCCACCGGTTTCAGCCGCGCGACGAAGGATGAATCGGCGGCCGCATTTTTCAGCCAGTCGGCCGATCTGGACTCGGTTGGCGAATTCATCCGGCTGTGGACGACGCGACATGAACGCTGGCTCTCGCCGAAATATCTCTGCGGCGAGAGTTATGGGGTCTTTCGCGCCGCCGGGCTCGCGGAACGTCTGCGTTCGCGTTACGGCATGTATCTAAACGGCCTGATTCTGGTCTCGGGCGTTTTGGATTTTGCCACCATTGATGACGGGACGGGCAACGATTTGCCGTTTGAACTCTTCCTGCCCAATTACACCGCCACGGCGTTTTACTTCAAGAAATTGCCGCCGGATTTGCAGAGTGATTTGCCGGCGGCATTGGCCGAGGCGCGCAAATTCGCCAAAGGCGAGTACGCTTCCGCCTTGCAACAGGGCGCGGCGCTGCCCGACACTGAGCGGGGACAGATTGTCGCCGAACTCGCGCGGCTGACCGGTTTGAAACCGCAGGTGATCGAAGACAACCATCTGCGGATTGACTCCGGCGTCTTTCGCAAGCAGTTGCTCCACGACCAGGGCCTGATTCTCGGCGCCTATGACGCGCGCATTACCGGACGTGACGACGACCCGGCCTCGTCGTATCCCGATTTCGATCCCTCCTACGCGGCGACGTACGGACCGTTCGCGGCGGCCATGAACGCTTATGCGCGCCAGGAATTGAAATTCGAGGATGATCTGCCCTACGAAATCATCGCGGGCGTGCAACCCTGGAATTACGGTGCGCACAACGATTATCCGAGCGTGAGCGACCAGCTCGCGTCGGTGATGAATCAAAATCCTTATATGCGGGTGCTGGTGCTCAATGGGATGCGTGACCTGGTGTGTCCGCAGGACACGATGCGGTACGCACTCGACCACATGCAACTCGACCCGGTCTATCGCACGAACATTAGCTACGCCACCTTCGAAGCCGGCCACATGATGTACGTGAACCTGCCGGATCTAAAAAAGATGCACGGCATGCTGGAAGATTTTATCAAGCAGTAGGCCGCATGGCTGAACTGTCGTAAGGATGATTTAACCTGTTTCCATGATGGCCAGGCTCCCATCATTTGTGGAATTGATTTGAAGTCAGGCGTCATTCAAACATTCATGAAAATTGCATGCCTTATTCCAGTTCTGGCAGTGGCGCTTCTCGCCTCGTGCGCGCCGGCTCCACACGACGCCAATGCCACGACTTCGCAACAGTTGGCCAACGAGAGTAGTGCCGCATTAAATGCGAAGGACTATGTCAAAGCGCAGATGCTGGCCAAGCGGGCGACCAGCGTTGATCCGAAATTTGCCGAGGCTTGGGTCGGTTATGGGATGGCATCCGCGCGTTTGGGACAGACTGACCGAGCCCGTGCGGCTTATGAACAGGCACTTTCGTTGCACCAGGCCCGTCATCTCCAGGATCCTTCCGACGGCGATCAGGTCGTCCAGCAGATTTTTTTGCTGACGCTGCTTGGACGCCAAGCGGAAGCTGAGACCTTACTGAAGCAAGCTCATACCGATTATCCGAGTGACCAGGCGATCACGAAGATGGTCGAAAATTTTACCACGATGAAGCAGGGATGGCAGAGTTGGGTGTTGAAAGCGAAACCATGACGCCGCGCTAGAGCGTCTGACAGTGAGTCCGCCGCCAGCATGACTATTCATGGACACGGATCAGGGTTTTGATGGCGTGATTGCCGGCGGCCATCTTCTTGAACAATTCCGGCAACCGGCTGAGCAGACATTCGCCGTCCACAAAATCCCGCGCGCGAATCAGGCCGGCCTCGATCAATTCCAACGCCCGCCGGATGGCACGTGGCGTGTGATGGAAACTCGCCAGCAGGGTCAGGCTGGAATAATGAATCAATTCCGTGTCGAATGACGCCTTCGTGCCGGAGGGACAACCGCCAAAAAAATTGACCGACCCGCCTTTGCGGACGAGTTGCACGGCCGCTTCCCAGGTCTCAGGCCGGCCCACGGCTTCAATGACCACGTCAAATCGGGAGGGCCGCCGCGTCGGCGACCCCGAAATTCGGGACGGCGGCACGCCGTCCCTCCCAATCACGGCCTTGACCACGTCGCCGTCCTTTCCAACCTCAAAGACTTTTCCCGCGCCCACCCGCCGCGCGGTCTGCAATCTTTTTTCTCCGCGCCCGGCTATCGACACATTACAACCGGCGTTTTTCGCCAAGGCCACGAACATCAGGCCGATCGGGCCGGCGCCAATGACCAGCACGTTTTGGCCGGTGCTCAGATTTGTGTCTGCCACTCCCTGGACAACACAGGCGAGCGGCTCGACGAGCGCGGCGTCACGGAAATCGGTTTCCGGTTTGAGCCGCAATAGGTTCTGCTGGACGATCCGCGCGGGAATGACAAGGGATTCGGCGTAAGCGCCGTTCAGGAACTGCAAATCTTCGCAGAGATTTTCCTGGCTGCAACGGCAGTGAAAACAGTCACCGCACGGCGCGGAGTTGGCCGCTACGACGCGGTCGCCGATTTTCCATGTCTCGATTGTCTGGGTCGGGTGCGTCACTCCGTGCGCGCCGTTTTTTTTGGCGGAATGTGCGGCGGGCAAGGGACTGCCCGTCCCACCACCGGCAACCTCGGAAATCACGCCGGCCAGTTCGTGGCCAAAGACCGCGGGCGGCACGATCATTTTGGCGTGGTAGCCGCGTTTGAATACCTTCAAATCCGTGCCACAGGTGAGCGCAGCCTCGATGCGGATACGAACTTCGCCTGGTTTCAACGGCGGCGGTTCGAGTTCCTCGATTTGAATCTGTCCCCGGCCGTGAAGGATGGCGGCTTTCACGAGGCCAGTTTAGAGAGCGACCGGATGGCTCTAAAAGCGAATTTTTTTAAGTTTGTCCGGCGACAGGGACGCCGGATTCCTGGAATTCAGGTGGCGGTTGAGTGAGGCGCGTCAGCTTATCCTGACCGCCGCGCCGACTGGCGCTTGTCCGATTTCACAAATTGTGCCATATTCGCCGTGACATTCCCGGCC
>Ga0335073_10008212_pt1 | contig 14640 bp, 17 predicted proteins | sample Lox_Sample_22_FD_207093 | JGI IMG/M metagenome (GOLD analysis project Ga0335073, IMG submission 207093) | Soil microbial communities from Loxahatchee National Wildlife Refuge, Florida, United States - Lox_Sample_2.2 | ecosystem: Environmental > Terrestrial > Soil > Wetlands | place: USA... | reverse complement strand
ATTTCCTCGACCTGCACGGCCGTCGTCATCAGGTATTGCAGGAACAGCACGGCAAGAATCGCTGCGATGAAATACCAGATGTGGAATGCGGTCTCGCGCTGCATTGTCGTTGTCCCGAATTAGCCCCACAGCATGATCCGGCTCCCGGACCACATCCGCTTTGATTTGCATCAGCTTGAGGTGGATCAAGGCAAGTGCGTGCTTTTCCGTGCATTCCTTGGTGCCATGACCGAGCTCCCGCAAACCGCCTCCCTGATGGACGATGCCGACATCGAAACATGGTGGGCGGCCGATGCTGACATCACCGCTCGGCTCCTGGCCGCCATCGCAGTGGCGACGGCGGCCGTGCCGGCGATGAACGCACGCTACAATCCGGAGCGGCAGCGGTTCGAGCCCCTGCCAACGGTCGATCTCGGAATCGCCATAGAGAACGAGCACGGGGTTGTCGTGCCGGTCCTGACCGATGCGCGCCACAAGTCGCTCGTGGAAATTCGTCGCCGCCTCAATGGCCTCCGCACCCTAATTGACCATTGCGCGGAGCGTCCCAGCATAACACTGGTCAACTTCGGCCGCGGACCCTGCCGTTATGCCATGCTGCCGATCGTACCGCCGGAGGTCGCAATCGTCGCGGCCGGGCAGGTTGTGGTGCAGCCGGTGCAGTTCGGCGAGCGCACAACCTACCGTCACCGGCTTCCCCTGACCCTGACCTACGACACGCGCGCTTGCCATCTTCTCGGGGCTACGCGCTTCATGGGCGCGCTCAAGGTCGATCTCGCGGAACAGGATCTTCCGCTCAGTCGTGGGTTCCATCGAGCTGGCGGACCGCCCAATCCGTCAGTGGGCCCACAAAGCGCCGATGTCACCTGAGCGAGACTACTGACGCAATGCGACTAAGCTTTAACCACGACGAAAGAAACCAAATATGGTTTGCGCGGCTCCAACGCTAACGGCCAGGGACGTGATGACTTCGCCCGTAATTTATGTGATGGAGGAAACGCCCCTGTGCGAGATCGCAAGAGTTCTCCTGGATCACCGCATTAGTGCTGTTCCAGTACTCGGCAGTTCGGGCCGTGTTACTGGGCTCGTCAGTGAGGCTGACCTTATCACCCGGGACGACACCCAAGCTGATCGGCGTTCCTGGTGGCTCGATGTGCTCGACACAAACTCGAAGCATGGCGCCGATATCCGCAATTACCTTGACGCGCATGGATTGCGTGCGAAGGACGTCATGACTAAGGATGTGGTGGTGGTCGAAATGGACGAGCCAATAATCAAGGTCGCAGAAATTCTCGAAGCCGCGCGCATAAAGCGGGTTCCTGTGATGGATGGTGATCAACTTGTAGGTATAATCAGTCGCAGGAACGTGCTCGCCAGCCTGGTATCGCCTAAAACCTAGTTTGATGGACGGCGAGCGATGCTCTAGGTCGGTCGCACGCCCCGACCCCAATGGTCCATAGAGAGCCCAGACGCGACCGTTCCTTGGATGGCGATATCGCCGGCAATCAAGACGCCGTGTTCGCCTTCCTCGGTAATCCGGCAACCCATGGGCTGTCGGAACCGGTCAAGCGCATCGACACTCACGGAGCCGCCGTCTTCCTTGCCGGGCGTGACGTCTACAAGGTCAAGCGTGCGGTGCGCTTTCCCTACATGGACTTCTCGACACTAGAGAAGCGCAAGGCTGCTTGCGACGCGGAGCTTGTGGTCAACCGAGCGAATGCGCCCGCGCTCTATCTTGGCGTTCTTCCCATCACGCGAAAGGGCGATCGGCTCTATCTCGCAGGAGATGGCGAGATCGTCGAATGGGCCGTCCATCTCCGCCGTTTCGATGAGCGCGCCACGCTCGACCGCATCGCCGAGAAGGGACCGCTCGGGGCCACGATCGTCGATCAACTCGCCGGCGTCATTGCAACGGCTCACAAGCTTGCTCCGCGACGGGCCGACGCGCGCAACGCCGCGACCTCATTGCGCCGCGCCTTGCTCGAGACCGTCGCTGAGCTTGTCGATCGCCGAGATATCTTCGCGCCGTTACCGGTCGAAACGTTGCGGACCAACCTGATTGCCGCGTTCGAGAGGGCCGAGCCAGCGTTGCTGGAACGCGGCGCCCGAGGCAAGGTCCGTCGCTGCCATGGCGATCTTCACTTGCGCAACGTCGCGCTGATCGCAGGGCAGCCCGTCCTGTTCGACGCGATCGAATTCGACGAGGCGCTCGCGACGACTGACATTCTCTACGATCTCGCCTTTCTGGTCATGGATCTGTGCGTGCGCAATTTCGGCGAGGATGCCAATCGGCTCCTCAATCACTATCTCTGGCACTCGGAAGACGAGCGCGGCGAGATCGGCGGACTGACGCTCATGCCGCTGTTTTTGGGCTTGCGCGCGGCGATCGGCGCCAAGATCGGGGTGGCTCAAGCCGAGCTGCAGACCCAAGCGCCGCCGGTCACCGAGGCGGCGCGGCTCTACTGCAAGGCCGCGCTCGGTTTCCTGGTTCCTGAAGCGCCCATGTTGGTCGCGATTGGCGGTCTTTCGGGAACCGGCAAAAGCACGCTGGCGGCGAAACTCGCGCCTTCCTTCGGGGCCGCGCCAGGAGCCGTACATCTCCGGAGCGACATCGAGCGCAAGCGCGTCTATGCCGTTCCGTTTACCGAGCGGCTGCCCGACGAGGCATACGGCGCCGATGTTACGGCCCGCGTTTATCGCGATCTCCTGGACCTCGCGCAGAGCGCTCTCGCTGCAGGACGCTCCGTCATTGTCGATGCGACGTTTCTCGATCGGTCAGAGAGAAGGGAGATCGAGCGCTTGACAGGCCGAATCGATGCTCCGTTCCTTGGGCTTTGGCTCGATGCGCCGCATGACACGCGGGCAAAGCGGGTCGCGGCACGTGAGGGAGATGCCTCCGACGCCACCGTGGCGGTTGTTGCCGATCAGGGGCTTCTCGATACCGGTCCGATCGAGTGGCGGCGCATCGATGCAGGCATGCCGCTCGAAACGACGGCGGCTGCGGCCTTGTCGCTTATCCGCCCCTCGCAGGTATAGAGCGTCACGGGACCAGGACGGCGGCGCCGTCGAATCGTCCCGCCCGAAGATCGTTCAACGCCTCGTTTGCCCGGTCCAGCCGATAGGGTGTGGTCTCGGTGACGATATTCATCTCCGAAGCGAGCTGTAGAAAGTCGATCCCATCCTTGCGAGTCAGATTTGCCACTGAGAGCAATTGACGCTCTTCCCACAGCAGTCGATACGGGAAGCTGGGGATGTCGCTCATGTGGATTCCCGCACATACGACGCGCCCGCCCTTCCGCACGGCCCGCAGGGCCGCGGGCACAAGCACACCCACCGGCGCATAGATGATGGCTGCGTCGAGCGCCTCGGGCGGTCTCTCGTCTGACCCCCCCGCCCAGCTCGCGCCGAGCCGCCGTGCAAAGCGCTGCGTCGCTTCGTCTCCTGGCTGGGTGAAGGCGAACACCGTCCGTCCCTGGTGCCGCGCGACTTGCGCAATGATGTGCGCAGCCGCCCCGAACCCGTAGAGACCGAGCCTCTTGCCCTCGCCCGCGATCATCAGCGAGCGCCAGCCGATCAAGCCGGCGCAAAGCAGCGGCGCGGAGGCAACCGGATCGGCTGCAGCGCCAAGCCGAAAGGCGTAGCGCGCGTCCGCGACCACCTGCGTCGCGAACCCTCCGTCACGCGTGTAGCCTGTGAAGAGGGGCCGGTCACAAAGGTTTTCCTCGCCACGGACGCAATAGGAGCAAGCCCCGCAAGTCTTACCGAGCCACGGCACGCCAATGCGGTCGCCGACCCGCAGCCCATCCACGCCCGGCCCGACCTGGTCGATCGTTCCGACAATTTCATGGCCGGGAATGATCGGTAGCCTCGGCTCGGGCAGTTCACCATCAATGACGTGAAGATCGGTGCGGCAAACGCCGCATGCCAGCACTCGTAAGCGAATCTCGTCCGGCCCAGGCTGGCGATCCTCGAGCTCGGTCCACTCAAGAGTCGTACCTGGCCTCTTCAGCACCATCGCATGCACGGACGGGCCCTCACAGCCGTTCCCAAATCCCGGTCTCTTCGTCCAGACGGTCTTGCTCGCTGCCGCGAAAATCTCCCTTCGACACGATCCCCACCACTTTGCCATCGGCGACGATCGGGATGTGGCGGAACCCGCCGTCCCGCATGAGCCGCAACGCCTCGATCGCGTTTTTGCCGGGTGGCATGGTGTCGGGGTCAGGCGTCATCACATTCGCTAAGCGAGTCTTAGCCGCCTCCTTGCCGTCGGCAAGCACGCCTACCGCATCGCGCCCGGTAAAGATGCCGAGAAGACGTTGCTCTGTGTGGGTGACGACCACGGCACCGACACGGCGCTCGCGCATGCATTGGCAGGCATGCTTCACGGTTGCTTCGGGCCGAAGCATAAGCGGATTTTGGTCACGGACGATCTCGGACATCTGTCGCATTGCATATCTCCAGCGCGTTCCGGGCGCTTGATTCAATCTTCGGTCGCCCGGCACTCGCCCGCCTTGACCTGTGTCAAGGCAGGCCTGCCGCGACCGAGCCAACTTCTCCCGATCAAGAAAAGGGCTATATCCATGCCAAAGCACCGGGTCACCTGGATCGTCATTGCAGATTCGAGCCGTGCCCAGATCGTGACGCTGCGCGAGGATCAGACCGGGTTCGACATCGTCACCGCGCTGCAGTCGGCAGATGCGCACGCATCCTCGCATGATCTCGGCGTCGACCGGCCCGGCCGGATGCAAGAGAGCGCAAATCCGGCCCATCACGCCATCGAACCACGCGTCGATGCGCATGAGCAGAGCACGCTCGAATTTCTCCGGATGGTCGCCCAGTACCTGAACGAGAACGCGACAAGTACAGACGTGCGCAGCCTGATCCTGTTCGCGCCGCCTCGCGCGCTCGGGCATTTGCGCAAGATGCTCAATGCAGCCGTAACGCGAAAGATTCGCGCCGCCGCCCCCAAAGACCTGACCCGCGTGCCGTTCGCCGACCTCCCGAAGCATCTCGAAGCGCTTCCCTAGGAATCTCCATGTGGCGCCTCTCGCGGCGGTCCGTTCTCGCGGCCGCGGCGTGCCTCCTTCCGTCGTCAGGCTGGGCCGAGGGACCGCTCAAGGCCGAGCGGGTTCGCGTGTTAAAGTCACATCGTGTTCTGCAGCTGCTCGGCCCCAACCGTGTCTTGAAATCCTATCCGATTGCGTTGGGCCGCCATCCCGTCGGACCGAAAGAACGATTGGGCGACGGTCGGACTCCCGAGGGATTCTATATTATCGATCGCCGAACGGCTCGCACGCCCTACCACCGTGCCCTCCACATCTCCTATCCCAATGTCAGCGATCTCCGGCGAGCTCGGGCGGCACGCGCGAATCCCGGCGGCGCCATTTTCATTCATGGAATGCCGGCGAGCTTCGGGCATCACGACCCAGTGAGGTTCTTCGTTGACTGGACCGACGGCTGCATCGCCGTCGGCAACATCGCGATCGAAGAGATCTCGGACGCCGTCGATGACGGCACGGTAATCGAGATCCTGCCCTGACGCGCACTTTCACTGTTGCGGCAGGGTCGCAAGATAGGCGGCGATGTCGTCGATTTCCTGGCGCGAAAGATTGAAGTTGGGCATGGGCGGATGCGGCGCCTGGAGCCACGCTTTCACCCACTGCGAATCCTTGCCCTTTTGCTGCCGAGCGATCGTCGGCAAGGCGGGAGCGGCATCGGTGCCGCGATCGCCTGCCCCGACGACGTGACAGTTTGTGCACCATTGCTCAGTGAGGCGTTTCCCTGCGACTGGATCGGCCGCGAACGCTTGCGATGAAGCGGCCCCAACCAAAAGTGCGAGACCAATCCGGGTGATACATGCTGGCGTCATCGTCAAATCCTTGCATTAGCGTTCATGCACGTATCTACCGGGGGCCGGTCCCAGGGACGGGAAACCGCGCTCGGACGCACCCGGGCCGCACGGCGCAATGCGTCCGGTCGATTTCGCTTCGAGCCAGGCGGCCCATTCCGGCCACCACGAACCCTCTCGTATCGCTGTCGACCCGTACCAGAGCGCTGCATCGAGGTGCGGCTGTCCGGCGGCCCGATGCGCGATTCTGTAGTGGCGATTTCGATGGCCGGGCTCGCTGACGATACCGGCATTGTGGCCGCCACTCGTCAGGACGAACGTTACGTCAGCGTCACTGACGAGATTGATCTTGTAGACCGAACGCCAGGGCGCGACGTGGTCTTGCTCCGTGGACACCGCGAAGATCGGCAGGGCGATGTCCTGCAATGCGATTGTTCTACCGTCGACAGCATACCGGCCCTCGAACAGGTCGTTCTTGAGAAAGAGCCGCCGCAGATACTCGCTGTGCATGCGATAGGGCATGCGTGTCGCATCGGCGTTCCAGGCCATGAGATCCGTCATGGGATTGCGCCTTCCCATGAGGTAGTCCTCCGTCAGCCGCGACCAGATGAGATCGTTCGATCGAAGAAGCTGGAACGCGCCGGCCATTTGCCGCGTGTCGAGATAGCCTTGATTCCACATGAGGTCTTCGAGGAAGTCGAGTTGGCCCTCGTCGATGAACAGCATGAGCTCGCCCGCCTCGGTGAAGTCGGTCTGCGCCGCCAGCATCGTGATCGAATTGAGGTCCTGGCGCTTCTCGGGCGCGAGATACGCGGCCGCGATCGCGAGCAAAGTGCCGCCAAGACAATAGCCCGTCGCGTTGATTCGTTGATTCGGAACGATTGCCCGAATTGCATCGAGTGCGGCGAATGGCCCCAATCGCAAATAATCGTCGAGGCCCAGGTCTCGATCGTCGGCGTGCGGATTGTGCCACGAGATCATGAAGACGGTATGGCCGCGGTCCACGAGATACTTGACGAGCGAGTTTTCCGGCGAGAGATCGAGAATGTAGTACTTCATGATCCAGGCCGGCACGATCAGGATTGGCTCCGCCTGAACTTTCTCGGTTGTCGGCGCATATTGGATGAGCTCGATCAGCCGATTGCGGTACACGATCGCACCCCCGGTGACGGCCACATTCCGGCCGGGCACAAAAGCCTCTGCTCCGACCGCAGGCCGGCCGCCCACCGCGCGCTCCCAATCTTCGACGAAATTCATGAAGCCGCGCACCAGGTTGCGGCCGCCTTCGACGACCGTCGTCTGCAGCAGTTCGGGGTTCATCGCAATGAAATTGGTGGGCGCCGGTGATGCCGGTCGTCGCGTTATGCCACCATTGCTGATGCAGCAGGAACGACTGGTAAACGAGGTTGAAGGGCCATTGCTGCCATGTCTCGCCGCGAAAGCGCCGATCCTGCGGCAACGGTTCGATGCACGGCGGAGCGTCTTTTTCCGTCCCGTGGCGCGCAGCGTAGGCGAAGAGGCGGACCGCTTTCCGCATCGCCTTTTCAACGAGCTGCCATTGCTTGCCCGGAGCGCTCGCCAGATGCATGGCCCAGTCGGCATAAGCCAAGGCGAGCGAGGCCGGCGACAAGCCCGCGGTAAAACGCGCAAGAGCGGCATGGAGAAGCCGATCGAAACTCGTTGGCGGCTCGATATCGTCCGTGCCGTCAACCGACTCCGGGGTTCTGTCGGCTCGTCCTGAACCGCCCGGATTGCCGGCTCCAACGATTGCCGACGAGGGGACACGCCAAAGCGCCGCAAGGGCCTGCGCGTCGAGCCAAGGCAGGGACGGTCTCGCAGGGATCACATCGGTACGAGGCGGCGGCATCGTTGAATCGTTACCGGCCCTTTGGTCCGTCATGCCGCCGAGCTCCGATTTGAGTGCAGGGACACTTCGCCCTCCCGTGTCGCGACCGACAAGGGAGGACGAAGCTGCGAGGTCATTGGGCAGAGGTCTTCCGCAACGACCGTTGGAACATGCGATCAGCCTTCTCATTGGCCGCTTGGGCGTCGCTCGCCGCCTTGGTAGCGGATTGCGCCGCTGCCGTGGCACTTGCCTGTGCGCTTTGCGCGGCAGCCAGAGCCTGCTGCGCCACGTCCTTCGCCTGTTGCGCGTTGGTGCTGGCCGAGGCGATGAGAGCGCGGTCCTGATCATTGAGGGACATGGTGCAGGCGCCGAGCGCGGTCAACGCCGTCGTGACCAGCAACGTTTTGACGAATTTCATGGTCCTACTCCGGGAATGGGTGGTGGGTCGTTCCGCGCGGTCAGGCCGCCTTCACATCGATCTTCTTCTGCTGCTTTTGTGCCTCGGCGCTCTTGGGCAGCGTGACGGTGAGGACGCCCTTGGCGAACTCGGCCGCGATCTTGTCGCGGTCGACGCCCTGGGGCAGCTCGAAGGCACGCTGGAAGGAGCCGTAGGCGCGCTCCGACACGTACCAGTTCTTGTTCTTCTCCTCCTTTTCTTGGCGCTTCTCGCCCTTGATCGTCAGGATGTCGCCGGTCAGCGAGACGTCGACGTCCTTCTCCTCGAGACCCGGCAGTTCGGCCGCGATCTTGTAAGTCTTCTCGTCCTCCGTCACGTCGACGGCGGGGACATTGAAGGTGAAGCTGGTGTCGAGCGTTGACGGGACGCCGAACAGACGGCGGAACGGGGGCATCCCAAACTCGGCGAAACGGTCGAAGAGGCGATCGAAATCACCGCGGAAACTCTGCCACGGATCGGTCGCGGCGCGCGCGGCGGGGGTCTTCTTCACTTCGACGGGGGTGGTGGCCATGAGGTATCTCCTTCGAGAGCTGGATTGAGATGACACCCCACTGTGCAGCCCGGCGCCCTTGCTCGCTTTGATCCAGCGCAAGCACGGCCACCCCGACGAGGACGGCGCTGCGCATCCGTATTGTCCCTTATGGCAGATCGCCGTCCGGTCCCTTATTTGTCATATTGGCTAATAAAGGCATAAGCGCGTGGACGCCATGACGCCCATCCGAGACGAGATGATCTTCGTTGTCGACGACGACGAAGCGGTGCGCGATTCCGTCAGGGTCCTGCTTGAGGCCTATGGAATGCCGGTCGAGACCTATCCTTCGACCGAAGCGTTTTCAAACGCCTATCGGCCATGTGCCCGTCAGTGCCTCATTCTCGATCAGCATTTGCGGGAGATGAAGACCGGGCTCGACTTCCTGGCTTCCCCCGAATGGGCGGCGATGCGGTTGCCGGTGATTCTCATAACCGGCAGGGGCGATGCAGCCATCAAAGGCCGCGCCGCCGATCTGGGCGTCTCCGACTATATCGACAAGCCGATCGACGCCGGGCACCTCATCGCCGCGATCGAGCGGGCCGCCGGGACGGCACGCCGGCCGCATCCGTAGTATTACGTACGGAGTCTTCCGAATTACGCGATCCCCGCAAGTCCAATATTCCTTGTCCAACGGGACAGGAGCAGAGGGGATCGAAGCTATGTATGGAACTCTCAGGGTTGCCACACCCACGAGCCAAGCGCGCGCGCAAGCTCTTCCAACTTCGCCGGCAGCCGACGAACTCGCCGTGCTCGATCGTTTCGGAACCGTCCAGTCCTTACGTCGCGACGAGATCTTGTTCCACGAATGCGATCCGGCCGAGTGCTACTTCAAGGTCGTGAGCGGTGCCATTCGCAGTTCAAGACTGCTTGCCGACGGACGCCGCCACATCAGCGACTTCTTCCTGCCCGGCGACTTCATCGGGCTCGATGCTGGGACAAACTATCGCTTCTCCGCCGAGGTCATGACCGATACCACGGTGGTACGCTACGCGCGGCGCAAGATTGAGGCGCTGGCCTCGCAACAGCCCCGGCTTGGAAGTCATCTCCTCACCATTGCCTGCCATAAGCTGGCGACGGCGCAACAGCAGCTCCTTTTGCTTGGCCGCAAAACTGCGGACGAGCGCATCGCGTCCTTTCTGCTCGATCTCGCCGAGCGAATCGGCAAGGCCGACCGCGTCTCGCTCCCGATGAGTCGAACCGACATTGCCGACCACCTCGGTCTCACCATGGAGACTGTGAGCCGCGGCTTCAGCCACCTCAAAAGCGAGGGAATCATCGCCCTCGAGAACAGCCACCAGATCGTAATTCGCGATCGCGAGGCGCTCGAGGATTTGGCGGAGGCCGCGTAGGGACTCGGCAGCCCTTGCAATTTGCTGGATTTGAAGAACGCGAGCCGCGCAATGAGATATCGACCCGATGCGAAAGAATTCGTGGAGTTTCTTCAGGAACAGAAGAACTTTACGGTCACAATCAGCAATGATGCTGGGGCGTGGCGTTGCCTGATCGAGGATCACAGGAAGGGGGTCGCACAAGAAGGCCACGGGCAAAGCTTTGGCGCTGCTTGGCACGAGGCGACGAGAAGCCGCGGGATTCCCTTCCCGGGCTAAACGCACCGGCACACCACCACCGAGAACAGCCAAAAACCCCTCATTTCGCGATCGCCCCCCCCCGCGGACCTGGCGGAGGCCGCGCAGCACGCGGCCTCCGCACGTTGCTCAGGCTTTGATCACTACCTTCAGCGCCCCGGTTGCCGCGGCGTGCCCGAACGTCTCATAGGCGTCGAGCATCTGGTCGAATCTAAAGCGATGAGTGATCAGCTTCGTTGGGTCGATCTTTCCTCCCTGGACCGTCTTTAGCAGCATCGGCGTGGTCACGGTATCGACGAGCCGCGTGGTGATTGTGATGTTCTGCGACCATAGGCGCTCCAGGTGGAGATCGACCCTCGCGCCATGCACCCCGACATTGGCGATGGTGCCGCCGGGAGCGACAATATTTTCGCAGGTAATGAAGGATGCCGGCACGCCGACGGCCTCGATGGCTGTATCCACGCCGCGCCCGCCCGTCAGCTTCAACACGGCGTCGGCGGCATTGCCCGCAGCTGCGACTGTATTGGTCGCGCCAAAGCGCCCGGCCGCACGGAGCCGGTTCTCGTCCGGATCGACCACGATGATCTCGGCCGGGGCATAAAACTGCGCGGTCAGGAGCGCGGCCAGGCCAATCGGACCTGCGCCGACGATCGCGACGGTGCTGCCCGGCTCCACCTTGCCATTGAGGACGCCGCATTCGAAGCCGGTGGGCAGGATATCGCTCAGCATTACCACCGCTTCCTCCGCGAGCCCGTCCGGAATCCGGTAGAGGCTCGTGTCCGCGTGTGGTATGCGCACGTATTCCGCCTGCGTCCCGTCGATGGCGTTGCCCAGAATCCAGCCGCCGGTCGCGCAGTGGGAGTACATGCCGCGACGGCAATATTCGCACCGCCCGCACGCCGAGATGCAGGATACCAGGACCTGGTCTCCGGGGCGGAACACGGTGACGCCGGCCCCAACTGCGTCGACTGTGCCGACCGCTTCGTGTCCCAGAATCCGGCCGGGCGCACAGGTCGGCACGTCGCCCTTCAAAATGTGAAGATCGGTGCCGCAGATCGTGGTCGTCGAGACCTTGACGATCGCGTCGGTTGCAGCCTTGAGTTCCGGCATCGGGCGCTCCTCGAGCGCCTTCCTGCCCGGTGCCTGATAGACGAGTGCTTTCAACGGGGATCTCCTGTGCGTCGAAACTTCGCCGGCTAAGGTGCCTCGAGGGCCGGTGCACGGCCTTGATCTGGCTCAGTAGAACCGAGAGGCCGTTCCGCAACTATCTTGAGGCAAGTCAAAACGCGGAGGCCCGTGCGCCGGCATGATCGTCATCATGAGCCCATCCTCCGACCTCGGCGCATTCGTGCAGTCCGACTGGCCAAGCGAGCGCATCGAAAAATTCCTGGCGAGGAATGAGGCCGCCACCCCCTTCGTCGTCATCGATCTCGACATCGTGCGGTTGCGTTACCGGGCGCTCCGGGAACTCCTTCCCTCCGCGCACATCTATTATGCGGTGAAAGCCAATCCGGCTCCCGCCGTCATTGCGGCACTCGCGGAACTCGGCGCCAATTTCGATCTCGCAAGCTCGGGCGAGATCGACCGCTGTCTCGGGCTCGGCGTCCCCGCCGCCCGGTGTTCGTTCGGGAACACGATCAAAAGCGAGCACGATATCGCGGGTGCCGTCCGCCAAGGACTCGACCTCTTCGCGATCGACAGCGCGGCGGAGCTCGACAAGCTTGTGCGGCACGCGCCCGGCGCCCGGGTCTTATGCCGCCTCCTCGTCGCCAACACGGGATCGCAATGGCCGCTCACGCGCAAGTTCGGATGCTCGCACGAGATGGCAGTCGACCTCCTCCTCGCCGCGAAATCGCGCGGGCTGCGCCCGGCCGGCGTCTCCTTCCATGTCGGCTCCCAACAGACCGATCCGCATGAATGGGCATTGGCGATCAACGCTGCCGCCGGCGTCTTTCGCGCGTGCGCCAGGCATGGTCTCGATCTCGATCTCCTCAATGTCGGGGGCGGGCTCCCGGCGCAGTACCGATCATGGGTCCCGCCGCTCGAAGCATATGCGGAGACGATCGACAGCGCGCTGCGGTTCGAATTCGTGGGTGCGCGGCCGCAGCTTCTGATCGAGCCGGGCCGGTACCTGGTCGGCGATGCCGGCCTATTGCGCAGCACGGTCCTGCTGATCGCGGTGAAGTCGCGACATTCCTCGCGCCGCTGGGTCTATCTCGACGCCGGCCGCTATAACGGCCTGCCGGAGACATACGAGGAGCGAATCCAATACCGCATCCGGACCCCACACGACGATACGTCGGGCGAGCATGCCATTCTCGCCGGTCCGAGCTGCGACAGCACGGACATCCTCTATCAGAGGACGGAATATCAGTTGCCGCACAAGCTCGCAGTTGGCGATCCCATCGATTTCCTGTCCGCCGGCGCCTACACAGCCAGCTACGCATCGGTCGAGTTCAATGGCTTTCCCCCGATCCGCACCCACTGCATCTGACGGACGGCGGCGGAGCGTCGTCATCCTGGGCGCCGCCGGGCGCGACTTCCACAATTTCAACGTGGTCTATCGCGACGACCCGAGCGTCGAGGTCGTGGCGTTCACCGCGGCACAAATTCCCGGGATTTCCGGTCGGCGTTATCCCGCGGCACTCGCCGGCACCCTTTATCCGGACGGAATCCCGATCGTCGAGGAGATGCAGCTCGAGTCGCTCGGCAGGACCCGCACCATCGATGAGGTCGTGTTTGCGTACAGCGACGTGACCCATGAACAGGTCATGCACCTTGGCTCGCGCGCGCTTGCCCTGGGCGCCGATTTTGCGCTGCTCGGCCCCGGCCGGACGATGCTGCGCTCGCGCCTCCCGGTCGTCGCCGTGACCGCCGTCCGGACCGGCTGCGGCAAGTCGGCGGTTGCGCGCTTTCTGTCGCGACAGCTCCGCGCGCGCGGGAAGCGGGTCGCGGTACTGCGCCATCCGATGCCTTACGGCGATCTCTGGGCCGAACGCGTGCAGCGCTTCGCGTCCGCCGCGGATCTCGACTCCGGCCGCTGCACCATCGAGGAGCGAGAGGAATACGAACCACATATCGAGGCGGGTAATGTGGTCTTCGCCGGCGTCGATTACGGCGCGATCCTGAACGCCGCCGAGAACGACGCCGACATCGTCCTTTGGGACGGCGGCAACAACGACTTTCCGTTCGTTCGTCCCGACCTCCACATCGCTCTCGCGGACGCGCTGCGCCCTGGGCAGCTCGCAACGCACCACCCGGGCGAGGCCGTGTTGCGAATGGCCGACATTCTGGTCGTGACCAAGGTCGATGCGGCCGCACCCGCCGATGTGCAATCGGTCGCTGATGGGCTGCGGCGCCTCAATCCGGACGCACCGGTCGTCCGGTCCGCATCGCCGGTTCGGCTCGACGAGCCTGCGGCCGTCGCGGGTCGGCGGGTGCTTGTCGTGGAAGACGGGCCTACCGTCACGCATGGCGGGATGCCCTATGGTGCGGGGTACGTCGCGGCGCTCGCGGCCGACGCCGCGGAAATTGTCGATCCCCGGCCGTCGGCTCAACGCGAAATCCACGATGCCTATGCCGCCTACCCACATATCGGTCGAGTCCTGCCGGCCCTCGGTTACGGCGAATCCGAGCTTAAGGCGCTCGCGGATACGATTGCAGCATGCCCAGCGGAGCTAGTGATTTCTGCGACACCGATCGACCTCGCCCGGCTTATCCCGATTGCCAAACCGGTCGTGCGCGCGCGTTATGACTACGCCGAGCTTGAAGAACCGCGGCTCTCGACGCTGCTGGACCGGTTTGTCGACGGTTTGACCAAACCGAACTGAACCGATGCGCGTGGTCCTTGCGCTTGGCGGCAACGCGCTTCTCCGGCGTGGGGATCCGCTCGATGCCGAAACCCAGCGGCGTAATGTTGCTGACGCGGTCGCCACGGCCATCGCGCCGATTGCTCGCATGCATGATGTCGTCATCACGCATGGCAACGGGCCGCAAATCGGGCTACTGGCGCTCCAGGCCGCGGCTGATCGAGCGACCCGGCCTTACCCACTCGATATGCTCGGGGCGGAGACCCAAGGTCTGATCGGCTATCTACTCGAATCCGCAATTGCCGCTGCATTGCCGGGTCGCGACGTTGCAACCGTGCTGACGCAGGTCGAGGTCGATCCTGGCGATCCGGCCTTCGCGCGCCCGACGAAGCCGATCGGTCCACTTTATGACGAAGACGCTGCTCGCCGCGTCGAGAAGATGTTTGATTGGCCGATGACACGCGACGGCGATGCCTGGCGCCGCGCCGTGCCCTCGCCGGAACCGAAGCGCATCCGCGAGCTGCATATCATCGAGCTTCTCCTCAAGGCGGGAGTGGTTGTGGTT
>Ga0335073_10008211_pt1 | contig 14641 bp, 13 predicted proteins | sample Lox_Sample_22_FD_207093 | JGI IMG/M metagenome (GOLD analysis project Ga0335073, IMG submission 207093) | Soil microbial communities from Loxahatchee National Wildlife Refuge, Florida, United States - Lox_Sample_2.2 | ecosystem: Environmental > Terrestrial > Soil > Wetlands | place: USA... | reverse complement strand
GCCACCGACGACGCCCCGAACGCCTGGGCGCTTCGCAGCACGGCCCCCACGTTCCCCGGATCATGGACACCGTGGAGGTACACGCACAGCGGCCCCACCGGCGCCGGCGCCCACCGCTCCTCGTACACCGCGAGCGTGCGGGTGCCCGAGCCGAGGCCAGACGCCGACGCGAGCAGGTCAGCCTCCACCGAGACCCCGGGAAGACCGCTGCCCGCCGCCGCATATCGCTCGATGGCGATCCACCCTTGGGCATCAGCAGCTGACAACAAATCCTCACCCTCAGCCACGAACAACCCGGACCGTTCGCGCCAGCGGCGCCGCTGGCGGAGCTTGCGGATCTCTTTGAGCTTGGCGTTGTGGGGGCTTGTGATCATCAAAAAAGGCGCCCTCCTGGTGGAGCGGCGCCCGGGTGGCGGTGCTGGTTTGGTCGGCGTTTCGTCAGCCGGCCGCCAGCGCCTCGCGGGCGCGGTCGGCAAAGCGTCGGAAGGTCTCGGCGTCGCGGACGGCGATGTCCGCCAGGATCTTGCGGTCGAGCTCCACGCCGGCGAGCTGGAGCCCGTGCATGAACTGCGAATAGGACATGTCGTGCTGGCGCGCGGCGGCGTTGATCCTGGTGATCCACAGCCGCCGGAAGTCGCGCTTGCGGTTGCGCCGGTCGCGATAGCGGTACTGGTCGGCCTTGAGCAGCGCCTCCTTGGCGACCCGGTAGTGACGGCTGGCGTCGCCCCGGAAGCCCTTGGTCAGCGCGAGCGTCGCCCGGCGCTTCTTACGCGCGTGAACTGACCGCTTGACCCGCGTCATCCGCGCTCCCTCCGCTCGACCCCGAGCAGCTTCTTCACCCGCGGCTCATCGTGCGGGCTGATCCAGGACGGCTTCGCCTGGCGGCGCTTGCGCTTGGGCGTCTTCTTCTCGAGGATGTGGGTCGAGAACGCGCGGCGGCCGCGCACCTTGCCCGTGGCGGTCACGTGGAAGCGCTTCTTGGCGCCGGAATGGGTCTTCATCTTCGGCATCGGAAGTGCCGCCTAGTAAAGCAGAGCGCGCGAAGAGCTTGCCCCAGGCGATTCCGTAGAGCCAGGTGCGCGCCGGCTCGGCCCGCAGCTCGTACCGACGTGACGCCTCAAAGGCGGTCGCGAACGTCTCCGCAGTCAGCTCGAGCGCGCACTCGGGGTCCCTCACCCGCCGGCGGAAGAACTCGAGCACGCCCCGGGCGTGACGGCGGCGGAACGTGGCGAACACGTCGGGGTCATGCGCCGTGGCGACGAGCAGCTCGCCGTCGGTCCGAGGATCGGCTGCCTCCATACCTACTTATTGTCTGGAGGGCGCTGGTTGTGACAGACGCCGGGCCGTCAGGCGGGCGTCGAGCTCTCGGCCTGCACCGGCTCTGGCTGTTGCTCGCGGTCAGCGGCGCCGTTCGGCGCGGCCTCAGCGGCATTCGGCTCCTGGCCGTCCGACGCCTTGTCGTGCTTCTCGTCGGCGGCCTTGTCCTTCTCCCCCGCGAGCACCGCCTTGGACGGCGCGAGCAGCATTGTCATGTTGCGACCGTCCTGGACGGGCGACTGCTCGACGACCGCGAGCTCCGACAGCTCGCCGGCGAGGCGGTCCAGCAGCGCTGTGCCGCGCTCGGGATGGGTGACCTCGCGCCCTCGGAACATGATCGTGATCTTGACCTTGTCCTTGTTCTTGAGGAAGCGCGACACGTGCCCCTTCTTCGTGTCGTAGTCGTTCTGCGCGATCTTCGGACGGAACTTGATCTCGCGGACCGTGATCTGCTGCTGGTGGCGGCGCGCCGCCTTCTGCTTCTGGGCCTGCTCGTACTTGTATTTGGAGTAATCGAGCACCCGGCACACGGGCGGCCGCGCCTCGGGGGCGACTTCGACCAGGTCGAGGTCACGATCCTGGGCATAGGAGAGCGCCTCGGGCGTCTTGACGATCCCGATCTGCTTGCCGTCCTCGCCGATCAGGCGCACCTCGGGTACGCGAATGCGATCGTTGATCCGGGTCTGATCCCGCTCGGGCGGGCGCCGGTCGAACTTTCGAGGGACCGGCACTAGCTGCGATGTGCAGGGAACGTCAAGCGGTGACGAGCCCTATGTGACGAGACGCTTGGGTCAACGAGGGCGAGTATAGCGGGGGTTCCTACAGGTTCGAGCGACTTTCGACCAGTTGCGTTATCCGCGCGATGAAGTCGTTGATGGGCACCGACCCTTCATCCCCGCGCCGGTGTTCGCGAACCGCTACCTGCTGCGTCTCCTGCTCGCGGTCACCCACAACCAGCATGAATGGAATCTTGCGTAGCTCGGCGTCGCGGATCTTCCGCCCCACCGACTCGGTCCGGTCGTCGAGCTCGGCCCTCACGCCGCCGGCGAGGAGCTGCTCGCGTACCGTCGAGGCGTAGTCGACGTGACGGTCGGAGATCGGGAGGATGATCGCCTGCACCGGCGTCAGCCACACCGGGAGCTCGCCGCCGTAGTGCTCGATCAGGATCGCGATGAACCGTTCGTAGGACCCCATCAGGGCCCGGTGGATCATCACCGGCTGATGCTCCGCGTTGTCGGTACCGGTATAGGTGAGCCCGAACCGCATCGGCATGTTGTAGTCCAGCTGCACCGTGCCGATCTGCCACGACCGTCCGATCGAGTCGGTCATGTGGAGGTCGATCTTGGGCCCGTAGAACGACCCGTCGCCGGGGTTGATGTCGTAGGCCAGGCCCTTGCGGTCGAGCACTCCGATCAGGTGCCCCTCGGCGCGGTCCCACATCTCGTCCGAGCCCAGGCGCTCGTCGGGGCGGGTCGAGAGCTCCAGCCGGACTTCGAAGCCGAATACCTTGTACGTGGCGAACGCGAAGTCGAGGCACGCCTCGAGCTCGGCCTGGACCTGCTCCTCGGTGCAGAAGACGTGCGCGTCGTCCTGAGCGAAAGACCGCGTGCGCAGGAGCCCGTGGAGCGCGCCGCTCAGCTCGTTGCGGTGAAGTAGTCCCGGCTCCGAATAGCGCAGCGGCAGGTCCCGGTAGGAGTGCGCCTGGAGCGAATACAGCTGGCAGTGGCCGGGACAGTTCATCGGCTTGAGCGCCATCGTCGTATCGGCGGACTCGGTGATGAACATGTGCTCCTTGTACTTGTCCCAGTGCCCCGAGGTCTTCCACAGCGAGCTGTCGTACAGCTGCGGGGTCTTGACCTCGGTGTAGCCGCGCGGGCCGCCCATCTCGCGACTCAGGGAGACGAGCGAGTTGAACACGTGGGTCCCGGCCGGGAGCCAGAAGGTCATCCCGGGGGCCACCTCGGAGAAGTTGAACAGGCCGAGTTGCGGGCCGAGCTTGCGATGGTCGCGCGCGCGCGCCTGCTCGAGGCGCTCGAGGTACTCGTCGAGCTCCTTCTGAGAGAAGAAGGCGGTCCCGTAGATCCGCGTCAGCATCGGCTTATTCGAATCCCCGCGCCAGTACGCGCCGGCGACCGACTGCAGCTTGAACGCCTTGATCCGCTTGGTCGACGGGGCGTGCGGCCCGCGGCAAAGGTCGGTGAACGGCCCATTGGTGTACAGCGACACCGTCGGCACGCCCTCGTTCTCGATCAGGTCCTCGATCAGCTCGACCTTGTAGTCCTGGGCCTCGCGAAGGAACCGGTCGAGTGCCTCGCTGGCCGGGACGTCCTCGCGCACGAACGGCTCATCGGCCTCGACGTGCTCGCGCATCTTGGCCTCGATCGACTCGAAGTCCGCCTCCGAGAGAGAAACGCCCTCGGGAAAGTCGAAGTCGTAGTAGAAGCCGTTCTCGATCGCCGGCCCAATCGAGATCTTCACCCCGGGGTACAGGTCGATCACCGCCGCCGCGAGCACGTGGGCGGCGTCATGGCGGATCAGGGCGAGCGCCTCCTCGCCGCTGCGGTCGGTGATGATCTCGAGCTTCGCTGGCCCGTTCTGGTGGTTCTCGGGCAGCGGGCGCGAAAGATCCCGCAGCTCGCCGTCGACTCTGACCGCGAGCGCCGCCCGCGCCAGCCCGGGACCGATCGCGGCAGCCGCGTCGGCTCCGGTGGCGCCGTCTGAAAGCGTCAGTGTCTTGCCGTCGGGAAGCTCCAGTTCCATGTGCTACGGATGCTAGTCGGGGAGCGGGGGCTCAGTCGTCATGAGCGTGAGCGCTATGAGCGCTTCACGCGGAAGCTGAATTTCCCGACCACCCGGGGCGGGAACGCGAGCGCCGGGCAGACCTTTCCGGCCTGACATACCGGGAATACCTCGTTCCAGACTTGGCCGTGGAACGCCCCGACGCACCAGCGCTCGCCGGCCTTCGGGGCCAGCTTCACCACGACGGTGGCGCCTTTGTGCGTGGGCGGCGCCACTGCGGCAACCGTGGACTCGCATCCCTCGCGCGCCGTGTCGCTCGCGGTGACCCGGTACGAGCTCCGCGTGTCGCCGACGATCCCGGTGGTCTGCACCGCCTTGAAGCTGACCGCGAAATGCGTCGTCGGCGAGCCGGAGGCCGGCTTGACCGATACGTGCACGGACGATCCGCCGATCGGCTCCAGCGCGTCCGACACCCCCGGGATCGCGGCGATCCCGATCAGCGCGAGAACGGCGCCTGCCCTCCACCTCATCTCGGCCGCGAGTCTAACTCCCCCCCAGCCACACAGTGGTCTAGGAGGTACATTTAGCGATTCCCGGGCGATTAGCTCAGCTGGGAGAGCGCCGTCTCGACAAGGCGGAGGTCGCTGGTTCGAGCCCAGCATCGCCCATATCGTTGTTTGCAGGGGTTCCGGCGGTGGGGTCAGCTCGGTCTTCTGGGGAGTGCGCACAGATTGCGCACACCTCAGTTTGCTGCGGGCCTCCCGGATCGCCTCGGCGGCCGGGATTCGGGGCTTGTCTTCGAGCTCTTCCAGCACGCCGGCGTAGTGTTTGGCCAGCGTTGCGACGCTGTGTCCCGCCTGGTCGGCGACGAACGTGAGGCTCCGGCCTTCCCAGAGGAGAAGGGACACGAACGAGCCGCGGAGGCGGCAGACGCGGAGGTCCTGGCTCCCGAGGGGATTCGAAGCCCGGCACGGGGTTTACCCGGCGGGCAGGTGCGGCTATGTGCGGCGCTCTACGAGCGCGCCGAGGCGGCGGAGTGTGCGCCGCATAACGCCGGGTGAGTCGATGCCTAAGCCGTTCGGATGAGTCGCCGCGTACCGCGCAGCCTTGTCTTCGAGCTCGCGCTCGCGCAACGAAGGCTGTCCTCCGCGAGGCCACCCTGGCCTCCGACAGGTGGGATGGGTGGAATAACCGACATAACCGAGTTAGAGGCGAACTCCCCCAAACAGCATGAGGTCAGGAGGGCGTCGCCGCATCCGTAGATCGCCGCCGAACCCCGAATGAGAGTCACGAGCACCGATCGGGCGCACGCGTCTCGTCGGCCCGTGAGACTGTGGGCGTGGTCAACCCGCTCGAGTTGCCAACAATCACGCAGTTTGGTGTCACCCTTCGGCCGTGGCAGCTGGCCGACGCTCCAGCGCTGGAGACGGCGTGTGGCGATCAGGCGATCATGCGATTCACGACGATCCCTGAGACCTACACCAACGCGGCGGCGAGTGAGTGGATCCGCCGCCAACGACAGCGCGCCCAAGACGGCACAGCCATAGTCCTGGCGATCGTCGCCGCTGATGAGCTCTCCCCGGTCGGGATGGTCGGGTTGTTCGGGCTCGAACGGGCAGACCAAACCGCGAGGCTCGGCTATTGGGTCCTCGACGAAGCCCGCGGCCGCGGGCTCGCCACCACAGCGGCGCGAGGGTTGACTGCTTGGGGATTTGCCTGCCTTGGCCTCACCCAGGTGATCATCGACCGCGAGCCGAACAACCTGGCATCCGCCAGAATCGCCGAGCGGCTGGGGGCCGAGCAGATCGGACCTCGTCTCGTCGAGCACCGAGGCTACGAGTTGAACCTGATCCGCTACGTAATTCACCAGCCTTAAGACTCAAGCCGCCGGTCGCCGATCGGAGCACAAGCGCCGCCGTGTCTAATCAGCGCGTGCGCGCGAGCCTGCATCAGCCCGTGCGCCATGCGTGCTACGAGACGCCTTCGTGCGTGCTTGACCGTGCACCGCGAGAGGGAGAGGATGACCGGATGCGAGAACACGAGGTCGCCACCCACGACGGGCGCGTTTTGAAGGTGCTTGAGGATGGCGACCCCGGTGGGCGACCCGTGCTCGTGCACAATGGCATGCCGAACTCGCGCCTGTTGTTCGCTCTCGATGTGCGGAGCGCGCGCCGGCTCGGCGTTCGCCTTATCTCGTACGATCGACCCGGCTACGGTGGCTCAACTCGGCAAGCTGGACGCACGGTGGCTGATTGCACCGAGGACGTGCGCGCGATCGCTGGCGCGCTGGGCATAGATCGCTTGGGCGTCTGGGGAATCTCGGGCGGCGGCCCGCACGCGATCGCCTGTGCGGCGCTGTTGCCTGATCTCGTCGCCGGAGTTGGGGTGTTGGCCTCGGTGGCGCCTTGGGGGGCGGAAGGTCTGGACTACTTTGCGGGGACCGGCGAATTCAACGTCGCACAAGTCTCGCTGATGCTCGAGGATCCTTCGGCGGCCCGAGTCAAGTGCGAAGAGAATCGCGTCGTGATGCTCGCGCAGACATTGCCCGGGCTGATGGAGTTCCTCAGGTCCCTGTTGGCGCCGGTCGATGCGGCCGCGCTCTCGGGCGAGCTCGGGCAGTATCTGATCGACGTGACCCACTCAGGGATGGCAATGAGCTCAGATGGCTGGTGGGATGACGGATTGGCAGTGCTTGGGCCCTGGGGATTCGAGTTCGGTTCAATCAGCACGCCGGTCCTGCTGCTTCATGGCCGCCATGACCGTTTCGTGCCGTTCGCCCACGGTGAATGGCTCGCGCGGGCCATCCCCGGCGTAGAAGCCAGGCTCACCGACGACGATGGGCATCTGACGCTGACTACGCGTCATCTGGACGACGTTCACGCCTGGCTACTCGACCGCATGTAGCCGCCCGCGGCCGGCAGAAGCGCTCAAGCCTGCCGCACGTCGATCAAGCCATAAGCTGAGTTCGTGTGGGTGTTAGCGCCCGGTGAACGCGATGCGCGCGGATGTAACGGTTCCTAAAGGAGGGGTTGTTTCTAGCGTGCATGGGTTCATCGCATTGGCTCGTCTGCGGGTTTATGGGCATCTGTGGCCGATTCTGCAGACTGGTGTCGCCGCGGTTGGGGCGTGGTACTGCGCCGCGGTGTTGGGGGTTGAGCATCGGCCGGCGTTCGCATCGATCGCGGCCGTGGTCTCGTTGGGCGCGGCGTTCGGGGAGCGCCGACAGCGGGCGGTGCAGTTGATCGCGGGGGTGATGCTGGGGATCGTGCTCGCCGACCTGCTCGTACGGGCGATCGGGGCCGGGCTGCCTCAGATTGGACTGTTGGTGGTGTTGGCGATGCTGGCCGCGGTCATTCTTGGAGGAGGAGAGCTGTTGGTGACCGAGGCGGCCGTATCGGCGATCCTCGTGGCTACCCTGTCCTCGACGCCCGAGGTCCGGCTACTCGATGTGTTGATCGGCGGAGGGGTAGCGCTGGCGGTGCACACGCTCGTCTTCCCGCCGGATCCGGTGATCGGCGTCGCGCGTGCCACGCGCGGTGTCTTTGGCGAGTTGGGGGCCGTGCTGCGCGATACCGGTGGGGTGATGACGGGCGGCGATGCGTTTCGCGGCGAGGCCGCGGCGCAGGCGGCCGCGGGTGTCGAGGTCCGTGTCAGCGAGCTGAGGCACGCGGTTCTTGTCGGCAGCGACACGGCTCGCTGGGCTCCGCTTCGGCGTGGGGCACGGATCGAGCTCGAGCGCTATGCCCGCATCGTGGAGCATGCGGACCTCGCGGCTCGCGGCGCGCGGGTGCTCGTGCGTCACGTCCGGCAGTACGTCAGAAGCGGGGGTGCGCCGCCACCCGAGCTCGCGGATGCGATCCGGGACCTCGGCCTGGCGGCATGGGAGCTACCGGCACAGTTCGAAGAGCCCTGGCGCAGCGGTGATGTGCTCCGCATCGCGCTGCAGGCCGCCGGCCGCGCGACAGCCGCCGCGACACGCGAATCCAACATCGCTCTGAACGACATCGCCGGTCAGGTGCGTTCCATCGCGGTCGACATTGTCAGGGCCTCCGAGGCCGGCGAGACAGACCACGGAGCGATCTTCGAGGCGCCAACGGAGGAGCTGGTGGCTGCGCTCCCGCTTCCCGACCCGGTAGCGCCCTGACCGAACCGCCCAGCGCAGTCCTACTGGAACGTGTCCCGCGCATGCGGCGTGCGAGGGCGCTCGTAGGCACCGGCTCGGACGGCGCGGGAAGCAGCACGGACAGGAGATCGGACTTGATCGGGCGCGATCCGGTGCCGCTATCCCGATTGAGCCGGACTAGCCGAAACTGGCGATTGCATCCGGTGGCAAACCAGCAGCCCGACGCCCTACAAGAGCAGCAGCCCGGCAGCCTAGCGGCGGTTCGGCTTGCGCATCATCCGAGCAATGCAGCCGTCGGCCCCGCGCAGCAAAACAGCTGAGTGCGCGCATAGAGGTAGCCAGCGTCGGCTCTGGTCGAAGCGATCGTCGAAGCACCACCGCTACCGCTTTTAGCCGAAATGGAGGGAACTCGCGGGGAGCGGGCGGACACCCGCATTGGTCTGGCTGCGGTGCTATGGGGTTGTGTTGGAACTAGCTCTGCGTTCGCAGCTGTTCGGGCCTCGGTCGGCTGTTACGCGGAGGGCTGGGTCTGTGCGGCTGTGTCGGTCAGCGCGTTGATGAGGGGTCTCGCGAGCGGGTGGCGGTCGCCGGGTGGGAGCAGTGCGTAGATGTCGCGACGGCGTATCGGGTCGTTGACGGGTCGGATGACGGCGCCGGCGTAGTCTTGGATGAGCAGGCTTGCTACCCATCCGACACCGAGTCCGCGGGTGATCAGGCCGCGGGTGGCGAGCGGGTCGCTGGTGACTGCGACGATGCGGGGTTCGAACCCGGCATCGCGGCAGGCCTGGATGAGGAAGCCTTCGGTGGACGGCACGATCCAGTCGTCTTTGGCGAACTTCGCCAGTGAGATCGGCGTGGTCGATCCGGCTAGTCGGTGGTCCGGTGGGAGGCCGACGAGGAAGGTTTCCTGGAATAGGTCGATCCGCTCTGCGCCCGGGATCTCGCGGCGGTCTGCGGCGGCGTCCTGGTAGCCGACAGCGACGTCGAACTCGCCTGCGAGAAGGCGGGATTCGAGGTTCGCCGCCGTGACTTCGCTGAGCTGGACTTGAATGTCGCCGTGCGCACTTCGCAGCCGGGCGATCGCGGAGGGCACGAAGCTCGCGAGGGCGGTTGGGAACGCGCCGAGCCGGACCTGTTCGCGGTGCTGCTCGGCCAGGTCAGCGATCTGCGAGTCGGCCAGTTGCAGGCGCCACGCGACGTGATCGGCGTGTTCGAGTAAGACCTCACCGGCGCGTGTGAGCCGCAGTCCGCCGCGCCCGCGGTCGAGCAGACGAACACCGATCTCGGTCTCGAGTAGCCCGATTTGGTGCGACACCGACGGCTGAGACAGCGACAGCGTCTCAGCGGCCCGCGAGAACGACCGCTCGTGGGCCACGGTCCGGAAGGTCAAGAGACGTCGCGGATCCATAGTTTATTTCTATCAGGCACCAATAACCAGTATTTGAGTTTATGTTGATCTGCGCGCATCATGGGCCTAGGAGATATGAACGAACGCTTCGGCGATGACACCAGACCCCAGCCCGCCGGCGGATGTTCGCTCACCCCTGATCCACAAAGGCAAACGACAGGAATCCCCAATGCGCGCAACCATCATGCACGGCGCCGGCGACGTGCGGATCGAGACCGTCCCGGACCCCCAACTGACCGAGCCGACCGACGCGATCGTCCGTGTCACCAGAGCCAGCATCTGCGGCAGCGATTTGTGGCCGTACGCCTCGATGGAGCCCAGCGACATCGGCCAGTCGATGGGGCATGAGGCGATCGGCGTCGTCGACGCGGTCGGCCGCGACGTCCAGACGATCAAGACCGGTCAGCTGGTGATCATGCCCTTCGCCTTCTCGGACGGGACGTGCGAGTTCTGCCACGAGGGGCTACAAACCGAGTGCATCCACGCCGGCTTCTTCGGCAACAACGGCGTCAACGGCGCGCAAGCCGAGGCGCTGCGCATCCCGTACGCCGACGGCACCCTGTACCCGATCGACACCGGCGAGGACCAAGCGTTGTTGCCGTCGCTGCTGACGCTGTCTGACGTGATGGGAACCGGCCACCACGCCGCCCTGCACGCCCACGTCGCCCCCGGCAAGATCGCCGCGGTCGTCGGCGACGGCGCCGTCGGGCTGTGCGCGGTGATCGCCGCCAAGCGCTTCGGCGCCGAGCAGATCATCATCCTCGGCCGGCACAAGCACCGCACCGACCTCGCCCGCGAGTTCGGCGCTACCGACGTCGTGGCCGAGCGCGGCGCGGCGGCCGTTGAGCGGGTGCGGGAACTGACCGGCGGGCTGGGCGCGCACTCGGTGCTCGAGTGCGTTGGACTCACCGCGTCGATGGAGACTGCGATCGGGATCGCCCGGCCGGGTGGCGCGATCGGCCGGGTCGGCGTGCCCCAGGAGGAGATGCTCCCCGGCTCCCGGACAGCGTTCTACGCCAACCTCACGATCGGCGGCGGTCCGGCGCCGGCACGCGCCTACATCGACGAGCTCCTCCCCGACGTGCTCGAGGGTCGCATCGACCCCGGCCGGGTCCTCGACCGCACCGTCGACCTCGACGGAGTGCCCGACGGGTACCGGGCGATGGCCGACCGCGCGGCGATCAAGGTCATGGTCCGGCCATGACCGCCCGCACCAGCGACGAGCTCAACCGCCTCGGCGCCGCCAGCGAAGTTCAGATCGCCGCCGGGGCGCGTGCGAGCTAACTCGACAACCGCTCACGTCCTCGAATAGGAGCACCCCGATGCAGATCACCCGCAACTCCCTGGACACCAGCCAAGGCCCGGACACTTCGTTCACCGGGACCGTCTATGTCGACGCCGTCGCCGCGCCTGAGCCTCCCGCTCGCGTCGGCGCCGCCAGCGTCCACTTCACACCGAGCGCCCGCACGCACTGGCACACCCATCCGTTTGGCCAAACGATCTTCGTCACCGAGGGCATCGGCCGCTGCCAGCGCCAGGGCGGGCCCGTGGAGGAGATCCGCCCCGGCGACCGGGTGTTCTTCGAGCCCGGCGAGAAGCACTGGCACGGCGCCGCCCCTAACCGCTTCATGACCCACATCGCGATCCAGGAAGTCGACGAGTCAGGCAGCCCCGTCACCTGGGGCGAACCCGTCGACGACGACACGTACCTCGCCGCTCCCCCGGCATAACGCCGAGGGCCAACGCCGCTAAAGAGCGCACACCAGCCACAACGACAGGAGGCGCACCATGCCGACCACCAACATCGCCATCCCGAAGATCACGCTCAACGACGGCGCGACGATCCCGCAGCTCGGCTACGGGACGCTCGCGCTCCAGCCCGACCGTGACGTCACCGACGAGAACACCAACATCGCAGCCCAGACGGTCAGCCAGGCCCTCCAAGCCGGCTACCGGCACATCGACACCGCCCAGGCCTACGGCACCGAGCCCGGGGTCGGTAAGGCGATCGCGGAGTCCGGGATCGCCCGCGAGGAGATCTACATCACCAGCAAGCTCGCCAACGCCAACCACGCCCCGGACGACGTCGAGCGCTCGTTCGAGCAAACGATGTCCTACCTCGGCGTCGATCAGGTCGACCTGTTCCTCGTCCACTGGCCCCTTCCGACGCTCTACGGCGGCGACTATGTCTCGACGTGGACGGCGGTCACCGAGCTGGTTTCCGACGGGCGCGCCCGCAGCGTCGGCGTTTCGAACTTCCAGCCCGCGCACCTGGAACGGATCATCGCCGAGACCGGGATCACACCGGCCGTCAACCAAGTCGAGCTGCACCCGTACTTCGCGAATAGCGCGGTGATCGAGGCGTGCGCACAGCACCGGATCGCCGTCGAAGCCCACAGCCCCCTCGGCCACAACAACGCCGAACTCGACGACCCAACGATCCAGCAGATCGCCGCCGCGCACGAGCGATCAGTGGCACAGATCATCCTCCGCTGGCACATGCAACACGGCTACATCGCGATCCCCAAATCGGCCCGGCCCGAGCGGATGGCCGAGAACATCAACGTGTTCGACTTCGACCTGTCCACCGAGCAGATGAGCACGATCGACGCGCTCGACAAGGGCGAGGCCGGACGCGTCGGCCCCAACCCCGACACCTACAAAGGCGTCTAGAACGATCACCGGTGCCTCCCACCGCGGGCGCTAACGCGGTCGATCGCCGCCGGGATCCGACCATGGTCGCGATCACGCACTCCGGCAGCTCGCCCCGGCCCGCGAAGACGGCATGGCGCGATGATCCGAGACCGCGCCGGCGAGGTCATCCCCCGTTTGGGGTGATGCAGTCCGATCGCTCCGCTCGCTCATCCATCACCCGGTTCGGGTGATCTGGGGCTGACCGCTCGGGGTTAGGTTCCTCGCGTGTCGGCGACTTCGGAACGTGCTGCGGGCGCCTCGGGCATCGTGCTCTTGACGCTGGCGTCGGGCCAGTTCCTGATGACGCTCGACAGCTCGGTGATGAATGTGTCGATCGCGACGGTCGCGAAGGACGTGGGCACGACCGTGACCGGCATCCAGACCGCGATCACGTTCTACACGCTGGTCATGGCGTCGCTGATGATCACCGGGGGGAAGCTCGGTCAGATCCTCGGGCGCAAGCGCGCGTTCGGGATCGGGTGTGTGATCTACGGTTGCGGGTCGTTCATCACGGCGATCTCGAAGAGCCTCGCCGTGCTGCTGGTCGGGTGGTCGTTTCTGGAGGGTGTCGGCGCCGCGCTGATCTTGCCCGCGATCGTGGCGCTCGTGGCGTCGAACTTCGACACGGCCGAGAGACCTCGGGCGTACGGGCTCGTAGCGTCAGCGGGTGCGATCGCGGTGGCGGCGGGCCCGCTGATCGGGGGGTTGTTCACTACCTACGCGTCGTGGCGCTGGGTGTTCGTCGGCGAGGTCCTGATCGTGCTGGCGATCCTGGCTGTCGGTCGCCGGATCTCGGACGCGCCGCCGGATCAGCGCCCGCGGCTCGACCTGGTCGGCACGGCTCTGTCCGCGCTCGGCCTTGGGCTGGTCGTGTTCGCGATTCTGAAGGCGGGTTCGTGGGGGTTCGTGCAGCCGAAGCCCGAAGCCCCCGAGTGGCTCGGCCTGTCCCCGGCGATCTGGTTGCTGCTCGGCGGCGGGGTCGTCCTCTGGTTGTTCTTCCACTGGGAGAACCGGCAGATCAAAGCAGGCGCCGAACCGCTGATCAACCCGTCGATCCTCCTCAACCGCCAGCTGCGCGGCGGCCTGACCTCGTTCTTCTTCCAGTATCTGCTGCAGGCGGGGCTGTTCTTCGCGGTTCCACTGTTTCTCTCGGTCTCCCTCGGTTTGTCAGCGATCGCGACGGGCGTCCGCCTCTTGCCGCTGTCGGTCACGCTGTTGCTCGCGGCCGCGGGCATCCCGAAGGTGTTTCCGAACGCCTCGCCGCGGCGGGTTGTGCGGATCGGGTTCTTTGCCCTGTTTGCCGGGATCGTGACGATGGTCGGCGCGCTCGACGCCGGCGCCGGAGCAGAGATCGTCACGTGGCCGATGTTGCTGGCCGGGCTTGGGATTGGGGCGCTCGCGTCGCAGCTCGGGAGCGTCACGGTGTCGGCCGTTCCCGACGAGCAGAGCGCCGAGGTGGGCGGGCTTCAGAACACCGTCACGAATCTCGGCGCGTCGATAGGCACCGCGCTGAGCGGCGCGGTGCTGGTCTCGGCGCTGACGGCGTCGCTGATCGCGGGCATTCAGAACAACCCCGCCGTGCCCGCGAACCTGAAATCCCAGGCCAAGACCGAGCTCGCGAGCGGCGTTCCGTTCCTGTCGGACAAGGACCTGAAGGCGGCGCTCGACAAGGCGGGCGTACCCAAGGAAGCCGCCGATGCGATCGTCAAGGAGAACTCCACCGCACGCATAGATGCCCTCCGCTCATCGCTCTCGGTGATCGCGGTCATCGCACTGATGGCGTTGTACTTCGGCGGCGCGATCCCACCCGACCAGCCGGCGCCCGGCACTGCCGAGGATTCGCGCCAGGATGCCGGCGCCCTAGTGCCGACATAGCCACCTTGACCTGATGACCGGGTCAGACGTCGCTGCGAGTAACCACTCACGGGTGGGACTGCGGGGAGTCAGCCGGTTGCAGCCAATCCGCGCCGGTCTTATCGCGGAATGCCTCGACGGCGGCATCGAGCGTGGGAAAGAAATGGTCGGGGTCGAGCGGGCCGATCAGCTCGTAGCGCTCGAGCTTGGCCCGCACGGGGTCCTTGAGCTCGGCGAACACCAACGACGTGCCCGCGGCGTTGAGCTCCTCGTCTAGCTCGGCGAGCATGTCGGCGGCGGTCGTGTCGACGTCCGTGATCGGCTCGGCTGCGATCACGATCCACTTCGGTCTCGGCTCGGCGGCGGCGAGGACGCGAATGTCGTCGCGGAACGTCCGGGCGTTGGCGAAAAACAGCGGCGCGTCGAACCGGAAGATCACGAGGTTGGGTAGCTGCTCAGCGTCGGGGTGCAGCTGACGGTCGTGCTGTCCGGACAGGCCGGGTACG
>Ga0335073_10008209_pt1 | contig 14642 bp, 13 predicted proteins | sample Lox_Sample_22_FD_207093 | JGI IMG/M metagenome (GOLD analysis project Ga0335073, IMG submission 207093) | Soil microbial communities from Loxahatchee National Wildlife Refuge, Florida, United States - Lox_Sample_2.2 | ecosystem: Environmental > Terrestrial > Soil > Wetlands | place: USA... | reverse complement strand
TCCTCGGCGGTCATCTCCTCGCGCCGCCGAACACTTTCGTTTATCGACGCTGGGTGAATATCAAACCCGAGTTCCCGTAGTCCTCTTAGCTCTCGCAAAATGAACGTATGCGAGATGGCTGGATACTCGCTCACAAGGTACGCAATCCGGCGCGGAGCAAGCGGGCCGGCTTCCATGACGGACCGACATTCCGTGTGAATTATCTTCAACCGACTATCCACGCATGGGTTCTTCGAGGCTCTCTCTTTGGTGTGGTTCAGCATTCGATGACCAAAAGGAAAAGGCGCGAGGCACCGTCTTCCCGCCGTCGTGCCTTCAACTAACTCTGAAAACGGACGAGGAAATCGCATCCTTTAAAAAATCGACCAGATCAATCGAGGGCTTGAGGTTTTCAATCGAGTTATGGCGGTTCGCTTCCGCTATTTTCGCCTCCAAGTCGTCACCGGGCATGAAAAGGATAACCTTCCCTGCCTTCGCAAACTGCTCGGCGATTTCGAGTTGATGGTCATCAACATGCTCCCCGAAACGATAGAGGCGCGGAGCTACAACCGGCCGTTTGCCGGCTGCCAAAGCAAGCATGATGGAACCGACCCCAGCGTGGGTGACAATCACGCGGGCCGAAGATGTCAGTCGGCGCATGTCGTCGAATTCAAAGAAGCGGCGCGCGGAACAATTGCGCATCGGGTATGTCGAAAATCCGTACTGGACGATCCGATCATGTTCAGGCGTCAGCTTATCAACCGCTTCCAGCAGTCGATTAAACGGCTGCTCGTGGGTGCCCAGAGTTACAAATATCAAAACAATGCTCCCTTGAAGATGGCTCTGCGCCAGCGCTTAGACATGTGCGGAGATTGAGATAGAAATGTATGAACTACGGGATAGACGACGCGGCCGGTGAGGGATGGTTCACTTACGCGCGCAAATGACTCGAGGTAAATCGTCCTTGACCCGAGCAATCGGCCGAAATATAGGAACGGAATAGCGATGCCCGCTCCCGAACTTACTATGCAGGTAGGCCGCTCCTTAAACAGGAGGTACGCTGCATAGAAGAAGTTTCTCGCCAAATTGAAATAGTTCCGATTGGTCGGGCCAAAGGCAAAGTAAACCTTCTCTCCTTCAAGGAGCCTTTGGGCATCGATCTTCTTCAAAGTCACCCAGGTCCTGTCGTAGTTGCGCCACACGTCTTCTTGAAGACGATATAGCTCAAGAAGATGACCACCGGCTGAACATACCAGCAGAATTTTTGGCACCCTATTTCTGTTCGTCACTGATTTGACGCGCCCTGTCCTTTCGTCTAAGTGAAAAGTGCCCGCCTGGTTCACGACATAATCCTGCGGAACCTACATTGATTCGGAATCTCAAGCGGCGCACGACTCTCCGAAACGGCTGGGATTTCACAGTCCTTGAGCCAAGCAGAGCTCCACGCGTTGATTATGAAAATGAATCTGCCTGCGGCGGCGCCGAGCCAAACCGTTCCCAATGTAAGTCCTAGCAACGTATAAATTCCGATTAAGGTGAAGGCTGTTGTAGCCTCGGTGTCTTCGCGGTTGAACGGCAAGCTCCGGAGCGCAAGCTGCAGCGTAGGCACAATTAGCAAGGCCATCTGCAGAAGCAACGCATAGCTCCCAAACGTGAGAGCCACGAGCAAATACCCATTGTCGATCGACGCCATACCATCGATTACGGGGAATTCATTCCGACCCCATCCCCATGCCATGCGCTCCTCAATCACTGGAATATAAGCGGGCAGCAATTTGTGGCGATATGCGGAGTCCTCCTGCAGTCGATCGCCAGAGAATCTGGCGACGGTAGGATCGACAGACACGTAATTCTCGAAGCTGGAATACATCGGCGGACCGACTAGCACGACGGCGAGTGTCAGCAGGAGGATCGCCTGCATTCGGTTGCGCGCTCTACAAAGCCAGACAGCAATTGCGCCAACCGCGGCGCCGAGCCACGGTCCGACCGAGATGGTCATCAAACTGCCGAGCGCAATCCAAATTTGACAGAACCGGACCTTGCTCAGCGGAAGGAAGCCGAGTGACTCGGTCCACTCGCCGTTCCACTCGAGCCATCGCATGATCCGAAAGCCGATCGCCATCATCGCACCCGCCGAGATCGCATGGCCGTAGGGTCCCTGGATTCGCATGAAGCCGCTCCGAAACACGACGGTATTGGGTTGCGCAGGAAAGAATCGATCCATCAAGGTGGTGAAGAGGTTCACACCCATTCTGAATTCGTAAATTGAAAGTACCGCGATCACTACAAGCGCCACACCGACTCGCTTCGCGAAAGCAACAACCGCGTCCTTGCCCTGCCGAAGTGTTTGAACCATCGCGAAGTAAGGCAGTATAATTGCGCACGTATCCTGTAGGGCCAGATTTTGTCCTAACTTGTAGCCCTTGTTGATTCCCTCTGAGAGCACAGTTACAGCGACGTACGCCAAGACCAAAACATCCATCGCATTCCACTTCCAACTCCGCCAGCACCGATACGACATCATAGTTGCGATTGGCAGGATGGCAGTGTCGGCGAAACAGAGCTGCCCGGAAATGTTCCAGTTATAGGTTTGCGGAAGCAGCAAAAGGACCGGGAGATACACATTCAGAAACGCGTACTGCGGACTCCGCTTGATGCATACAATCAGTGCAACCAGGCCGGGGAGCCCGATAAGGATGATATCTATCACTCTTCAACCGAAGCCTTGGTTTGCACTTGTTCACGATCCGCCAGCGCTATTGAGTTCGAATAGTCGAGATGAGCGCATGATTCGCACGTGATCTTCTGCCTTTTGTTCGTATCATGGACGGCGGTCCGCCGCCGGCGCTCGATTTGTCTGTGAAGGCTCGCCCAATGGTCGATCACTCTTGACCATTGATATCCTTCCTTGAGGGCTCGCTGCCGCCCGGCGGAAGACATCTGGTCAGCGAGCTCACCATTCGTCGCAAGACGATCCATTGCCTTAGCGAGCTCATGAACTACGTACTCTTCACTCACGGGATCGACAAGAACGCCGCTCTCGGGGGTCACCAAGAGTGCCGGGCCACCCCAGTTCAAGGCGATAACCGGCAAACCCATTACCATCGCTTCCTGGACTACAATCCCGTTGGCTTCTGCGAGGCTCGGGAAGACGAAACCACGATAGGTTCTCAAGGCATCAGCCAATTTGGAGTGATCAGTCACCCATTCGACGAACGTAACTCTCTTTTCCAGTCTCAGTTGGCGAGCTAAAGATTTGAGGGTATTGAGTTCAGGCCCGCGTCCTATGATATCGAGTTCGATAGGCTCTCTCGTAAGGGCGAGGCTTCGGATCGCCAAATCGGCGCCTTTGTGGGCAACCAGACGGCCGTTGTGAACGAACCGATAGTTTGTGCCGGCGTGCTTTACTCTGGGCGCTTGGCATAGTTCGTCGAGGACGCCGCTGTCAATAGAGGTGATGAGTTGCTCTTCACGGCAGCCACACAAGACCAACGACCGGCGGGTCCGTTCGCCACCCGCCACCAGGATTGCTTCCGCTTCACGTTTGGCAGGAAACACACGCGCTATGCGCTGCAATACGGGATGAAGGATGCGCTGCACTCGGTAAGTGAAACTCTCTCGATTCCTGAAAGACGTTGGGTAATGAATATTGCCGTTGAGGGGGCCGATAATGACGGCTGCTCCAGGCACCCTGAAGTAAGGAAGCACCGGCGAAACCGGTGAAGTAAAATGGACAATCGTCGTTCGATCATTTTTGAGAAGTTTTCGGGCAAGCTGAGCTGCTCTGAACTGGAATATAAGAGCTATCATCGCGTTGGCGGCGATTCCTGCCATAGGATTGAGAAGGCCGGCACGGTAAAGAGCCTTCTGTAGCCGAGTGTCGCGTATATATGACACCTTCAATTCGGTGAAGTTCGCCTGTAGCTCTTCCTTCACCCGTTCGTGCGTGATCTGCTGCACGACGGCATTGCGACGCGCGAGTGCACGGTAAATCTGAAGAGCCTTGATTGCCTCACCGCCCATGCTTTCGGCGACGTTCGGGCTTATCAAAAGTATGCTCAGATCGGACAAATCATCCGTCCCTGAGCCATTCGTCGCCGGCCTTGCCGGCGATTGCGGCAAATTTGCGGGTACTTCGGAAGGCATGTATTTGTATTCGATAAGCGCGGAGGTGCGGCCGGTTATTCGATTGATGCGACACTTGATCTGACCTAGCAGTATCGGAACGTGCTGGAGCTGAGAGTGCAGGCCATATAGCAGGAGAGTAACGACGTCGGCATTCTTCCATCGAGCCCGATAGGCACTGCGAAGCGTCAGAATCAAAAGAATACCTACGACAATCATCGCCGGGAGCAAGGAACGAAGGACTGCAGAAGCGAGCAAACCGGTGAGCATCAGAATCACCATCGCCACGCCATGTACCAGATTACGACGAGATTCGCTTAGCCAGAGCGGCGACTGTGTTTGCTGAAAACGTGCGGAGATCTCGGCCAATGCGTAGCCGCTGCGCAAAGCGCGACGCCAATATTGCGAAAATCGAGTCATCGCGAGGTCATGACCCACCATGGCTGAATCCAGATGCAGGACGGTGTATCCGAGCGCCCTGATTCGCCAGCACATTTCCGGCTCTTCACCGGCAATCAGGTTTTCGTCAAATCCTTTGACGGCCTCAAGTACCGAGCGTCGAATGAGCGCATCACCACCGCAAAAGAGCGTAGGTCCTGAAGGATATATCCAGTCGAGGTCGAGTACTCGATTGAAGATTGAACCGCCAGGATCAACCTCCCGCCGATTGCCGCAAACTACTGCAACCCGCGGATCCTGAAAGTGGAGTAGCGAATTGGTCACGAATTCCGGCGTCAATATCGTGTCGCCGTCGAGGAACAGAATGATTTCCCCGGAGGCAGCTCTAAATCCGGCGTTTCTGGCGGCCGCGGCGCAAAGGTGACGCGGAGCGATTCTGATTACCTTTGCGCGGTACGCTGCAGCCGTTTCGACGCTACTATCAGTAGATGCCGAATCGACATAGATCACTTCCTTCTCGCCGCCGAAGGGATGCAATGCAGCTACCGACTGCAGGCATCGCTCGAGGCGCGCACCTTCGTTACGTCCGATGATGACAACCGATAGCGAGGGATGGTCATTCATTGGCTTCGATCCCGAAATTGATCGAACTCGATCCATTAGTGCGATGGGCCATCGCGAAATCTCCAAGAGAGAGCGCCGAGGAGCGGCCAACGTCGTTCGCGAGTCCCACGTCACCTGGCAGCGAGCAATCTTCGGATGATCGCTCGCGGCGAGCAGTCGTCATTGTCTTTCGCGCGGGGCTCGTAGGCGATAACGGTGCCGACCACAGGAGGTGACAGGCGTTCTAGGCGGCGGACCGCCGCAGCAACATCACGTGGCACGTCATGCCCCGAGCGAACGATCAGGATCGCACCAGCGGGCATTTGAATCAGCATTTCAGCGTCGGCCGAGCTCAAGATCGGCGGCGCATCGAATAGGATGATGTCATAAGCATCACGCGTACCTTCACGGAAAGATCGGAGCGGCTCCGGCACTGGCAGCAATTCAAGTTCTCGCCGTGTGAGGTCTAGTTCTTCCATCTCTCTGTTTTCCGCGAGCGGTAGCCTATCGGTTGGCTCGCCTGCGATCCTGACAGCTTTGGGAGCCATTGCGGGAGAAGTCTGCATGAGCTCATTGACGCTGACCGACGCGAGGTTGCCAGCCGCTGACGCGGAAGTAAGCCCGCTCGTGCGCCATGCCGGGGGTGTACTCCTTAGAGCTCCATGACCTATCCCGGTCGAAGGTCTTACCAGCGGCCTGGTAACCCGATTGATACCTTGCTCGATCGAGCTTTGGCGAATTCCCGCGGCGCTGGCTGGCGATCGAGAGGCCAGGTCTTTACTCTCAATCGCCAAGGCACGCAGGCCGAGCGCTTTGATCTGTTGGACCAGCTCCGATGTCAATCGGTATCCATTAGTACCGTCGCTGACCGGCGTCAGCACGAAACTCGAAGTGCCAGAAGCGCGGCACTCGCGTAGAATTCCTAACGCCAGACGACGCAGCGCTTCGTTTGCGACGTGGCCTTCGTTGCCGAGTACCGCGCCGAACGCTGGAAATCCCAGGATAGCTTCGAGTTCGGCGGGGGATTTGATGAGCGGATCGACCAAGTCGAGGATCGTGGGAATCACGACCGCAAGAAACAGGCTCGCGATACCGAACACGAAGAGGATCACACGCCGCTTCCCCCGCACCGACATATCAGGAGTCATCGCCGCCGATGCGAGGCTGACAAATCCGGGGGATTGAGTCTCAGTCTGCAAAACACCGATTTGCTCATCGATCTGCCGAATCTGAGCGGAATCACCCGTCAATTTAATGTCGATCGTGACAGCTTCCTTGAACTTCGAACCGAAAGCGGCCGCGCTCGCCTTTAAGTCTTCGACCTGCTGGCCGATTCCTTTTTCCGCTAACTCCGCCTGATCGACTTGCGCCTGAGCGCTGGAGATTTCCTGTTGGGCTTTGGTCTGGTGATTCTTCACCAGAATCACCTTAACTTTGCCGATCTCATCGTCTTTCATGCGCGCGAGCTCATCGTCGATGTTACGCATCTGTTGCTCAAGCGCAGACCTACCAGGATGGTTGGGGCCGAGGTCCTGCAATTCAAGAAACACGGCTTCGCGCTGCTTAGTGAGCTGCGCACGCGCTTCATTAGATTGAGGATTGGTCGCCATCATCTGCTCGGCGGTTGAATCCACCTCGAGCGACTTGACGCGCAGCTCATCTTGATTGAGTGCGGCCAGATGCGCTCGTGCCTCGATGCTTCCGCGTCGCGCCGTATCCAATGCGGCGGTCGCATCTTCGAGCATTTTTTCGTATGGATTTACAAAGTCCTGGCCGAAAGTCGATACGCCTAGCTCTTGCGCAAGCTGACTCTCCTGTAAACGGAGAGAATCACTTTCCTTTTCGAGCTCAGCCTTGTGAAGCGCGAGTAGTTGAACACGTTCTCTACTCTGGTCAAGTTCCCATTCGTGTTGCCTGCTCAGATAGGCGCTGACGACGGCATTGACGATTTGCGCCAGCCCATCGGGCCGATCGCCGGCCAACGACACGGAGATCAAATATGTATTCGCGACCGGGCTAACATCGACGAACTTGACTAGGCGCTCTGCCGCGATTCGCTCGGTCTCGTCGCTGCGCTGCCACAAATCTCGCTGATTCCCGAGCTTGCGCAGCGCCGCCAGCGCGGTCTCATAGCTGCCGATTTCGGCGACTTGCTGCTGAACGAACCCGCGATATTCCTCGTCGGAGTTAAAGGTCGATGAATGTTCGAGTACCGCGCTCGGGAAAGTCGGCGATATCTCGAGCTTGGCTTCGGCAACGTACTGATGCCGGCCAAAGTAAAAAGCCAAGGGCAAACCGATCGTCAGAACGACCGCCATTACCAGTAAGGCAAACTTGCGATGCAAACGGAGGCTGGCCAATGGATTCGGCATGCGGCCAGGCACCGTCCACGATGACGAAGGACTTGACGGACGCACCATCTCTATTTCGGAACGATTGATCATTGTCTGCTTCGACAATCCGGGATGAAGCTACTACGCTGATTGCAGCGGAATTAACTTGAGCAACGCGCGAAACAGCGACTTGTATCGCAGCCACCTCTCGTTGACTGTTTCGCGGAACCAATGGCGCTCTTCGTTTGTGAGCACAAACCTTTCCATGACCACGCACAGAACGATGACGTAGATCGCACCCACTCCGAGTACCGCCAATGCGACATGCCACCTGTTCGTTGAGGCGGCAAGTCTCAAAGCAGGCAGCGCGAAAATCCAACCAACCAAATAGGGTACAGCCGACGGGAGCAACACTGCGCGAGCATATTGCCGCCACGATAGCTCGAAGAGTCGATTGGCGCGGGCTATGAATCCGATCGCTGCTACTATTTGGGACGCCGCAATCGCGGTTCCCAGACCGGTTGCGCTCCAGCCTCCGGTGACAAGCCGCGAGAGCGGGATGAACAGCGCGGCGAGCAGGAAGTTTGGGATCGTATAACTGAATTCCTGCCACGGACGGCCCATGCCGCGAAGGATGGAAGTTCCGGGCCCTGTCAGACAGTCGAAATGCTGTTGAATAGCGAATATCGCCATCAAATAGATCGTTCCCGAGTAGACCTTTCCCATCCAAGCCAGCAGAATCGGTCCGGCCGCTGTTGCCATGAAGCCCAGCATCGCAGACGCCACAAAAATCATGTAGCGCGATCCTTTAAGGTAGAGCTTTTGCAGCGCATTCCGCCGCTCAGACTCAGGCAGGCCAGCATGCAGGTAAGCGGATGCCGGCATGAAGGCACCTGCAAATGCGCTAGGAATGCTGGTGGACACGCGAGGCAACTTGGAAGCGATGTCAAGCACACCCACGGCATCCAGACCGATCAGCGGCGCCGCAATTAGTCGTTCAGCACTCTCGAGGGTCTGGATAAGTACGGCGCTACACTGGAGAACTCCGCCGAAGTGAAAAAGTCTTTGCCACGACTCCCGCGAGACAGATCGCATTGAAATGTGCAGCCATGGGGCGATTCGTCTCGCCAGCATCGCATTCAGCACGATTGACATTCCGGTACTGAGAGCGAACGCATCTGCCAAACCACGAATCCCATAGCCGGCGCCGACGAAAAAGAATACCAGTGCGGCCTCGAGCAGGTATTGAACTACCCAAATGCGTTGAACTTCGAGAATTTTCTGACTGCCCGCGAGCGCGGATTTGAAAACGGACAAGACGATTTCGCAGCTATGCATCCCGACTACCAGAAGGATTACATAGCGCGCATCGGACACCAGGTTGGCGGGTACGTGGAACCATCTCAGGACCTGAGGCATCCCCAACGCCAGCAGCACCAGGAACGATCCGGATACCAGACCGCAGATCACCAACCCCGTTGACAAAACCGAATTAGCTTTGCGCGTCTCACCGTGACCGACGTATTCGGCGACCAACTTCACGTAAGCCGAGGTAAACCCGATACTGCTGACGCCGACGTAGGCGACGATCAGAAAGACCGCGCTCCACAAACTGTAAGCCGACAGTCCTACGTGTGCGAGGACAAAAGGCGGAATGAATACCCGCGACACCAGGTAGCCGATTCGCGCGATTACATCGAAGCTGATATTGCGAATGAGGGCTCGCCGGGTCTCACCCCTGTGATCCTGAGCGACAATCGGTGACGGCTCGATCGGCTCTACCTGTGCCTGCGAAGTCATTCTCGTCACCATCTGAGGCATCTAGAAGAGAGCGGCGCCAAAAAACAACGTTTGGGTCAGAGGATTAAGCTGCTGCAGGACATAACCCACTTTAGCCAAGCCTCGTTTCGGCACGAACACGACATCGCCGGCCTCGAGCGCGTAGTTGGATTCTCCGGTGCCTTTCTCGATCGCATCGATATTGATCGTTTGCTGCAGCCCGCGGCTAGGTCGAGCCAAGGTGACCTTTCCAGGTGTCGCATTGTCAGTTGGGCCGCCAGCCTGAGCCAAAGCCTCCATCAGAGACATGTTAGGACTGATAGGGTAAGCACCGGGTTTGGAAACCTGGCCTAGGACGTAGACGACGTCGTCCATCGTGTATGCGACGTACACGACATCGTTGCGGTGAAGAGGAAGGTTGAATGCGAGGTCATCGCCGCGGAACAGAGGCCGCAGATCAAGCCACATCACGCGATCTTTTCCACGAAAGATGGCGCACTTGGTGGCCGGCGCACCTTCTTTTCCCGGCCCCGCCTTAGCCAATGCTTCAAGCAGCGTCGGTTGAGTTTCGAAATGAATGATACCCGGGTTGCCGACATCCCCCAGCACCGTGACCTGGTTATTGTTGTAGGTGTTGATTTGAACGCTGGTGATCGGAGCGACGTAGTCGTCCGAAAGGGCCGCAGTCAGCTTTTTCGCCGCTTCATCGGCGTTTAGGTCAGCGACCTTGACGGAACCTATAAGACCTACCTGGATGACTCCATCAGGACCAACAACCCGAGGACCTGATAGTTCTGGATGGTCCCAGACGGTTACTCCGATCGAATCACCGGGTCCTAGCTGGTACTGAGTCTGGGGAGCGTCACGAAACTCAGTGACGGCCTTGAGAGCGGACGGTGTTAGCGCAGGGGCAGTATCGCAATAGGGGTTACAACTTTTCCCCTGTAAAGCCGTCGCGCCAGTATGCTGGCCAAGGGGCGGATTTGTATCCGCGCATCCCGCGAGGAATAGGCCAAGCGCGACTGTGAGTATCGTCAACGAGCGGATGCCGATCGCACCACGAACTGGCTTGCTGATAGTCTTGGTCAAATGATTAAGCGGTGAATTCATTTTGTTCGCTGGATACATTTTCCATCGATGAGCGCCTCGGCTTGACAGTTAGCTGCCAAGTGCCGCGATTGCCTGCTCGCAATTCGGGAATATGTCGAAGACCCGGTATAAGCGCGTCAGCTTGAGCATACTCATAACGCTCTCGCGCGGACCGCTGATCGCGAAGTTACGCAGGTTGTGAAACTGGAGCCGCTTGAGAGCGAAAACCAGCGCGCTCAGGCCGTTCGAATCGATCGTCTCGACCTCCGAAATGTCCAGGACCAACCGCCGGCTTCCGCTTCCCGCGAGCTTGGCAATGCGACGCCGCAATACGCTGGCGGACGCCGCGTTGAGTTGCCGGACAAAAACCTTGAGAACAAGCGTATTCCCCTCGACGCGTTGTAAGAGATCCATTTCGCCTTGAACCCTTCTTCGTTGAGATTCTTCCGTTAAGCCCGGCTAGCCACCGTTCCGATCTCGGCTACCCTTCGCGTACGCGGTACACAGCCGAGCCTGTCTCCAAACCAGACCGAAGCCGCCGCAACTCCTCCAGTTCGGAATTTTCTTCGTCGCCTGGCCGAGCTAGTAAACAGCGAGTGATTTGCGGCACTCGTTCTCAGGGCAACGCAATTCCTCGGGATGGCCATGAAAGGAAGCGGGCCCCGTGTCAAAGATAACCGCGCGGTTGAAAAGCGGCGCGACCTTCCGGACGCATCGCGTCATCTTCGCGTCCCATAGTTGAAGCTCACCGCCCCAGTCTTCGTCCCATCCAGGGTTCAGATACAAAATCAGATTCAAGCGACGCTCGAGTTTTAGTATCGGATGTATGCTGTAGTCGACGTGGACGTCGAGCTTGCCGCCTGACGTGATGCAATGCATTCCGCCGCCGTGAAGCCCGGGATCCGACTCGAGGTTTTGAATGCCGGTCAGAGCCGCGAACAGCTTGAGGCACGCGGATGAATTGAAGAACTGTAGGGCCTCCCATATAGCCGGCGGAGTATTTGCCGGAACGTTGCAAGCGAGTTTTCGCTCGAGCGGATTCGAGTATCGGTACCAGCGATTATCCGACGGTTTGGGAAAAACGCGAGAGAGATCCGCAGCAAGCTCAGGCCGTAAAAGGCCATCGATTACCGCATGCGGAAACGGCTCAGCATTCTGATAGGACGCCGCCGCCGGCCAACCGGCGAGGTCGTTTATCGCATCAATTTTCACTAGAGATTCCTTCGGCGTGGATTTAAGGCCGCGGTCGCGGCCAATGCGATATCCCGCTGGATGAGTGTTTCTGCGTACTAAGGCATGCGTCCGCCATTCCGGTCTGGCTTGATGAGATCGGCATGACGCGAGGACCCGCTTTCAAAAACGCCAAAGGGGACGCCATTTGCTTTCCCCCTACGGCTCTTCTTCTGTACGAAATCCCTGGAACTACCGAAGTGCACACTCACCAGCACCTCCGAAATCTGAGTAAATATGGACTGAGGTAGGGCCTTCGCTCGTGCGACAGAAATCGGGCGAAGAGGGTTGGCATCGCGGGACGACGTCCTCGGGCATCCCGTTGGCTGGTCAAACCTCGATCGACTATCTCGGCACTCGGTTGAGGAAGCGTGGTCAGAGAGAGAGTGTTACCCTGGCGGTGCGAGGCCACTTCGCCGTGTCGATCCCATGCGCCGCGAAGAGCGCCAGTGCCAGCCGATCGATACCAAACGCAGCGCAACCCGAATGGATCGGTTCCCCGTCTTCGGACTTGAACTGCCACACCGCGGAAAAGTGATCGAGGTGGTAGTTGAAACTCATGCAAGCGGTCGGGTCTTCTTCGGAGCGCACCGGTATCAGCATTTCGAATTTGAGCGCCCGTTGCAGTTGGCTCAGGGCTGCCAATCGACCCGCCCTGCCGAAGAAAGGATCGCTCGCGGGCGCGAGTTGATGGCTCAGACCAAGCAGGCCGGCGAGCTCCTCGCTCTTCGCAATCCATCGTTCGCGAAAGTCGAGCACCGTTTCGGGTTTTCCGATGCAGACGTACTCGCGCATCTGGAATGACTGCAGACGACCGAGCTCATGCGTCGCCTCATGACGAAAGCAGTATGAAGCGACATCGAAGCGGAGACCCTCGGGCGGCACGAATCCCCGCGCCGCCGCGAGCGGATAGACCGGGTAGCAGGCGGCCGGTGACAGTACTAGGCCGGAAGCAGCGAGGTGATCGGACCAATCCGGGCGATTGGCCACGGTGTGGATCGAGGCTTCGTCACCCTCGAGGCTGCTGACGCAGCCGAGCAAGTGCGGAAAATTGTGGTGGTAGCCTGATCGCTCGAGCTGCGCGCGACTCATCACGGGCGGAAATCTCAACACCTCGGTCTCGGGCTCACGCCACCCGCTGATACACGCGGAGAGGCTCTCAACGACCTGCTCGAAAAGAGCGGTGCGGGCGTAAACGCCGTTCACTCCCACCGGCACAAGAAGAGCTTCCGTCATTCCTAGATCGTTCGCTCTATTTTCTTTGGTTCCGGCTTGAACAGACTCATAAGCAGCTGACTGAGACATTGCCTCCCCCTAACTCCGCAACGACGCCGGGATGTTGGCCAGGAAAGAGGCTGCGCCAGAATTCGCAAGTATGCGGTCGTTGTTGATCATGATTGACGACGACAGAACGTCACGCAGGTGACGAGAAACAGAAAACTCACCGTCATTGCGATATCCATAAAGCCCGCCGGCTTGCATCGCGCCCACCACGATCGAGGTGGCCATTTCTGAAGCGGTGACCTTCAGGAGATTCATCGCATTTTGGGAGTCAAGCGAATCAACCTCTCCGTCCGCCGCGGATGAACTCTCAAAATTTTGGAGCGCTGATTTCAGCGCACTGGTCAGAACGGCGAGCGACATGATGGCTCGCGTCAGATGGCTCACGCCGGTAGGAGGTTGGCCGCCTGGCGTTCGGCGCGAGGCGGCACGCAAACATCGTCGCGCGCGTTCGACCGCCTCCGCGGCGATGCCACACCACACGGCAGACCATGTCAGATGCGCCACCGGCATCATCGTGCGTGACTGTATGTTCTGAAAATGCTCGGGCAGTACCTGCTCGACCACCCCGCGCCCCTTCAGCGTGAAACCCGCGCTGCAAGTTCCCCGCATGCCGAGCGTATCCCAGGCGCGAATCGGTTCGAGCTCACACCGATCCTTGGTGAACGCCACGATCACTTGGTCGGAAGGCGCGGCGTCGATCGCACGCCGCGCCGTCGTCAGCACGGCGTCCGCATACGCGCCGTAGGACATCACGGTCGCGCTCTTGGTCAACGAGATTCGGGAACCGTCCGTTTCGACCGCGCACGAGCTGGCGCGCAAATCGCCGCCACCCTCGCCGTCGGTGGTCGAGGAAGCAAACAGTAGTTGTTCCTCGGCCAGCCGGCGCTGCAGCTCGAGATGCCACGGGCTCGACTGACCATGCCGAACCAGGATCGCGACCATTATCTGGTGCATCGCGAAAATCATCGCCGTCGAGGCGCATGCGCGCGCGAGCGTGTAGCAAACGTCAACAGCATCAGAAACGCTGGCCCCCTCCCCGCCAAACGCAATTGGCACCATCATGCCGAGCAGCCGATGCTCTCGCGCGGCGGCGAATGCCTCTTCGGGAAACCGGGCTTCGCGATCAACGGCATCGGCATTAACGCGAGCGACCGCGACGACTGAATTGATCCGGGACGAAAGATCGAAGCCGACCGAGCGCGTCCGGCCGGCGCCAATCGCAGCCTCGTGGCCATTGCCGTTCTGGCGAGCAGCATCCTCAGCTCGGTTCAGTGTGATCTCCACGGCTCAGAACCTACGCGGCGATGCGGCAATTTGAAGTAAATTATAACCCCGACCAGCAGTTTTACTGCTAAATTGGCTTTTTTGACCGCGAGCACTCAGCGACGTTGAAGGGTTAAGTTGAACCTCGAGATCCGCCACGCAGGTGAGAGTTCACATCCAGCCCCACTCAGAACTGCGATAACTCGCTATCCTGAAAGGGGATCCTTGACGAAAATGAATGGCGATCCGATGGGCACAGACTCGATAGATGACTACAGCGTTTCGGCAGCAGAGCGCATCATCACGGTGGTTCAGCGCCTCGTCGATGAACGCTCGATAGCACGCGCTATTTCCACGAACGATACTCTGCTCGAAGTGGGCTTGACTTCGTTGGATGCGGTGCGGCTGGTTTTGCTGGTCGAAGACGAGTTCGCCGTGGAGATCCCAGTGAGCGAATTGACTTTGGCCAACTTTCGATCGATTTTGACCATCAGCCGCCTGGTGACCAAGCTGCTCAATCAATCCTGACTTATATTCCGAGGATCCAAAAAGCATCCC
>Ga0335073_10008208_pt1 | contig 14642 bp, 13 predicted proteins | sample Lox_Sample_22_FD_207093 | JGI IMG/M metagenome (GOLD analysis project Ga0335073, IMG submission 207093) | Soil microbial communities from Loxahatchee National Wildlife Refuge, Florida, United States - Lox_Sample_2.2 | ecosystem: Environmental > Terrestrial > Soil > Wetlands | place: USA... | reverse complement strand
GCCGCGCGTCACCGCGGCGCCAACGCTTTTCATCTCCAGGGCCATCTGGCGGCCATGACCGGCCATCCAGACATTGTGCCAGGTCAGCATGCACACGGCGAGGACAAGGATCGCGGCGTTGAGCAGATCCTGTCCGGAGCCGGAGAACAGCGACTCGATCTCGCGCGCGAAGACGGCGACAAGACAGGCGCCGACGATGCCGGCGGCGACGCCGCAAACGACATACAGGCCACGAAGCTTCACGCCTTTCGATGCGGCCAGCACGATGCCGACGATGAGACCCGCCTCGATGACTTCACGGAACGCAGTGAGGAGCGCGGCCAGCATTATTGCGCGATCACGACGCCTTGCGCCGTGCCCGAGTGATATTCGCCCATGAACGGATATTTGCCCGGCGCGAGCGGGCGGATGTGGACATCGCCCTCGCTGTTGCCGGCGACGACCTTCTCGACCTTGAGCGCCACGGAGTCGAACTCCTCCGCCGTCGCGTCCTTGTTGGTGAGCGCGATGACGACGGGCTCGTTCGCCTTCACATGGATCTCGGCGGGCGAGAATTTGTGGTTCTGCAGCGTCACGGCGATGGGCCCCTGCGAGAGCGCGGGCGCGGTGAAGGCGACGAGAAAAAGTGCGATGCGCGGGATCATTTCGTTTTGCTCGGATAGGTGAAGGTCCAGCGCGCCGTCACCGGTTTCCACCAGTCCGCGACGCCGCTGGCGGCGTCGGTGTGGCGGATGAAGCCGTGGCTCGACGGCGGCAGGAGCGTGTAGGTCAGCGTGTAGGTGCCGGGGCCGGACATCTCGACATTGTTGGCGTAGTGCGTGCCGTCCTTGGCGATCATCGGATAGAGCTCGCCCTTGCGCGTCACCTTCGTGCCGGCCTTGGTGAGCGTGTATCTGATCGTGAGGTACGGGATCCACTGATCCTCGGTGAAGCCGTGATTGTCGTCCTTGGTAGCGTGGACGTCGGCCTCGAGATGAACCGCGTTCTTGCTCATCGACATGCCGGGCGGATGCCTGTCCATGGTGATGCCGGTGAGATAGTTCGGCACGATCTGCATGCCCTCCTTCACCACCGGTTCGCCGATATAGAATTCCTGCGCGGCAAAGGCGGGAGCGGCGGCGAGCGCCAGAGCGCAGGCGAGCGCGACACGACCGGTCATGGAACGACCTCGGATTCCAGCTTCGGCCCGCATTTTACTCGCAACTCATTCTCAAATGCAAATGTGCAGGTATCGCAGGGAAGAAAAAGAGATTCACGCAGAGCCGCAGAGCCGCAGAGTTCGTGCAGGCGCTCCACACCGGTAGCTCACCTCTTGTTCCGCGCAGCGGATCCGATAGTGGCAATCTGCCCGCTTCGCGGGGGATGACGAGTCGGGCGGTGTGGAGCGCCTGCACCACTCCTCTGCGGCTCTGCGGCTCTGCGTGAATCTCTTTTTACAACTTCACCCATACGGAAAGCTGGGTGCCGACCTCGTCCAGAGCGTTCTGGCCGGCCGGGCAGAAATAGACGCCGCTTTGCACGGAGATGCCCCGCCCTAGGCCTGTGACCCAGGAGACTTCCAGCTTGTGCGCACGGTAGTAGGTGTAAGGCGGCCGTGCATCGCCGCCGGCGATGGTGTTGAAGCTTTGGATGAGCGCGAGGTCATGCCAGGCATGGAAGCCGAGCGTGAGATCGATGGGCGTCTCGTTTGGGCGGCGGCCCGCGATCCAACGCTCGCCGACTTCGACATCGGCGAAACCGCTCGCGCCCAGAAATTTGAAGTTGGTGCCATAGAGCAGGCGCAGCTCCGCCTCCTCGCCCGACTGGCCGTCGACTGAGACGGACATGTCGAAGGCGCCGGCCGATTTGACCATCGCCTGCAGCGACAGCGTGCCGATCTTGTCGGTGACGCGCCAGCGCAGGCCACCGCCCCAGGCGAAGTCGCTGGCATGATCGATGAGGCCGCTGGGCTCGAGCGTCTTCGCTTTCGCCCATTCCGGCGCGAGGATGAGCGTGAGCCGGTCGTTCAAGCCGTATTCGGCCCAGACCGAAGTCCACAATTTCTGGAAGCGCGCGGGGCGGTTGGATTGGCCGCCCGGGCCGAAGCTCGTGCCGGCGTCGCTGTAGGTCGCGCCCAGGATCAACTGCAGATGGCCGGCGCCTTGCGTCCACGCGCCGGCGAAAGCGGGCGACGTGAAGAGCAGCAGTGCGAGAAGCGTTCGCTTCATGCGGCGAGGCGCGAGGTGCCGTGGCGCGTCTTCTCCCAATGGAATGGACGTGACACGAGCTGCGCGGCGGCGCGGTAGAACGCGACCGAGATCAGCCCCCAATAGAGCGGCACCAGTGCGCCTGCAGGCATCAGCGAGAACCAGCGCCGCCGGATGAGGCCCGCCGTCGACAGCGCCATGTAGAAGAGGTTTCCCAGCACCAGGCACGTCACGCAGATATGCGTCGTGCCCAGCATCGCAGCGGCGAAGCTGATGGCGCTCACGACCCAGAGGATGGGATTGAGCAGCGCCGACACGAACGTTCCGCCGATGAAAAGCTGGAAGCCAAGGAAGCCCATCACGCCGGCGTTGCGCAGCAACTGCCGGGGGCTGCGCATATGCACCAGCCAGGTCTGCATGTATCCCTTTTGCCAGCGGGAGCGTTGGCGGACCCAATTGCCGAGCTCCGTGGGGGCCTCCTCGAAGGTCGTGGAGTCGAAGGTGCGCACGCGATAGTTCTTGCGCGCGAGGCGGATGCCGAGATCGGCGTCCTCGGTGACGTTGAACGGATCCCAGCCATGGATCGCGGCCAGCGCCTCGATGCGGAAATGGTTCGACGTGCCGCCCAGCGGCATCGGCACGCCGGCGCGCTCGAGGCCCGGTAGCAGATAGTCGAACCAAAGCGCGTAGTCGCCCGCGAACAATCGCGTCAAAATATTTTCGCGCGCATTGTAGAAATTGAGCCGCGCTTGCAGGCACGCGATGTCGCGCGGCGAACTGGCGAAGATCGCGGCAGCCTTGCGCAACTGGTCGCGCTCCGGCCGGTCCTCCGCGTCGTAGATGACGAGCAGACGCCCCCGCGCGAAAGGCAGCGCGTAGTTGCAGGCGCGCGGCTTGGTGCGCGGCCCGCCTTCCGGCACGCGCAGCACATGGAAGCGCTCGTCGAGCGCGCCCAGTGCGGCGATGGTCTCGGCATCGTCGGCCTCGACGATCAGCTTGATGTCGAGCTTGGCGTGCGGATAGTCGAGCGCCGACAACGCCGCGATCAGGCGCGGCACGACTTCCGCCTCGCGATAGAGCGGAACCAGCACGGTGTAGGCCGGCAGCTCTTCATCGCGCAGCGGCCAGGGCGCGGGGATGCGCGTGGCGGTGGCGCCCATCGCGAACAGCACCGCGCGGAACGCGGCGTTGGCCAGGAACCACCAGGCGAGGCTGTCCATGACCAGAGCGCCCGCCGCGCGCGGCGACCAAGCCGTCGCGGCGATGGCGGTCAGTGCGAGGATGGAGAGCACCACGCCCTGCCCGCGCGTGATCACGCGGCGGGCGGAAAATTGCGGATCGTGCCGTTCCAGGCCGTCGACAGCGCGCGCCAGCAGACGGGCACGAAAGTGACGCTCGACCGCGTCGTACCGGCTCTGCAGGCTGGACAAGAGAAGCTTCCCCCGAAGCAATAAAGCGCCACCGTCCGCGGCGAGCGCGTCCGTAGGACCGTTTGAAATTTTTGCGAGAAACTCCCACGCGCACCCGTGGACCGGGCGCTGTTATTGGTGCGCAAACAATGGGTTGCGGTAACGAAGCGTACAACTAACCTGGAGTTGATTTGCCGTATTCAACCAAAGCGGACAAAACGACAGCAATGCAGATGAAGTAACGAACGTTACAACCACCGATTCTCCGCTTGCGAATACTTCGGCGTATCAGCCGTTCGCCGCGGGCATCACGCCCAGCGACGCGAAGTAGCGCGTGTTGCGCTTCCAGGCGCGCGCCCGTTTGGTGATCGCGTCCGCGTTCACGAACGGAACGTTCGCGGCGGTGAGGCGCGCGACGGTCTCTTCGGCCAATGCGTCGGCGCCCTCCTTGGGACCAATCTGCATGAAGATCTGATCGGGGATCGGCGTCATGAACGCCGTCCCGAAAGGCGACGGCAGGAAACCGATGGCCTCACGCGGATCGCTTGCGCGGGCGCGCACCGCCGCCTGCATGGCGCGCGCGCCCTTGGCCGCTTCCGGCGTGCCGCGATAGACGGGGCGGAGCTGGCCGGTCAGCAGCAGCGCATGCACATTGGCGACGACGGCCTGCGGATCGCTTCCCTTGGCTTGGGCCGAGGCGACGAGTTCGCCCAGGCTGCGCGGTCCGGCTTCCAGCAATTCGACCAACGCGCGGACATGCGCATTGTCGAATTTCATCTCGCCATAGGGGATGCGGGATTCGTAGCGCGTCTCCGCCGCCGGCTGCTCCAGCGCGAAAGCGAGACCGTTCATGATCATGTCGCGGTTGTCGGCGGCGAGGCGCTTGCCGCCGCGCACGAAGACGTCGCGGCGATAGCGCGTGTCGAGCAGCAGGTCCTTCGCCAGCTCGCGGCCGGAAAGCGTCGGGAATTTCTCGACGATGGACTTGAACGGCTCCTGCGCCTGCAGCACCGGCAGCGATTCCGGCATGATCGCGGAACCTGTGAGCACGCAATCCACCGCGCTGAAATCGGCCATCACGTCGGTGACGTAAAGCGGATCGGAGAATTCGTTGACGTAGTCCGCCGCCAGCGCGTCGAGCGGAATGTCGTTGAGCGCGGCGAAATCCTGCGCCGTCAGCCCCGTCGCCTGGATGCCCGGCGCCTTGGCTTCGAGGAGGCGGGTGTAGAGTTCGCGCGCGATGGCGAGGCGCTGCGCCGGCTCGACATTGCGCCCGCGCGTCGCCTCGCGGAACACGCGGCGGAAGGGATCGAGCTTGTTCCAGAACGGACGCGCATTGTAGCTGACATAGACCGCGCCGCCCGGCTTCAGGAAGCGGCGCACGAAGGCGAGGATCAGTCCGCGCTCGCGCAGCGGGATCCAGGAATAGACATTGTTGATGACAATGTAGTCGAAAGGCGGAAGCGTCTTCTCCAGCGCCGCTTCGAGGCCAGCGTGATGGAAGGTGATGTTGCGCGCGCCGCCGTCCTTGGCCAGCGCCTTGCCCTGCTCCAGCAGTTCCGCGCGGCTGTCGATGGCGTGGAAATCGCCCAGGGGATTGGACGCGGCGAGAAGCGTCTCGGTGACCGCCGATCCGCAATCGAGCTCGCAATAGGCGAAGCCCGCGTCGACGCCCTCGCCCAGGGGCGAGCCCGGCGGCGGCGCATAGCCGTTGACGATGCAGGCATGATCGATGAAGGCGGGCGCCAAGTCCTTGTTGAACGCGCGCGCGCCGGGGAGAAGCTTGGGTTCGGTCGTTTCGGCCATGCGGGATTCTTAGCAGATTGCCCGCATGGCTCAAGTTTAACCCTAGTTCGGCGATACGATCGCGCGCGGCGTCACCGGCGCCCACTCCTTCACGGCCTTCAGCGCCTGGCTGTTCTCCGCCGCGGCGAAGCCCGCCATGATCGCGGCGAAGCGCATCTCCATGAACGCCTTCATCGCCGGATGGGTGAAGATGTAGAGCTCGCCGTTCTGGATCGCCTCGACGACGCGGTTGCCCACGACGTCGGGATCGATGCCGGAGAGCACCATTTGCGCCGCATCGCTCGCGCCCTGGCCCAGCGCATCGACATCGCCATGGCCGCCATATTTGTCCTGCCGCGCGCGGCCGCTCTCATGGATGCGCGTCTTCACGAAACCGGGGCACAGGACCGATACGCCGATGTTGAGCGGTGCGAGCTGTTGCGCCCAGCCCTCGCTCATCGCCACCACGGCGAACTTCGTCGCGGTGTAGGGCTCCATGCCCGGCGGCGCGATCATGCCGGCCATCGAGGCGGTGTTGACGATGTGGCCACCCTCGCCATGGCTCTTGATCAGTGGCACGAAGGTCTCGGTTCCGTAGACGACGCCCTTCAGATTGACGTCGATGATCCAATCCCAGTCGCGGTCCTTCACCGTGCCGATGGGCCCGCCGACGGCGACGCCGGCATTGTTGCAGACGACATGAATCTTGCCGAACGCGGCCAGCGCTTCCAGCGCCGCGGCGCGGACATTGGCGCGGTCCGTCACATCGCAGACGACGGGCGCGGCCTTGACCTGCTCCGACGCCAGACGCTCGGCGGCGGATTTCACCGCGCTCTCGTCGATGTCCGCAAGCACGACATTCATCCCGGCGCGGCCGAAGGCGCGGGCCATGGACAGGCCGATGCCGCTGGCGCCGCCCGTCACAAAGGCGGTCTTGCCACGAAAATCCTTCATCAGGCGGCTTCCTTCTGGCCGAGGGTCTCGAACTGGCGGAACAGCGCGTCGTCGCCGAACATCGCGGCGAATCCCTTGCGCGAACGCTCATGCTCATAGTCGATATTGGTCACGGCGTGCCACTGCACCATGCCGCGCCAGATCGGATCGATGAAGTCGGCGCCCTTCACGCGGTTGCCGTCTTCCGTCTTGAACGTGAAGCTGCGCAGCTCCGACATGACGATGGTGAGATAGCCGACATGGGGCGCCTCGTCCTGGCGGATACGGTCGACGAGATCGGCGGCGTGCTCGGCGACGTCGCGACGGTCGCGGAAGTTGCGCGGATCGCGCATCACGCTGGTGCAGAAGTTGAAGAACCGCTCCGCGCGGATCTCGATCATCAGCACGTTCATCAGGAGCAGCACCCAGCGCTCATATTCCGCCGGAATCTGCGGCATCAGGCGGCCGACATCCGGCTTGGCGAGGCTCGCGGGCACTTCGGCATGCGGATAAGCGTGCTTGCCGAACAGCATGTCGCGCACCGCGAACCACATCGCGTCATGCCCGCCCTCGCCGCGCGACGGATCGCCGCCTTCGTCGAGGCCGTGCGCGCGCAACAGGCCCTTGTTGAGGTGGCCGACCGCGGTCTCGGAGATGTCCTCCACCACGATGGATTGGAAATCGGGCGCGGTGGCTTCGGCGAGCATGCGCCCGCGCGCCTCGACGACGCCGGTGACGCTGAGCGAATCCCACAATGTGCGGCCGTGGCCGAGCTCGAGGAGCATGCTCTGCTGCGCGATATTGGGATAGGAATCGCGCACCAGAAGCGCGGACTTCAGCGCCTCGGTCCAGGCGTGGATCGCGGGCCAGCGATGGAGCGTGCGCGGCGAAATGTAGTGGCCCGCCGCGTCGAAGCCGCCATGCAGCCTGTAGCCCGCCTCGAGATGCGGCTTGGCATAGGCGTGATCGGCCATGATCTCGTCTGTGCTGTAGGACAGTTTCGCCATTCCGCTTCCTCCGGTCTCCTGTGGAACTGATTTTTTGTCAGCCCGTGACCAAAGTCAATGAAATCAAAATCATGAAACACAATCAATATCTTGCGCCGAATTCAGCAGGCTTTCCCGCGACTCGCGATTAGGGTCCCGCCCCGCCGCGCCCCTGCGGCTGAAAGTGAGGACCCATGAAGAAATACGTTTTGCTCGCCGCGCTCCTGATCGGCGGCACAGCGCAAGCCCAGGAAGTCCCCGGCCTCTACATCACCGGCGACGGCGGCGCGTCGTTCCTGCCGAACCTGCATGTGAAGAACACCTCGTCGGGCACGCTGAAGGAGAACTTCGACACCGGCTACGCGGCCGGCGGCGCGCTCGGCTACGACACCGGCAACGGCGTGCGGCTGGAGATCGATTCCAACTACACGCTCAACAATCTCGCAAAGGTCGACGGGTCGCGCGACAACGGCCATCTCGACGGCACGAACGTGATGGTCAACGGCCAAGTCGATCTCGTGCATAATGCGAGCGTCACGCCGTATGTCGGCGCAGGCATCGGCTACCAGAATATCGGCGTCAATGCCGACGGCGTCAGCGGCCATGACTGGAAGCCGGCCTATCAGGCGGAAGCGGGTTTGCGCAGCGACGTGTCGGACCGCGTCTCGGTGTTCGGCGAGTACCGCTTCACGCAAAGCGCGGCGGCCGACATCCAGGACGGCAACCCGCAGGACGCGCACCAGCATTTCTCCGACCACGGATTGTTGGCCGGCCTGACCTATCACATGGGGAATTGACGCTTACCTTGCGGCGGCGTGGGGGCGCGCCGCCGTCAGGGCTTCAGCGCGCGCACCAGGAAGCGGGTGAGGTTCTTCACCACAGCATCGGGGCTGCGGCCCAAACGCTGCCCGCCGCTAGCAGCCTGATGGATGGCGCCGACGATGGCCTGGCCGATGATCTCCGCATCGTAGCTGTCGTTCTTGGTCGCGACACGTACGATGTTCGCCCAATCCGCACCCCAGCGCGCCAGAAGCGGCACGGCTTGCGCGCCTTCGGCATCGATCACCGCTTCGTCGGTCATCGCCGCGCCCAGCACGCCGGGATGGCTCTCCATATAGTCGTAGATCGCGTGCAGGGTGCCGGCGATCACCTCTTCCAGGCCTTGATCCGGTTTCAGCCGTGTGCGGACGAATTCGTCCAGCTCCGTGCGCGCTTCCTCCACGAAAGCGAGGAAGCAGGCGCGCTTGTCGGGATAGTGGAGGTAGAAAGTCCCGTGGCCGAGACCGGCCTCTCGCGCGATGTCCTGCGGGCGGGTGGCATGATAGCCGCGCTCGACGAACAATTTGCGCGCGGCGCGGCGCAGCTTGGACAGACTCTCCGGCTTGCGGCGCGGGGGACGGGACTCAATTTCGACCGTATCGGTGCTCATGGGCCGGACTTTCGACCCCTGCCCGGCGCAAAGTCAATGTGCAGCACGGCATAAGTAAAATAATAAACGCGATTTGCGTGTATTTGCGCCGCTGCGATAGCCTTACGGCGGATTTTCCGGGAGGCCATGATGCGTCGATTGTTGATGATCGGTACGGCGATACTCCTCAGCATGCCCGCTTTCGCGATGGGCGGGGCCGGCGGCGGAATGGGCGGCTATGGCGGCGGCTCGCCCGCGATGGGCGGCAACAACTCCGGCTTCGACGACTACACCATGGCGATCCGCATGATCCGCCGCGAGGATTACGCCAAGGCCGTGCCCTATCTCGACCGCGCGCTGGCGGAGAAGCCGAACAACGCGAACATCCTCAACTATGAGGGCTTCACGCACCGCATGCTGGGCGACTATCAGGGGTCCTTCGACTATTACCAGAAGGCGCTGGCGCGCGATCCCGACCACAAGGGCGCGCATGAATATCTGGGCGAACTCTATCTCAACATGCACCAGATAGGAGGCGCCAAGCAGCAGCTCGCGGAGCTGACGCGGCTGTGCCCCAGCGGCTGCGACGAGCTCGACACGCTGACGAAATCCATCGCAAGCTACGAAGCCGCCGCGGCGGCGGCTCACTGACTGCACCCGCCCCTTGTGGGCGGGTCGACAATTTGCGCAGCGCAGCGGAGCAAATTTCGGGGAGGGGGCCGGAGCAGACGCGAACGCCGGCCCCCTCCCCGAAAACGCAAGAGCGTTTTCGACCCGCCCCTTGTGGGCGGGTGCAACAGGCCCAAGGGGCGGGTGCTCGTTTAACCCCGCATCGCGCGCCAGACGCGTTCCGGGGTCGCGGGCATGTCGATGTGGTCGATGCCGAGCGCGTCGGCGATGGCGCTCATCACGCTGGGCAGCGCACCGACCGTGCCAGCCTCGCCGCACCCCTTGGCGCCCATCGCGTGCGTCTTGCAGGGGATTTCCTCGTAGGCGAAGTCAATGTCCGGCATGTCGTCGGCGCGCGGCATCGCATAGTCGCTGAAGCTGGCGGTGAGCATCTGCGCCGTCTCCGGATCGTAGACGCAATTCTCCATCACCGCTTGGCCGAGGCCCTGCACCACGCCGCCATGGACCTGTCCGGCGACGAGCATTGGGTTGATCACGCGGCCGAAATCGTCGAGCACCTTATAAGCGACGATGTCGACTTTGCCGGTCTCGGGATCGACCTCGACTTCGCAGATGTGGCAGCCATTCGGGAAAGTCGACGCCGCGCCCTTGAACAGCGCGTCGCTGTCGAGCCCGTTCTCGAAACCAGGAATTGCCTCGCGCTTCAAGGTGACCGCCAGCTCCGGCACGGTCATCTCGCGATCGGCGACGCGGAACTTGCCGACACCCTCGACGATGTCGAACGCGACCTCCGCCCCACCCGCCTGCAGCACCTGGCCTGCGGCGGTCTTGCCTTTCTTGATGACTTCATCGGACGCCATCTCCAGCGCGCCGCCCGCCATGTTGAGCGAGCGCGAACCTCCGGTGCCGCCGCCGTTGACCCAATCGGTGTCGCCCTGCTTCACCGTGATGGATTCGAACGGCACGCCGAGCCGCTCGGCCACGACTTGCGCGAAGGCCGTCTCGTGGCCCTGGCCGTTGGATTGCGTGCCGACGAGAAGCTCGACGCCGCCATTGTCCGTGAACTGCACGCGCGCGGGCTCGCTGCCCGCCGCGGCGGTGATCTCGACGTAATAGGCGACGCCGAAACCGCGCTTCTTGCCGCGGGCCTCGGATAGCTTGCGGCGCTCGGCGAATGCGTCCGCGTTGGCGCGCTTCAGGCCCTCCTCCAACAGCCGCGGATAGTCGCCGGAGTCGAAGGAGACGCCCCACCAGTTCTTGTACGGCAGCTCTTCCGGCTTGAGCAGGTTGCGGCGGCGCAGCTCGACGCGGTCGATGCCCATCTTGCGCGCGGCGACGTCCATCAGCCGCTCCATATAGTGCGCGGCTTCGGGGCGGCCGGCGCCGCGATAGGCGTTGATCGGCGCGGTGTTGGTGAAATAACCCTTGATGGCGGTGAAGAAGATGGGGATGCGATAGACGCCGCCGAAAATGCGGCTGCCCGCCAAGGTCGGGATGAAAGGCGCGAAGGCGGAGAGATAGCCGCCCATGTTCGCCGTGCCGGTGAAGCGGACGGCGAGGATGTTTCCGTCCTTGTCGAAGGCGCCTTCCGCGCGGGTCCAGGTGTCGCGGCCATGATGGTCGGTGAGGAAAGCCTCGTTGCGGTCCGACGCCCAGCGCACGGGACGGTCGCAAAGCTTGGCGGCAACGAGCACCGCGCCCTGCTCCGGATAGGCGCCGGCCTTCATGCCGAAGCCGCCGCCGACATCGGGCGAGATGACACGGACCTTCTCCGCCGGCACGCCCAGGATCTCCTGCATGCGCATGCGCAAGCCGCCGGAACCCTGATTGCCGGAGTAAAGCGTGTATTGCTCCGTGGACGGATCATAGAGGCCGATGGCGCCGCGGGCCTCCATCGAGTTCACCACCACGCGGTTCTGCACGATGTCGACGGACGCGGTATGCGCGGCGGCGGCGAAGGCGGCGTCGCATTCGGCTTCCTTGCCGTCCTGCCAGTCGAAGCAGAGATTGCCGGGCACCTCGTCCCAGATTTGCGGGCCGGTCGCCGCCTTGTCGAGCGTGCCGACCGCATCCAGCGGATCGTAATCGATTTCCACCAGCTCGGCGGCGTCGCGCGCCTGCGCCAAGGTCTCGGCGATCACCATGGCGATGGCCTCGCCGGTGAAGGTCACGTGATCCTTCGCCAGCAGATATTTCGGCGCGCCCTTGGGCGGCGAGCCGTCCTTGCTCTTCAACGGCGACGCGGACGGAAGCACGCCCGCGCCGGCAGCCGCGAAGTCCGCATAGGTGTAGACGGCGATCACGCCCGGCGCGGATTGCGCCATGCTGACATCGACGGAATTGATCCGCGCATGCGCGTGCGGGCTGCGCGCGAAGGCGACATGACCTTCGTTGTCGAAACGGATGTCGTCGGTGTACTCGCCATGACCGGTGACGAAACGGATGTCCTCCGTCCGCCGTACCGATTGGCCGATGCCGAATTTCATTGCAGACCTCCCGCCCTCCCCTTGAGGGAGGGCCGACAATTCGCGAAGCGAATTTCGGGGTGGGGTCAAGCCACCGGCATTTGAGCACGACCCCACCCCGAAAAATCCTCGCGGATTTTTCGACCCTCCCTCAAGGGGAGGGTCGAACTCAATTTCTATAGCTCGGATCCGTGCGGTCGAGCTTGCGCAGCAGCGCCGGCCAAGCCAGCGCGCCGACGAAGCCGTTGAACGCCACCGCGCCCTGGCCCGCCGTCTTCTCCGGCACGCCCTGGTTCGGCCAGTTCGGCTTGGCGCCGCCGGCCAGCGCACGCACCTGCATGGTGCAGGCGCGCTCGAGATAATAGAGGCGCAGGAACGCATCGGCGCAGTTCTTGCCGAGGGCGAGCGTGCCGTGGTTGCGCAGGATCATCGCGTTCTTCCCGCCGATGTCGTGGACGAGGCGGTCGCGCTCGTCGAGGTCGAGCGCCACGCCCTCATAGTCGTGATAGGCGAGATCGCCCGCGATCATCATCGCATGCTGGTCGAGCGGCAGAAGACCGTCGGCCTGCGCCGAGACCGCCACGCCGTCATCGGTGTGGACGTGGATGATGCAATGCGCATCGTCGCGGTTCATGTGCAGCGCGGAGTGGATGGTGAAGCCGGCCGGGTTCACCGGATAGGGCGTCTCCTGCACCTTGTTGCCGTCGATGTCGATCTTCACCAGGCTCGACGCCGTGATCTCGTCGAACAACAGACCGTACGGATTGATCAGGAAGTGATGCTCGGGCCCCGGCACGCGGGCGGAGATGTGGGTGAAGATCATGTCGTCCCAGCCGTGCAGGGCGACGAGGCGATAGGTCGCCGCGAGGTCGACGCGCAGCGCCCATTCCTCCGCCGGCACCTTGCCCTCGAGCGACTCGATCTTATACGCGGGCGGCACCCGCTGGTTCATTTTGTCCCGCAATTCCGCTTCCAACATGGGGTTCTCCATTGGCGAACTGAGGTAAGAGTGGGCCTCCCGCCCCTGCCCTGTCAAACCCGGCGAAGGCTCGTCACGGCCCAGGCATAGGAGGCGATGCGCCAGCGTCCGGCATGGTTTTTCAGCACGAAGGCCCAGCCGCCATCCTCCTCGAAAGGCTGGCCGTTCGCGCGGCCCGTCCAGCGTGTCGGCAAGACGAAATAGCGGCGTCGCCATCCGTGCTGAAATCCTGCGCCGTACCAAATGCGACGGTGAGGCCATCGAGCGGCACGGCATGCTCGCGGAATCCCGCCTGCCAGCGCGCGACGGCGTCCGCGCCGCGAAACAGGTAAGGTGCGAAGTTCTCCACGATGACGACATCGCCGGCAAAGACATCGGCGAGCCGCGCGTCATCCAACGTCGCCATGAACCCGGCGACGGCGCGCACCGGCGCCATCATTGCGTCATCAGGCGTCATGCCCGCACGCGGGCGACGGCTTTCAACCAGCCGTCATAGAGCGCGTCGCGCGCGCCGGCGCCAAGCGACGGCTCGAAGCGGCGGTCCAGCGCCCAGGCTTTGGCGATGTCGTCGAAGCTGGAGAACACGCCCGCCGAGAGTCCGGCGAGATAGGCCGCGCCCAGCGCCGTCGTCTCGGTGATCTTCGGGCGCTCGACAGGCAGGCCGGTGAGATCGGCGAGGCGCTGGCAGAACCAGTCGTTCTTCACCATGCCGCCGTCGACCTTCATCGCGGCGGGCTTGCCTTTCATGTCGCGCGCCATGGCGTCGAGCAGGTCGCGGGTCTGGTAGCAGACGGCGTCGAGCGCGGCGCGCGCGATCTCCGCCGCGCCCATGTCGCGCGTGAGGCCGAGGATCGCACCGCGTGCGTCCGGGTCCCAATAGGGCGCCCCGAGACCGGTGAAAGCGGGCACGAAATAGAGGCCGCCGGACGGCTTGGCGGTGCTCGCCAGCGCCTCGATCTCATTTGCGTGTTTGATCACACCCAGCGCGTCGCGCAGCCATTGCACCACCGCGCCGGCGATGAAGATGCTGCCCTCGATGGCATAGGCCGTTTCGCCCTTGGCGCGATAGCCCGCCGTCGCGAGCAGGCGGTTTTCCGACGCCGGTGGCGTCTTGCCCGTGTTCACCAGCGCGAAGCAGCCGGTGCCGTAGGTCGATTTCACGTCGCCAGGCTGGAAGCAGGCCTGGCCGAACAAAGCCGCCTGCTGATCGCCCGCGACGCCGCGGATCGGGATTGGCGCGCCGAACAGCGCCGCGTCCGTCTCGCCGAAATCGCCGGCGCTGTCGCGCACTTCGGGCAGCAGCGCGCGGGGGACGTTGAGCAGCTTCAGCATCGCCTCGTCCCAGGCGAGCGTCTGAAGATTGAGCAGCATGGTGCGCGAGGCATTGGTGACGTCGGTCGCGTGCACCTTGCCGCCGGTGAGCCTGTAGATCAGCCAACTGTCGATGGTGCCAAGCGCGAGATCGCCGCGCGACCGCGTGCCGGGGATGTGATCCAGCAGCCATTCCATCTTGGTGCCGGAGAAATAGGGATCGAGCAGCAGGCCTGTGCGCGCGGCGACCTCGGCCTCCCGCCCCGCTTCCTTCAGCTGGCGGCAGCGTTCCGCCGTGCGGCGGTCCTGCCAGACGATGGCGTGATGCAGCGGCGCACCGGTCCTTCTGTCCCACAGCACCGTCGTTTCGCGCTGGTTTGTGATGCCGATGGCGGCGATGTCCGATGATTTCACCCCCGCGATCGCCGCGCGGCAGGTAGCGACCGTCGCCTGCCAAATCTCCTCGGCATCGTGCTCCACCCAGCCATTGGCGGGATAGAACTGCTTGAGTTCGACAGCATGGCTGGCGACGGGCGTTGCTGTGGCGTCG
>Ga0335073_10008207_pt1 | contig 14642 bp, 11 predicted proteins | sample Lox_Sample_22_FD_207093 | JGI IMG/M metagenome (GOLD analysis project Ga0335073, IMG submission 207093) | Soil microbial communities from Loxahatchee National Wildlife Refuge, Florida, United States - Lox_Sample_2.2 | ecosystem: Environmental > Terrestrial > Soil > Wetlands | place: USA... | reverse complement strand
GGCGAACTTTCCGGCGGCCTGCTCTGGGAAAGCGTCGGACCTGACTGGCTGAATCCCGCCAAGCGCGGCACCATCCATCTCGACAAGGAAGGGAATCCACTGCTCGGCGTTGCAGGCCTGCTCACCAAACGCGTCGCCGACAAGCTAAAATTCCGTCAGGACGTCTACCTCGCGGAAATTGCGCTGGGGCCACTCTACTGCATGTATTACGGCGTGAAGAACAATCGCCGCTATCAGCCGCTGCCACGTTTCCCGGGCGTAGACCGCGACTTTTCGTTATTTCTGAACGACGGCGTCACCTTCGCCGCAGTCCAGCAAACGATCGAGGCTCTGGGGATTCCCGAAATCGCTTCCATCGAAGCAACCGACCTTTTCCGCGGCAAAAACGTTCCGTCCGGAAAATATTCACTGCTCGTCCGCGTCACCTTCCAAAGCAAGGAATCCACATTTACCGACGCGCAAATCCACGAGTTTTCCGCCCGCATCGTCTCCGCCCTCGAGAAAAATCACGGTGCCACCTTGCGCGCCCAGTAGTGTAGGGCCCGCTTCTGCTTGTCCTGACGCAGGAAGGCAGGCGGCTGGTTCGTTTTTCCTTGCGTCTTGGCTTCAATCGACAAAACAATCAGGTCATTCCGAGCGTAGCGAGGAATCTCTCTTCGATCGATCCTCAGGCAAAGACCCAACCAGCCTTCCCTACTCCGACTGTTTAAGCGCCCGTTCCACCAGCGTCAAACACCGTTCCGCCTGTTCCTTCAGCAACTCCTCGCGTTCTCCGCGTTCTTTGCGCAAACTATGCAATTCATCCGCTATCGACATCGCCGCCAAAACCGCCACCTTTTGCGTATCCACCGTCGGCGTCATTCCCGCGATCGCGCGCATCTTTTTATCTACATACTCAGCGAGCTCATGGATGTACCCTTCCTCGAGATCCGCCGTGATCGGATAAACCTGCCCAAAAATCTGCACCTTTATGCTATGCGACATATAGATTCGCCTCGGAATACTATCCCCATGGACGCCTTCACTCCATTGGACTCAGTTCCACCCGGTTCCTTCCCTTCCTTTATCTCCTCTGTGTCCTCCGCTTCCTGCCTCACTGCGACCACGCGGTCGGATTGCGGTCCCACCGGTGCTCCCTCAGTTTCTTATTCAATTCCGCTGGCAGCGGCCCCACCGCACTCGCCGCACAATTGGCTTCCACATTTTTGATTTTACGCATCCCGGGAATCGTCGTACTCACATCGTGATTCCCCAGAATGAAGCGCAAGGCCATCTCGGCCATGGTGCTGCCGTGCGGGATCAGCGGTCGCAATGCTTCCGCATGCGCCACGCTCGACTTCAGGTTCTCCGCCACAAAATAAGTATTTCGCCAATCGCCCGCCGGCCATTTGGAATCCACCGTCAGTGTCCCTGTCAGCGTGCCCTCATCAAAAGGCACGCGTGCAATCACCGCCACGTCGCGCAACCGGCAGACCGGGAACAGCGCGTCCTCCGGATTCTGGTCGAAAATGTTGTAAATCACCTGCACCGCCTCCGCATGACCCTCGAGTACTGCGCGCATCCCGTTCCATGGCTCCCAGCGGTTGATGCTCGGCCCAAACGCGCGCACCTTGCCACCTTTTTTCATTTTCTCGATCGCCCGTGGCAATCGTTCATCATTTAGCCAGCGGTCTTCCCAGGTGTGAAACTGCATCAAATCGATGGTATCCACGCCGAGATTCTTCAAACTCTTCTCGATGTAGTCCTCCACGTATTCCGGTGGGTAACAATCCTCAAGATGGAACGTACGCGTGCTCGGCCAGCGCCGGTTCTTTGGTGGAATCTTTGTGGCCACATACAACTGCTTGTCAGGACCGCCCGCGGAATCACTTCTGTGTTCCTTCAGAATGCGCCCCAGAATCTGCTCGCTCTTCCCGTCTCCATAAGCCCACGCAGTATCGAAAAAATTGCACCCCAACTCCACCGCGCGGTGCAGCGATTTCAGCGTCTCCGCTTCGTCCGACCCGGTCCACCCCGCCAATCCCCACATGCCATATCCAATTTCGCTGACCTTCCAACCCGCGCGTCCAAATCGCCGGTAGTTCATCACCCATGTCTCCTGAGAATCCCGAGCCATTGTACCTTGTAGCACAGGCTCCGCGCGCCCGCGCAATTTCCTGCTCTACCGCCAGTACATCCGAAATTTTCCCAGTACGCTGCTGGAGGATGGCCCGGAGTCGCTCTTCCGTCTCGCGCGCATTCTTCAGTCGCGCCACCAGATCCGCGTGCGGCTGTGTAACTTCTGCGCCCGATTGCGACTCATTCTCGACCCGTCCCAACGCTTTCAATTCGGCCAAGGCGGCACACGCAGCGAAGCCTGCAAAGTGCGTGGCACGCCCTCGGCAGTGTTGGCCGTTAATGTCGCCGCATAGCCACGGTGACACGTCAGAATCGCATCGACATTCGCTCGCGTCGCTGCAAAATCTTTCACCATCAATGACAGCGACACGCTTCGCGCAATCATCGGCTCCGCGACTGGCGCTGGCGTTGGCACTTGACCACCCACAATTCCTTTTGGCGCAATCCAGGCAGCTGAATCTTCCGTCGCTCCACGAAGTTCCTCCTGCGTCCCCTCGTAAGCCTCCGTCTTTGCTTCGGCATGCTGGCGTGGGCTTGCAACATCCAACATCGGTCCTTCCGGCACCTTCACATCCTGCTTGCTGGCTGGCAAACGGCCCGCTTCCGTTCTTGCCCGTCTGTATTGGTAATGACGTGAGCAGCAAAAAAGTTCCCTGCGGAATGGACAGATTTTATCGAAGCGTTTATTTCTGTCGGGCGCGAAGAGTTTGCGGCGCCGTCACATGGCCCGCTAATTCGTCTTGCGACGCCACCAGTCGCAGCTTGAAACAGCGCGCATTTTCGTCCCAGTAGATGCTGTCCTTATGCGCGTTCCACGCCGCTGTCCACTGCTCCTGCACAAATCTTCGTCCCTTCCGTTGCAGGAACTTGCGCCAGCAGGGCTCTCCGGGTTTCTTACACTCCATTTGCAGCGCATCCAGCTCCGGCAGGTCCGCCATTCGCAAATCCGAACTGGTGAACAGATCAAACAGCAGGGAATTCGCGATATCGCCTGCGGCCGTGTATTTCCAAAGATCGTACACAGAATGTTTGGTTTTCCGGGTATCGGTCAGTTCAGAAATCAGCAGGGGAATGGCGTCTTTGCCCAGCGCCAAGACCTGATCAACCACTTGCGAATCGCAGTATTCCTTATCCTGAAAACGCCCCATCGTCCGGCAAGATCCCGGCGCGGTCAGTTCGTCAAAGCGCCACAGAGGAATTTCCCCGGGGGCGGCCGGTTTACTTTGCGCCCCGGCCATAGCACAACTGGCCACGAAAAACAGCGAGAGCAGCCCCCGAAAACAAAATCGAACCCCGCACAGCATCGCGTGAATCTACACGCCTGCCGTGGTTCTGGCAAGTACGTTCCGCGGCGTTCTATTGACGCTTTGCCGCAATCGTTTTGGCTTCGTTCAATTCCGGACGATCCGCTCCGCCCGGGCAATTTTCCGCCAGTTTCGCATAGAAGACTTGCGCGCCTGCGCTATCGCCCATGGCTCGCGCACTCCGGCCCGCCCCCAGCAACGCGTCGAAGCGGTTCGGCGCATTCTTCAACACCACGGAGTATTCCGCCAGCGCATCGGAGTTGCGCTTCATTTCCAGCAGCATATCCGCCAGCATTTCCCGCGCCGGAATAATCACGCCGTCGCTGCCGTTTTTTTCCTCGTGCGCCGCCGCGGCCCGTAATTCATTCAGCGCCTCCTCTGTTTTTCCCTGGGCATACGCAAGCCATGCCTCCGCCTCGCGCAGGTCCGTGGCCTTTTCCGCGGATACTTTGTAACCCTCCTTGCGCGCACGGTCCTGACGTGCCTGCACGCACTCTGCCAGATGCTGCACGGAGGCTTGCGCTCCGGCTACGTCGCCGCTTCGTGCCGCGCCGATCGCGCGTGCCCAATACGCGCTGTCCTGCTCGTCTCGCCGAATCGCTGGCACTTTCAGGCCGGCAGCTTCCTTCCAGCGATTCAGGTCCAGCGTGGTGACTGCTTCAAAATAGGCGCGATGTTGTGCTTTGCTGGCTTCATCAGCGCCCACTACTTGATCCAGTTGCGCAATCACCTCGCGGGCCTTCGCCTCTTGCCCGGTTTGCAGGTATGAATAGGTCAAAAAGTCCATTGCGTGAATTTGGTAATGCGCCTCGGCCCGATGCTCCTCCGCCGCGCGACGAGCAACCGCCCACGCCGCTAGATTCGAATTGATCGAATCCTGCCACAACCCCAGACGCACAAAAATGTGCGACGGCATGTGGATCGCGTGCGCCGAATCTGGAGCAATTTCCGCGTAGCGGCGCGCCGCCGCCAATCCCTCAGGCGCAAGCTCCGGCCGGTCCGCGGCGTGAATCAAGTAATGCGCCACGCCGGGATGGTCGGGATATTTTTCGAACAGCGGATTCAGAATGGCGATGGCCTTTTTCTGCTCCTCTAACCCATTCACGTCATCGTCATTGTCCGCAAGCACCACCAATCCGAGTGCGGTAAACGCTCCCACTTCCACATCGTCGGGCATCTGCTTGTGGAGTTGCTCCATCGACGCTGCATACGCCTTAATCCGGTCCGTGTGCGTCAACTTGGCATTGTCCCGATAAAAAGCGGCCGCGGCCACAAGGAAGCCTTGCTCTTTCGCCGTCCCCGGGCGCAACTTTTGCGCTTCCGCAATCTCTTCGCGGCCTTCTTGTATCTGTTTTTCGTCGGGAACACTCCACAGTTGCTCCCACAAAGACATGGCCTTGCCCCAATGGGCCATCGCGCATTGGCCATCGGCGGCTTGCGCCTGCTCGAAAGTTTGCCGCGCCTCCTTGTATTGGAAGGAATGCAGCAGCGCCAATCCCTTATCGAGCAGTGGTTGCGCTTCCGCGGAGCAACTCGCCTGGAAGTACACCTTGCCCAAATGTGGTGCCCCCGCCGGCGCTTGCGCGAGGGCCACCCCAGCGCAACCGAGAAGCACCATAAGCACGAGCCCGCGCGCCTTCGCCACAGCGCACCTCCCCACCGCGCCCGCCATTCTACCCTGTTCCGCTGACCAGCTGAACGTTTCGCGCGCACCAACTGCCGCGGTTGGACGCCGGGACTCAGTCGAGGGATAATACGCTCTGGAGCGGTACTTCGAAGCAGGTGAGGACGCGAAAGCCGTTTGAACCGTAACGAATCTCTGGGGTGCTGCGGATAGTCAGCTTGTGTGCACGGCCTGTCCCGTCGGCGAGTCTCTCCAGACCCGCGGGCGGGGCAGGAAAGCCTAATGGTTGGCTCGTGGTACCCACCTAATACGGAGGTTCACGGCCTAGCTTCCCACGGCGGAGCAGTTCCGCTCCTTTTTCTATCGCTGTTTCTCGGCCAAGGACCGAACTCTCTAGCTCATGCGCGTGCTCTTCATCGGAGATATCGTCGGCTCCCCCGGCCGGCAAATCGTTCGTGACCGCCTCCCCGATATCATCGAACATCAGCACATCGACCTCGTCATCGCCAACGGCGAAAATTCCGCCGCGGGTTTCGGCATCACCCCCCGCATTGCCGAGGAACTCCTGCACCATGGTATTGACGTGCTCACCGGCGGCAACCACAGTTGGGACCGCAAAGAGATTTTCGAGTTTATTCCCCACGAGCCCCGCTTGCTGCGCCCCGCCAACTTCGCCGAAGGCAATCCGGGTTCCGGCCTCTATGTCGGCACCGCCAAGAATGGCGTGAAGTATGCCGTATTGAATGTGCAAGGGCGCGTCTTTCTCCCGCCCAACGACGATCCTTTCAAGAGAGCCGATTGCGAACTCGCCAAGCTGCCTGCTGACGTGGCCTTCGTCCTCGTCGATGTTCACGCCGAAACCACCAGCGAGAAGATCGCCTTTGGCTGGCACCTCGACGGCCGCGTCAGCGCCCTTGTCGGCACTCATACTCACGTGACTACCGCCGACGAACGCGTTCTCCCCGAAGGCACCGCCTACATTACCGACGTGGGCATGACCGGCCCCCACGACGGCATCATCGGCATGGAGCGCCACGCCATCATCAAGAAATTCCTCGACGGTCTACCCACGCGCTTCGAAGTCGCCAACGGCGACATCCAGATGAATGCTGTGCTCATCGAAACCGACGACGCCGGCCCCCGCAATCCCTCCGGACGCCTCCGCGCCAAATCCATCGGCCGTCTCCGCCTTCGTCTCGACTGAGTCGTCTTCCTCTGTCTCAAGTAACCCGTGCCCCAAGCAACCACTGCTCATTTGCGGTAATCTGAATCGTCATGCGCCGCATCTCAGCCGCACTGGCCTTCCCCGCTGCCCTTCTGCTTATCCTCGCTACTTTTTTCGCCGTACGCGGTGCGGCCCAGAATGAGGTCGAAGACGACTTGATGGCCTCGCGCCGCCTGTTCGGCGAGATTGGCCCGGGCCTCCGCGCACTTCGCCACGCCGCGAACGGGAACTACTACATCCTGGCATCGCCTTCCCTCGGTGTCGCCATTTTCGATGCCAAGGGCCACCGCGTAAAGATATTTGGCGCGCCTCCGGAAGAACCGGGCACCAAGGCCTCACGAGCACTGATCGCGTTTGGCGAGGATTGTGACGTCGACGCCCAGGGAAATGTCTACGTCGCGGATACCGTCTACAACCAGGTGAACGAATTTGCGCCCGATGGCACGCAACTTCGCTCGTTTCCCGCAAATCTCGTACTTTCGTTGGCTGTGCTGCCTGCCGGCGAGATCGCCGTCACCACCCGCGAGCCTTCACACCACATTACCGTCTACGGACCTGATGGCAAGATCGCGCGCGAGCTTGGCGACCTTGAATCCATGTCTTCCCGCCCAGACATTGACCGTTACCTGAATCTCGGACGCGTGGCTTCCGACCCTCAAGGGCATCTCTTCTACGGATTTACGTATATGCCCGAGCCCACCGTCCGCGAGTTCGATCGTCTCGGCTCCGCCATCCAGGATTTTGTCTTCACCGGCTTGGACGCTTTCCCGGAAGCCGCCGCGACCCGTAAGGCCATCGTTCGTTACGAGAACACTCCTGGCCCTTTAGCCTTTCACCCGATCCTGACTGCTTTTGGCGTAGACCCGGTGGACGGCGATGTCTGGATGGGCTTACATAACACCTTGCTGCACTTCGATAAGGACGGAATCCGTCGTTCCGAGTACCAAATCTACACGCCGAAAGGCAGACCACTGGAAGCCTCAGTCATTTTGGTTGAACCGGACCGCCTCTTAATCGGCTCGGACCCTCTGGGTATCTATGAGTTTCATCGACCCGATCGAAAATACTAAAAATTTACCAAAGTTTTCCTCAACTCCAATTGCACCATTTCGGTGCACTTCACTTGCGATCTACTTTTCTCCTCCCCAAATTGCTTTGTTTTTCGTTTCTTTTTTCCGCACTTGCACATTTTCAGTGCTTGTGGAAAAGTTGTGAATGGCGTGTGAACGTTAGTACTGGCCCTCGCGCACTTTTCGCTTGCTCCGTTCGTGACAGTGCGCGAGAATCCATCCAGTTTTGATTCAGTGGAACGTGGTCCTGCAAATCTGAACGGGCTGCGCGGAACCACAGGGGCAAAGAACATCCGTTCCTGCGCAGCTAAATACGAACTCCAAGGCGTGATGCTTTAGGGCCTAATTTTGCTTTCCACAGGTTTTACACACCTGTGGAAATATATCGCTTTTGGCTTTTTCACATACGATGACTACTGCTACCCAAACCCTTGCTTCTCTCAATGTCTGGGACAAATTCCTGGAACTCATCAAGTCCAGAGTGAGCATTAACACCTACTCCACCTGGTTTCAGCCTACCCGCCTGAACCGCCAGGAGGGGGATACGCTCTACATCCAGATTCCCAGCGCTGTCTTCCGTCAGGTGCTTACCCGCACCTACGGCGAAATCATCAAGGCGGTGTTCCACCAGATGGGCACCCCCAACACCAAGGTGCAATATGTCTGCACCGAAGAAGAGCCTGTACAGGCTGCCCCGGCTGCTTCCGCCGTCAAGCAGTCCAAGCTCGATTTCGAAAGCAGCGATCACCAACTCAACAATCGCTATACCTTTGACACCTTCGTCGTCGGCAAGTCCAATGAGTTCGCGCATGCCGCTTCCCGCGCCGTCGCCGAGCAGCCTTCGAAGGCCTATAACCCGCTCTTCCTTTATGGCGGCGTAGGCATGGGCAAGACCCACTTGATGCACGCCATCGGGCACATGATTAAGAAGCGCAACCCGGCTATGCGCCTCAGTTACGTCAGCGCGGAGAAGTTCACCATTGAAGTTATCAACTCTCTTCGCTTCGACCGCATGATCAGCTTCCGCGATCGCTTCCATACCGTCGACGTGCTTCTCGTGGACGACATCCAGTTCATCGCCGGCAAAGAGCGTACCCAGGAAGAGTTCTTCCACACCTTCAACGCCCTCTACGAACAGCAGAAGCAGATCGTGATCTCGTCCGATTGCCTTCCGAAAGACATTAACTCCATCGAAGAGCGTCTGCGTTCGCGTTTCGAGTGGGGCCTGATTGCCGATATACAGCCGCCCGACCTCGAAACCAAGATCGCCATTCTCCAGAAAAAGGCCGAGAACGATCGTTTCCATCTGCCCGATGAAGTCGCCGAATATATCGCGCGCGCCATTAAATCCAACGTGCGCGAACTGGAAGGCGCTCTGACCCGCTTGATGGCTTACGCCTCTCTGACCGGTACGGCCATTTCTTTGACCACCGCTCAGCAGGTGCTCCGCAACATCATCGCTTCCCAGGAAAAGCGCGTCACCATCGACCTGATCCAGAAGCGCGTCAGCGAGCACTTCAATCTTCGCGAGCAGGATCTCAAGATCCGCAGCAACACCCGCGCCATCGCCTTCCCGCGCCAGGTGGCCATGTACATCGTCAAACAGCTCACCACTGCTTCGCTTCCCGAAATCGGCCGCCAGTTCGGTGGAAAGCATCACACCACCGTGCTCCACTCCATCAACAAGATTGAAGAGCTGCGCCGCTCCGACAAGGAACTGAATCGCACTATCACTCGCCTGATGGATGCGCTGCAGTAGGTTGTACCCTCATCGAAGGTCTGACGGGCCCGCGTTTAATCGCGGGCCTTCCTTTTTGGAGTGCGCGAGCCCAGCTCCCGCCGGCGCCATAACCTAATACCCGGCATTAACCGATGAGCGGTATCGACCAAACTGTTCTGTTCTAGCTGGAACTCCCAGTGTCACCGGCACGCGTTTGTCTTCGCTTGTCAAAAAAGGGAACGATGATCGCTATTTCGCGGCCGCAAACGTCAGTGGTTGTGTTACGCGTATCGGGAAGTCAGGCAACCAGATCTGCAGATCCACATCGCCCGCCTGCTCGGCCTTATATTCCACGTCGTACGTTTCTCCCACGCTGATCAACAATTCCGCGGGCGATGACTTACATTGCACCGGCGGCAGGTCCGCTCCATCCTTCGCGATCACCTTCCATTGCCGTCGCGTGTCATTGCCCACCAGGCGCACGTGCATCTCAGATTCGTTGTCGGTGATGTTGATCATCCGGAACCGGTACGATATTCCCGTTTTTAGCCTCGCCGGGTACGGTTCAGGCGTACCGTTGATCAGCAACATCGTGGGCAGCGGACCGTATTTCGCGAGCCCGAACACGAATGTTTTGTCATGTTCCGGATCGTATGTCTGGCCTGGCTCCAAAACAATCAGCGGGCCATAGAGCCCGTTCACCAGCTGCGTCGCGTCATGCGCGTGCGTGTGGTAAATGAACGTCCCCGCGCGTGGTGGAGTCATGCGCGCCACAAATGTTCCACCCGCCTCTACCGACGGCGTGATTTGTTGCCCCGACCCCGTCCACCCGGGGACGCCATCATAGTAGCTCTCGAGCTCCATCCCGTGCCAATGGATCGACGTCTCGTGTGCGCTTTCGTTTTTCACCTCAATCTCCGCCGCTTCACCGCGAATCAGCACGATGGGTGGACCCAACAACGCAGCTTTCTTCTTCCCGTTCACACCCTTTGCATTCCCGGCTGCAGGTGCGGCCAGATCATTTACCTCAACTTGGTACAACGGTATTTTTTCCGGATTGTCGGAAATCACCAGCTGCACCTTATGCGGCGTACGCACCAATGCCCTTTCTGTTTTCGCCACACCGCTTCCAGGAAGCACCGTGATTCCTAGGATCAGGCCGCCCATTCCCGCTGCGTGCTCGTGCGCCGCTTCGTTCCCCCCGCCTTTTGCCTCAGCCGCCTCCAGCGGCTGCATATGCGCCACCATGTGACAGTGAAACAGCCAGTTTCCTTCGCGCTCGGGAGTCCACGTCATATCAAATACGTGGCCCACAGCAATATGCTCGGTCACCGCCAATCGCCGCTCTTCCGGAGAGTACTGCGCAAAGCGCTCTCCGTCCCCTACGCCGTCCACCGTGAAGAAAAATCCGTGCAGGTGCATCGCGTGGTCCGACAAACTCGGGTTCAACACACGCCAGTGTGTCGTCTCACCTACCTGGTAGCTCAGCTGTTCCGTGTACGGCCAGCTCTTGCCATTTAGAAAAAGAATTTCCTCTCGATTTTCATCTTCTCCTTTTTCCCAAAGACCGATCACCATGATGCGATCGGTTGCCTTTGCTCCTGGAGCGTCCACCACAAAGGCTCCCGAAAGCAGCGTCTCCTCTTCTCTGCGGTCCTCCAAGGAATGACCACCTGTGGTTGCCCAGTACAAATACGTTCCAGGCTCCCCAGCCAGGAATTGCACTTCGCGCGTTTCTCCGGGCGCCAGCGTCAGCGCATCATTCGCATTTCCGGGATGCTGGTGCAGGCCATAGATTTCCGCCGCCGCCGGCAGTGCATTGTGAATCCTTGCGTCAATTCGCGTTCCTTGTATTACTCGGATCAGCGGACCTGAACTTTGCGGTGCCCCGCTGCCCTCGGCAAACGCGTACACGTCCCGGTAAACGCCTCCCTCCTTTTCCGGATACCAGCGGCCCGCTCGCAGTTCCAGATGCACCTGCAGCACTCCATCCTTAAACTGCCCCCCGGGCGTGCGGTTGTCATTCGCGATTACCGCGGGCAAAGGCCCGTTGGCCGCCGTGCATGCACACGCGATAACGCCAAGGGCAAGCAAGAGAGTTCCTACGCTACGCGCACGCCGCATAACGCCTCCGAACGCAAAATTGTCTACAGGAGCCCGGTTTTGTGGGTCTAAGGGTATTCCGCTGGAATCATTTCGTCAAACCAGCCGCGGCACGCCGAGTCCATGGCTCGCTCGAATCCCACGGAAACACCAAAGGAAAAAGGGGCGGACCAGGTCTTTCCGCCCCTTGTACTCGGCGGACGCTGACGGAGGGCGCATCCGCACGTATTGTGTATGCTCAATAGCCTAAGTTATATCGTGGTACGATACAAGATCTTTTGTTGCCTTTTTTGTGTAAAGATACTGCCCATCGTCTGGTAATTGGTGTGCAAAAAGAGATCAGGAAATCGCGTGTGTGCGCTTGCCTAACAACTTCAACCGCTCCTCGTGATTCAGCGGCTCCCAGGGAACCAGTTTCTCCGCCAGCACATCCATCCGCCGCAACAGCGTCAACTCCCGGAACACCCCGAAAAAGTCCAAGTCCCGAAACACCAATGAGCCCGACTGCTTCATGCGCACGCGCAGCCGTTCGAAATGCTCCGGCATTTCCGTCCAGTGCAATCCGGACCGGTGGTGATGCGCCAGGTGGTATCCCTCGTTCATAAAATTCACTTCATCCACCACCGTCACCGTATTTGCAAAATAATCCTCGGGATGCTCCGGGTCACAAAACGCGTGCTGCACCCACGCGGTGATGGCGTTGATAAAATTCATGCACAGCATGGGCATCAGTACAAAGAAAATTCCGATCCTCCAGCTGTACGCAAACATCGCCACGAAATAAGCGTAATAACTCATCATGCCCCAGGCCATCCGCTTGCGGTTCTTTTCGTCGCCGTGCGCCCGAAAATACAAGTACGGAGCTACGCCCAACACCGTCCACATGTTGTCGGATAGATACGCGAAGAAGTCCAACCGCTTCGTGCGGTCGTACCCCATCGTGTTGCGCGTGTCATCGAACCCGGCGTTCTCCCGATGGTGCAGGCAAACATGCGCCGTGCGTCCAAGCTCCGGTATATTTCCGTAGAAATACCCGAGAAAAAATTCAAAGTAGCGCCCGAAAATTCCGTCGTAGATCCCCGAAAAATAGCCTTGTTTCCGGTGCGCCTCCAAATGACTGGCGCTGAACATGCGGATAAACCGTTGGAACTTCAGCCCGTACAACGCGAAATAAAACGCGATGATCAGCCCTAGCCGCGGCCTACCCAGCACAAGTTGCATCACAAATATAGGTACCACCGTCACCGTAAGCGAAATCGCCATCCGCAAGGCAGGGGTATCGCGGGTGTCCCGCAGCACCCTTGCCCCAATTCGCGCAATCAGTCGATCATACGCGTGCGAGAGGAATTCATACCCGCGGCGTAAAGGCCCGACTCGCGCAAGAACGCGCGCTATTCCATACCCTCCGAAAGAAAGCGCAGCCACCGGCAATGCCGCTAGTGTGCTGGCCAACCCCATCAACACCGCAAAACTCTGGTACACCAACAGCAGTCTGGGCTTGGCGCCAAAACTCATCGTCAGCGACGACACTCCAAGTTCGGTTTGGTACGTCTCCATTGCAGCCCCGCGCGGACAAAGCTGTAATTGGTCTTCGAACCGCCATCTTAGGCCGCTCCCCGAAACCAGGTCAACAACTTTACAGTTTGGAGTGCTACCGCTTTGCTTGCCCTAGTTTTTTGCGCTGCGCCGCCGCTTTCACGAGACATTCGGTATGCTTGGCATACCGCCGTGTCGCAATTCCCTGCAGCACAGGATTCAGCCTGTGTTCTTGATTGCCTTTGCAGTAGCTGCCTTTTGCTTACCCTGACGCAGGAAGGGAGGCGCGCTCGTTTTACGCCTTCCGCGCCGCCGAGAAAATCTCTACCAACCGCTCCGCAATCAGCCTGTCCTCGCCATCTTTCAGTTGCCACACCGCAAACCCAAACGTATTCGGGTCGCGCGCCGGCCGGTGCTGAACTGGCTTCTCATTCGTCGGCGCGTCCGGATCGCGTCCGCGCATCCCGCTGACGCCCGCTCCCATGCTCCCAATCCCGATGGGCCGGGTATCCGCCAACTGCTGCATCACTTCCTGGCCCGAAAGGTTCAGTTTCGCGGGGTCGATCTGCCAACTATAGTGTGGCGTCACATTTCCCAGTGCCTGCGGATTGAACTGCCGCGGCAGCGCGACCACCCCAAATTTTCCGATCGCGTCGCTAATCACTTTCGCCCGCTCGTCGTACATCTTTAGCGTCGCGTCGTAATTCTGATTCACGAATATTTCTAATGCCTTCAAGAACGCAAAAACCGTCTCCTTGCCCACCTTGCAGCATCGCCCAATGCGGTCCTCCTGTGGACTCATGTTCAGCAGCGCATACCGAATCAACTCTTCCTTTCCAATCAGCAACCCTGACGCCTGCGGCCCACAAATATCTTTTCCCCCGCTAAACGTCACCAGGTCGAATCCCATCGCCGCATACTCCCACAAGCGTTCCACCGGAGGTACATCCGCAGCGGCATCGTTGAACGTGTAAAGGTTATGCTCTTTGGCGATCGCCACAGTTTCTGTACCGCTCACCTTACCGTTATCCGAAAGAATATTGGTGAAGTGAATCGCCACAGTCTTTGGATTGATCGCCGCAATCATCTCCTCGCGCGTCTCTACTTCCACCAACTTCGCCCCCGTTTGCCGGATCTGATGATCGAACGGATACCGGTGGCTTTTCTGAATGATCACTTCGTTCCGCGGGAAATTGCTGACATCGGGGATTACCCGCATCCGCGGCTCCAGATCCTCCGTCATCATTCCCGCGTAACCCACCACCAGCGCGGCCGCTGCGCCCCCGGTCACTAAACCTGTGTACCCCGCCGGCGATTTGCAAAGCTTAGCGATGAACTTCCCCGCAGCAATCTCCAGTTCATCGATCAGCACAAAATGTTGATTGCCCTGCCGCATTAACTCCATCACTTCCGGCTTCATCACCGATCCGCCTATCACCGTGATCGTGCCATTGATGTTCACCAGTGGTGTCACGCCCAACTCCGCATACACATCGCCTGTTGAACCAAGCCCGCTGGTGATCGGCACGATGCAATTGCCGTCGACCGATGGCATCGCTGGTTTGTGCTTCTTCCCGAACACCACCGCGGCCTTCGATTCCGGCGTTGCAAACATCCCGCCAGTAATACTGCCCAGCGCCGCCAAAAACGCTCGCCGGCTCCAACCCAATTTCCAACTCATGCTTGATTCCTTTCGCGCAATCTTTTCTTCAGCAGGTGGGACTTCAGTCCCCACGCGCACGGTTCCTATTCATAGGGCTTTAGCCCCTGAAGTCTCGCCAAGGAAGTGTTCCGCAATGTTTCTTCTCAAGGCAAAATCTTTTCTGCTTAACTGGCCGGCGCTACCACCGCCGCACTGCCGACCATCTCAATCAGCGAATCGCCAGGAATCCATTCCACCGCCATGCACGCGCGCGACGGCTCTTTCCCCGGCGAAAAATAC
>Ga0335073_10008205_pt1 | contig 14643 bp, 12 predicted proteins | sample Lox_Sample_22_FD_207093 | JGI IMG/M metagenome (GOLD analysis project Ga0335073, IMG submission 207093) | Soil microbial communities from Loxahatchee National Wildlife Refuge, Florida, United States - Lox_Sample_2.2 | ecosystem: Environmental > Terrestrial > Soil > Wetlands | place: USA... | reverse complement strand
CGGCGCATCCCCACCTGGGCGTTCACGCGGGCACCTTGGGCCGGCGCCGCAGCAGCGCCGCGGCGCCCACGATGCCCCGCGGCAGGAACAGCGTCACCAGCACGAACAGCGCGCCCAGCGCGTACAGCCACAGCTCCGGCAGCGCGCCGGTGAACCAGGTCTTGGCATAGTTCACCAGGATGGCTCCCACGACCGCGCCGTAGAGCGTGCCGCGCCCGCCCACCGCCACCCAGATCACGACCTCGATGGAGTTCACCGGCTGGAACTCGCTCGGATTGATGATGCCCACCTGCGGCACGTACAGGCTGCCGGCAAATCCCGCCAGCAGCGCCGAGAACACGAACACCCACAGCTTGTAGGACTCCACGCGGTAGCCGATGAAGCGCGCCCGGCTCTCGGCATCGCGCACCGCCTGGATGACGCGGCCGGCGCGCGAGCGCACGATGCGCCGGCACAGCAGGTACGAGCCCCCCAGCGCCACGGCCGTGAGCAGGAACAGCCCGCGCCGCGTGGCGTCCTGCGCCAGGTCGAATCCCAGGATGTCCTTGAAGTCCGTGAAGCCGTTGTTGCCGCCGAATCCCATGTCGTTGCGGAAGAAGGCGAGCATCAGCGCATAGGTGAGCGCCTGGGTGATGATGGAGAGGTACACGCCGGTCACCCGCGAGCGGAACGCCAGCCACCCGAACACCAGCGCCAGTGCGCCCGGCACCAGCAGCACCATCAGCATGGCGAAGGCGAAGTGGTCGAAGCCGTACCAGTACCAGGGCAGCGCCTTCCAGTTGAGGAACACCATGAAGTCCGGCAGCAGCGGGTTGCCGTAGACGCCGCGCGGGCCGATCTCGCGCATCAGGTACATGCCCATGGCGTAGCCGCCGAGGGTGAAGAATGCCGCGTGCCCGAGGCTCAGGATGCCGCAGTACCCCCAGACGAGGTCCACGGCGAGCGCCAGCATGGCGTAGCACATGTACTTGCCCAGCAGCGCCACGGTGTACGTCGACAGGTGCAGCGAGGATGAGGCCGGCACGGCCCAGTTCAGCAGGAACACGGCCAGCGCCAGCACGCCCAGCACCAGCACGAACCGCGCCGATCCGTGATCGGGCGCGGTACGTGCCACGGGCCGCAGCGTCGCGTCCATCAGGCCTCCGCCGCCCGGCCCTTCTGCGGAAACAGGCCCCGCGGCCGGCGCTGGATGAACAGGATCACGGCGACCAGCACCAGGATCTTGCCGAGCACCGCCCCCGCGTACGGCTCCAGGATCTTGTTGAGGATGCCGAGGGTCATGCCGCCGATCAGCGTGCCCCAGAGGTTGCCGACGCCGCCGAACACCACGACCATGAAGGAGTCGACGATGTAGGATTGTCCGAGATTCGGACCGACGTTGGTGAGCTGGCTGAGCGCGACTCCGGCGAGCCCGGCGATGCCGCTCCCCAGGCCGAAGGTGAGCGCGTCCACCCATTCGCCGCGCACGCCCAGGGCGCGTGCCATGGCCCGGTTCTGCGCCACCGCGCGCACCTCCAGGCCCAGCCGCGTGCGCTTCAGCACCAGCTGCAGCGCAAGGAATACGGCGAGCGTGAAGATCACGATCACCACACGGTTCCAGGTGATGGCGAGCGCGCCGTTGATCTGCCACAGCCCGGACATCCAGGTGGGGCTGTCGACCGGGACGTTGTTGGCCGTGAACACGTCGCGGGCGGCCTGCTGCAGGATGAGGCTGACGCCGAAGGTCGCGAGCAGCGTCTCCAGCGGCCGGCCGTAGAGGAAGCGGACGATGCCGCGCTCGATGAGGATGCCCGCGCCGCCTGCGACCAGGAAGGCCGCGGGCAGCGCCAGCACGATGGACAGGCCCGGGCGGCCCGGCAGCAGCTGCTGCATCACGTAGGCGGTGTAGGCTCCCAGCATCATCAGCTCGCCGTGGGCCATGTTGATGACGCCCATCACGCCGAAGGTGATGGCGAGCCCGATCGCGCACAGCACCAGCACCGACCCCAGGCTCAGGCCGAAGAACAGCGTCTCCACGCCGCCGTAGAAGCGCTTCCACGAGTCGATGCGGCGGACCGCGGCGGCCGCGGCGCGGCGCACTCCGGCGTCGGTGTCCGCGGTCGGATCCGCGAGCGCGGCGAGGCGGTTGTAGACGTCCGGGTTGAGGCTTCCGGAGAGCTCGCGGATGGCCGCCAGACGCCGCGCGGCGGGCACGCTGTCGTCCAGGTCGGCCATCGCCAGGCCCTCGCGGATCAGCCGCTTGACGGCGGCGTCGTGCTCCACCGCCAGGCGCTGCCGCAGCAGCCTCGCGGTCTGCTCGTCGATGGAGTGCAGCAGCTGCTGCACGGCCGCCAGGCGCGCCGCCGGGTCGCCGCTGTCCAGGTCGAGCTGCGCCAGCACGGTGCGCAGCACCGTGCGCAGGTGGTTGTTGATGGTGACCTGGTCAACGTCGTCGGTGGAGGCGGTGCCGGCGGGCCTGCCGGTCAGCGGATCGATGAGCGCGTACCCGGCCGGATCCTCGTTGACGATGAACACCTTCTTGTCGCTGTCGCGCACGACCACGCGCTCATCCAGCAGCGCCGCCAGCAGCGCCCGCGAACCCGGCGGGTGGGCGGCGGCGAGCCTGCCGATGAGGTCGGCCTTCTGGTCGAAATCCGCGCCGGGCAGCTGGGCGAGCGCCGCCGGCAGATCGATGCCGGCCGCCTGCCCGGCCGCCCGGGCAGGCGGCGGCGACAGGCCCAGCACCCACATCGCCAGGAACGCGAGCAGTAGAATTCTCATGCGCAAGACCTTGCAAGGGAAATGCCACCGCCCCCGGGATTCCCCGGGGGCGGCGCATTCGGCCCGGCTACTTGTAGTTCTGGCCGGAGCAGACCTTGGTGATGGTGTTGTAGTTGCCGCACTTGAGCTTCACCCAATCGGCGACCACGCCCTTGTCGGAGGGCAGGTACCTGGACCATGCCTCGCCGGGCACCTCGGACTTGGTGTGCCACACCACGTCGAACTGGCCATCCGCGCGCACCTCGCCGATGTACACCGGCTTGGTGATGTGGTGGTTGGGCAGGACCGTCGCCGTGCCGCCGGTGAGGTTGGGCACCGACAGGCCGGGCAGCGTGTCGATCACCGTCTGCGGGTCGGCGGTACCGGCCTTCTCGACCGCCTTCACCCACAGGCTGAAGCCGATCACGGTCGCCTCCATGGGGTCATTGAAGGTGCGCTTCGGGTCCTTGATGTAGGCATGCCAGCGCCTGATCCAGGCCTTGTTGGCCGGCGTGTCGATGCTCTCGAAGTAGTTCCACGCCGCGAGGTGGCCGACCAGGGGCCGGGCGTCCAGGCCGGAGAGTTCCTGCTCGCCCACGGAGAACGCCACCACAGGGATGTCCTCGGCGGAGATCTTCTGGTTGCCCAGCTCCTTGTAGAAGGGCACGTTGGCGTCGCCGTTGATGGTGGACACCACCGCGGTCTTCTTGCCGGCCGACCCGAAGGCCTTGATCCGGCTCACCTCGGAGGCCCAGTCGGAGAAGCCGAAGGGCGTGTAGTTGACGATGATGTCCGCGGGTGCAACGCCCTTGAGCTTCAGGTACGCCTCGAGGATCTTGTTGGTGGTGCGGGGATACACGTAGTCGGTGCCCTCGAGCACCCAGCGCTTCACGCCCACCTCGTTCATGAGGTAGTCCACGGCCGGGATGGCCTGCTGGTTGGGCGCCGCGCCGGTGTAGATCACGTCCCGGGAGGACTCCTCGCCCTCGTACTGCACCGGGTAGAACAGCAGTCCCTTGTCCTTCTCGAAGACCGGCAGCACCGACTTGCGCGACACCGAGGTCCAGCAGCCGAACACCACCGATACCTTGTCCTTCTCCAGCAGCTCGGCGGCCTTCTCGGCGAACAGCGGCCAGTTGGAGGCCGGATCCACCACCACCGGCACGAGCTTCTTGCCCAGCACGCCGCCCTTCCTGTTCTGCTGGTCGATGAGCATGAGCACGGTGTCCTTCAGCGTGGACTCGCTGATGGCCATGGTGCCGGACAGGGAGTGCAGCACGCCGATCTTGATGGTGTCCGCGGCCGAGGCCGCGGTGGCCGCGACCGCCAGGACCAGGGTCGCGGCGGCCGGCAGCGCCCGCCCGAGCGCTATGCGGATGTCGAACTTCATGATTCTATCCTCCGTGTAATGGCTTCTCTCGGATCCGCCGGGTGCGCGGGCCTCGCTGCGGCCCGCGGGCCCGGCTCTACATCTGCAGCTGCACGCCCAGGCCGTAGAGCTTGTGGTCGACCAGGCCGTTGATGTCCTGGTCGTACTTGATGTCGGTGTAGTACAGCGCCACCCGGGCGTTGAACTCCTTGATGATGTAGCCGACCTCGAAGTCGTAGGTCTTCTGGCCGACACCGCCGCCGATGAGGTTGTCGAAGTCGTACGCGGCGTGCGCGTACTTGCCCAGCAGCTCGATCTTGCCGATGCCCACCTGCTGCGGGAACAGGTAGCTGACGAGGCCGTAGGCGCCGCCGGAGACGGGCGTGGTGCCGTCGGGATTGAGCTCGTAGCCGCCGAACTTGTAGTACTTGGCGGCCTCGGCCTCGACGCTGATCACCCCGCCGTAGGGCAGCTTCTTCTCCAGCAGGAAGTCGCCGGTATAGGCATAGTCCCGCGCCTCCTGCTGGCCGGCGACGCCGATGGCGAGGATGTCCTTGTCACCGTAGTAGGTGCCGTTCAGGTAGTAGCCGGGCTCGGGATCCCACAGGTCCAGCTGCAGCCGCTCGGCCCACACCACATTGTCGGTGCCCAGGGTGGAGGGCACATCGAAGGCGCCGGCGCTGACCTTCAGCATGCCGAACTGGCCCCAGTAGGCAACACCGTTGTCGCGGCCGGTGGCCTCGGAGGGATAGCCGTCCTGCACGCCGTCGTTGTACACCTGCCACTGGTTGGCATAGTACGGACCGTAGAGGTTGGCGCGGTCGGTGGGCGGCAGGAAGCGGCCGGCCCAGATGTTCAGCTCGTCCGAGAACTCGAAGCGCGCGATCGCATCCAGGACCGCGACCGAGTTCGTGTTGCCGGGTGCGCCGGCCTCCGGGCTGCCCTGGTACTCGGTGTCGAAGGTGAACTTGATGTTGCTGGTCACCGCGCCGTTGACGTACAGCCGGATGCTGTCGAGGTTGAAATCGTCGGTATCCTTGCCGGCATCGGGGCTGTCGACATCGAAGCTGGCGCGTACGCCGGCGCCGACGGTGACGGGCGGCACGCCGTCGTCGGCCCACGCCGGCGCCCCTGCGAGCGTGGACAGTACGCCGAGCCCGAGTACGGTCCCCAGCGCAAACCCCAGCCGGCCTCCCGGATCCGCACCGCACTGGTGCGACCGCCCTGCCAGGGCGTTACTATTGGTGCGGCCCGACCATACGGTCCGCGCGTCTCTGCAGTTGTTCATCGTGGCTCCCCGGTCGTTCTTGAGAACCGGAACGACCGGTCCCCTTGTTGGCGATTACGCTAGGGGAGCGGTGCGCGCGCGGGTACGGGGTGTTTGACGTACCCGCATGGGCCATTTGACGTAGCTGCCCTCAGGAAGCCGACGCATGGAGACTGGGCCATTTGACGTAGATGTCGCCGGATGCGGCCATGTCAGGATTGCGCGTGTACCCATGCACCCCACGACAGGCCATCAGGCACGCCATCAGCGCGCGGATGGCTCGGCACTGCTGCGCGTCGGGTGCGGCGCGGATGGGTCGAGCTGCGTGCGCGACCTCTACCAGGCGAGCCCGTGCCGGCTGCTGTTTCCGGAGGCGGAACCGGGCGAGCCGCTGCAGGCCGTCCTGCTCACCACCAGCGGCGGGCTCACCGGCGGGGACCGCGTGCAGATGCGGCTGCAGGTCGACGCCGGCGCGCGCGCCACGGTCACCACGCAGGCAGCGGAGAAGCTGTACCGCTCGCTGCCGGGCACGCAGGTGCGGGCACAGGTGGATGTGGAGGCGGGAGCGGGGGCGTGGGCCGAATGGCTTGCCCAGGAGACGATTCTGTTCGATCAGGCTCGCCTGCGACGCACCTTCACCGCCGACCTGGCGGCCGGCGCGCGCCTGCTGGCCACCGAGAGCGTGGTGTTCGGGCGCACCGCCATGGGCGAGTCCTTCGAGACGGGACTGCTGCACGACGCCTGGCGCATACGCCGTGGCGGCGTGCTGGTGTGGGCCGATGCACTGCACCTCTCGGGCGCGGTACGCGAGCAGCGCCGCCAACCCTTCGGGTTTGGCACAGCGGTTGCTTACTCCACGGTGCTGTACGCGGGCGCGGAGGCACCGCAACTGCTGGAGCCGGTACGCGCCCTGCTGCCCGGTCCCGAGGGCACGGCCACCGTGCTGGGCGAGCTGCTGCTGGTGCGCCTGCTGTGCGGCGACGCCGCGGCGATGCGTGCGGCCGTGATCCGTATCGCCGGGCTGATCCGCGCGCGGGCCGGGGGAGCGGACGGGGCACTGCCGCGGGTGTGGCACTGCTGAGGCGGGCCTGACGGCAAGGAACGAGCATGAACCTGACACCACGCGAGAAGGACAAGCTGCTGATCGCCATGGCGGCGATGGTGGCGCGGCGCCGCCTGGAGCGCGGCGTGAAGCTCAATCACCCCGAGGCCGTGGCGCTGATCGCCGATGCCGTCGTAGAGGGCGCGCGCGACGGTCGCAGCGTGGCGCAGCTCATGCAGGAGGGCAGCCGGGTGCTCACACGCGCGCAGGTCATGGAAGGAGTGGCGGAGATGATTCCCGAAATCCAGGTCGAGGCGACCTTCCCGGACGGCACCAAGCTGGTCACCGTCCACCGGCCCATACGCTGAGGGAGCGCACCATGATCCCAGGAGAGATCATCACCGCACCCGGGGACATCGTGTTGAACGAGGGCCGTGAGTCGATCGTGCTCGGCGTGGCCAACACGGGCGACCGGCCGGTGCAGGTGGGCAGTCACTATCACTTCGCCGAAGTGAATCCCGCCCTCGCCTTCGACCGCAGGCGCGCGTACGGCATGCGACTGGACATCCCCGCGGGCACGGCGATCCGCTTCGAGCCCGGGCAGCAGCGCGAGGTGCAGCTGGTGGCCTATGCGGGCACGCGCCGCGTGGTCGGCTTCCGCGCCGCGGTGATGGGGGCGCTGGATGGCGCACCGCCGGGCGCTTCCGACGAGGGGACTTGAGATGGCCGTGACCATCAGCCGGCGTTCCTACGCCGCCATGTACGGCCCCACGGCGGGCGATCGCATCCGCCTGGCCGACACCGGGCTCTTCATCATGGTCGAAGAGGACCGCACCGTCTATGGCGAGGAGGTGAAGTTCGGCGGCGGCAAGGTCATCCGCGACGGCATGGGCCAGTCCCAGGCCACCCGCGCCGCGGGTGCCGTGGACACCGTCATCACCAATGCCGTGATCCTGGACCACTGGGGCGTGGTCAAGGCAGACATCGGCATCCGCGACGGGCGCATCGAGCGCATCGGCAAGGCGGGCAATCCGGACGTGCAGCCCGGCGTGGACATCGTCATCGGGCCCGGCACCGAGGTGATCGCCGGCGAGGGACGGATCGTGACCGCCGGCGGCATCGACTCGCACATCCACTTCATCTGCCCGCAGCAGGTGGAGCATGCGCTGTGCGCGGGCATCACCACCATGCTCGGTGGCGGCACCGGGCCGGCGCACGGCACGCTCGCCACCACCTGCACGCCCGGAGCCTGGCACCTCGCCCACATGCTCAAGTCCACGGCAGGCCTGCCCATGAACCTCGGCTTCTTCGGCAAGGGCAACGCGAGCGACCCCGGGGCCCTTACGGAGATGGTGCACGCGGGCGCCTGCGGACTGAAGCTGCACGAGGACTGGGGCACCACGCCGGCGGCGATCGACTGCTGCCTGTCGGTGGCCGAGCGCCTGGACGTCCAGGTCACGCTGCACACGGATACGCTGAACGAATCCGGCTTCGTGGAGAGCACCATCGCCGCCTTCCGCGGACGCACCATCCACGCCTTCCACACCGAAGGGGCCGGCGGCGGGCATGCGCCGGACATCATCCGCGTGTGCGGGCTGCCGAACGTGCTGCCCTCCAGCACCAACCCGACCCGGCCCTACACCGTCAACACCCTCGATGAGCACCTCGACATGCTCATGGTGTGCCACCACCTCGACCCGCGCATCGCCGAGGACGTGGCGTTCGCGGAGAGCCGGATACGCAAGGAGACCATCGCCGCCGAGGACATCCTGCACGACCTGGGGGCGTTCTCGATGATGAGCTCGGACAGCCAGGCCATGGGGCGCGTGGCGGAGACCATCATCCGCTGCTGGCAGACAGCGGACAAGATGAAGCGCCAGCGCGGCGCGCTCGGACCGGACCAGGACGCGGATAACTTCCGCGCGCGCCGCTACATCGCCAAGTACACCATCAATCCCGCCATCGCCCACGGCATCGCCGCACACGTGGGCTCGGTGGAGGCCGGCAAGCTCGCCGACCTGGTGATCTGGTCGCCGGCGTTCTTCGGCGCGAAGCCCGACCTGGTGCTGAAGGGCGGCGCCATCGCCGCCGCGCCCATGGGTGATCCGAACGCCAGCATCCCCACGCCGCAGCCGGTCCATTACCGGCCGATGTTCGCAGGACTGCCCGGGGGCGCGGCCGGCACCTCGCTGGCCTTCGTGAGCAGGGCCTTCCTCGATGCGGGAGGGCCCGCGCGCCTGGAGCTCGCGCGCCCCGCCGTGGCCGTGTCCGGCACGCGCACCATCGGCAAGCGCGACATGGTGCTCAACGCCGCCACGCCGCACATCGATGTGGACCCGGAGACCTACGAGGTGCGCGCGGACGGCGAACTCCTCACCTGCGCGCCGGCCGACGTGCTGCCGCTGGCGCAGCGCTACTTCCTGTTCTGACGGCCATGGACCGCGGCCAGGAGTCACCTGCAGGTGATGCGACCGCCGCGGACGGCGAGCGACTGCCGCGCGCCACCCGCGTGCTGGCCGCGGGCACCTGGGAGACCCCGAGCGCCTGCGACCGCGTGGTGCTGGACTATGACGGGCGCCATCGCCGCCGGCTGCGCTTCGTCGCCGAGGGCGGAACGGTCTTCCTGCTCGACCTGCCGCGCGCCGCGGTGCTGCGCGAGGGCGACGGCCTGCAGTTCGAGGATGGGCGCGTGGTGCGCGTCGCGGCGGCGCGCGAACCGGTGCTGCGGATCAGCACGGCGGACCCCGCGCAGCTGGCGCGACTCGCCTGGCACATCGGCAACCGGCACCTGCCGGCGCAGATCACGCCCGGCTGCATACTCATCCGCGAGGATGGCGTGATCGCGGACATGCTCCGGGGCCTGGGCGCGCGGGTGGAGCGCATCCACTCGGAGTTCACGCCCGAACCGGGCGCCTACGAGGCCGGGCACTCCCACCACCTGCTGCTGCGCAACGGCCACGAGCACGGCGGGGCGCCATGAACCACGCCGCGGGCGCTCACGCCGGCATGACCGGCACGCAGCTGCACCAGCTGCTGGCGTGGTGTTCCCCCGCCTATCCCACCGGCGCCTTCAGCTACAGCCATGGACTGGAGTGGGCGGTGGAACAGGGCCTGGTGCGCACGCGTGCGGATGTGGTCGAGTACGTCACCGCGGTGCTCACGCGCGGCGGCGGCTGGGCGGATGCGGTGCTGTTCGCCCACGCCTGGCGGGCGGCATCGCTGCCAGAGCGGGCATGGCGCGAGCACGGGCTCATGCGGCTGCTGGAGATCGCCGAGCTGGCCGCCGCCTTCCGGGCGAGCCCCGAGACCGCGCTGGAAAGCCGCCAGCAGGGCGGCGCCTTCCTGGAGGTGACGCTGCGCGCCTGGCCCCATCCGCGCCTCGCCGAGTTCGCACGCGCCATCGCCGGTGCCGCCGGTGCCCGCGGATCGCCGGCAGTGTCCCAGCCGGTGGCCATGGCCGCCGCGGCCGCCGCCCACGGCCTGCCGCTGCCGCCCGCGCTGCAGGGGTTCCTGCACGCCGCCGCATCGAACCTGGTGTCGGCCGGCGCCCGCCTGGTGCCCCTGGGCCAGGGCGATGCCCAGGTGGCCGTGGCACAGCTCGCCGGCGTCGCCGGCCGCTGCGCGGCGCATGCCGCCGACACCGAGCTCGATGACCTGGGCACCTGCGCCCCGCTCATCGAGACCTGCTCCGTGCTGCACGAAACCCAGTACACGAGGCTGTTCCGCTCATGAACCCCACAGCGCCGAAGACCGATCCCGCATCCCGGAACCCCGCATCCAGGAACGCCGCGGCCTCCGGCCCGCTGCGCGTCGGCATCGGCGGGCCGGTGGGCTCCGGCAAGACCGCGCTCACCGAACGGCTGTGCCGCTTCCTGTCGCCGCACTATGACACCGCCGCCATCACCAACGACATCTACACCAAGGAGGACGCCCAGTTCCTCACCCGCTCGGGGGCGCTGCCGTCCGAGCGCATCATGGGCGTGGAGACCGGCGGCTGCCCGCACACCGCCATCCGCGAGGACGCCAGCATCAACCTCGCGGCGGTGGCCGAGATGAGCGCGCGCTTCCCCGGCCTGGAGATCATCTTCATCGAGAGCGGCGGCGACAATCTCGCGGCCACCTTCAGCCCCGAGCTGGCCGATATCACGCTGTACGTGATCGACGTCTCCGCCGGCGACAAGATCCCGCGCAAGGGCGGACCGGGCATCACCCGCTCGGACCTGCTGGTCATCAACAAGATCGACCTGGCGCCGCTGGTGGAGGCCTCGCTCGAGGTCATGGACCGCGACGCCCGGCGGATGCGCGGCACGCGGCCGTTCATCTTCACCAACCTCAAGCAGGACCAGGGCGTGGCCGAGATCGCCGGCTTCCTGGTCGAGACCGGCGGGCTGCCGCGCCGGCCCGGCTGAGGGACACGGGCCAGGGCGTGAACGCACAACCGCGACAGCGCATCGTCAGGGAGCGGCGCCAGTACAACCAGTGGGTGGCCAGCCAGACCCTGGAGGACTTCGCGCTGCGCTACACGCCGGAGCGGGCGCGCAAGTCCGCCTTCCGCGTCGGCAACACGGCCCTGGGGCCCATCGCCTTCCTCGCCTGCGAGGCGATCGGGGGCTCGCTCACGCTGGCGTACGGCTTCACCAACGCGGTATGGGCCATCGCCGGCTTCTGCCTGCTCATGTTCCTGATCGGCCTGCCCATCGCGCGCTACGCCGCCCGCTACGGCGTGGACATCGATCTGCTCACGCGCGGCGCCGGCTTCGGCTACATGGGCTCGACGCTCACCTCGCTCATCTATGCCTCCTTCACCTTCATCCTGTTCGCCATCGAGGCCAGCATCCTGTCGGTGGCCCTGCACGCGCTCACCGGCCTGCCGCTGCCGCTCGCCCACATCGTCAGCTCCCTGGTGGTCATCCCGATCGCGCTCTACGGCATCAGCATGATCAGCCGCATGCAGCTGGCCACGCAGCTGATCTGGCTGGGACTGCAGTTCGTGCCGCTGGTGTACATCATCACGCGCGCCCGCACGGACCTGTCCGCCTGGACGCGCTACCCCGGCGCCCAGGGCAATGCCGACGGCAGCCTCAACCTGATGCTGTTCGGCATGGCCGCCTCGACGCTGCTGTCGCTCCTGCCGCAGATCGGCGAGCAGGTGGACTACCTGCGCTTCCTGCCCGGGCGCCGCCCCGGCAACGGGCTGTCGTGGTGGACCGCACTGCTCGTCACCGGGCCCGGCTGGGTGCTGCCGGGCGGCTTCAAGCTGCTGCTGGGATCCTTCCTCGGCTTCTTCGCCCTGCGCCACGGCCTCACGCCCGACCAGGCCACGCAGCCCACCGCCATGTACTCGCTCGCCTTCAGCCGGGCGTTCGGGTCGGCGCAGCTCGGACTGCTGCTCGCCGGCGTGTTCGTCATCGTCTGCCAGCTGAAGATCAACGTCACCAACGCCTACGCCGGTTCCATCGCCTGGTCGAACTTCTTCTCCCGTCTCACCCACAGCCACCCCGGGCGCGTGGTGTGGCTGGTGTTCAACGTGGTGCTGGCGCTGCTGCTGATGGAGACGGACATCGTCCACGTCATCGAGGGCATCCTCAGGATCTACGCCAACTTCGCCGCCGGCTGGATCGGCGCGCTCACCGCCGACCTCGTCATCAACAAGCCCTTGGGGCTGTCGCCCCCCTACATCGAGTTCAAGCGCGCCCATCTCTACGACATCAACCCGGTGGGCGTGGGTGCGCTGCTGCTGTCCATCGCCGGCTCCACCGCCTCCCTCCTCGGCGCCTTCGGCGGCACGGCCCAGATCCTCTCCCCCTTCGTCGGCCTCGGGGTGGCGTTCGCGGCGGCGCCGGTCATCGCCTGGGCCACGGGGGGGCGCTACTACCTGGCGCGCAGGCCCGAAGCCCCGCCCGAGGATCACGCCGAGGTCCGCTGCTGCATCTGCGAGAACCTGTTCGAGCGGCGCGACGTGGCCATGTGCCCGGCCTATTCCGGCCCCATCTGCTCGCTGTGCTGCACGCTGGAGGCGCGCTGCCACGACGTGTGCAAGGAGAACAGCCGCTTCGGCCAGCAGCTGGCGCTGGCGCTGCGGTGGCTGCTGCCCACGCGCTGGGCGGCCGCGCTCAACACCCGCGGCGGCCAGTTCCTCGGCATCCTCACGCTGTTCGCGCTCGCCATCGGCCTGCTGCTGTCGCTCATCTACCATCAGTACGCCTGGAGCGCGGCGGCGGCGCAGCGCGGCGTCGTCCGTACCACGCTGTGGCTGGTGTTCCTCGCCCTGCTGGTGCTGTCGGGCGTGGCGGCCTGGCTCATCGTGCTGGCGCACGAGAGCCGGCGCGCGGCCGAGCAGGAGTCGATGCGCCAGACCACCATGCTGATGGAGGAGATCGAGGCGCACCAGCGCACCGACGCCGCATTGCAGCGTGCGAAGGAGGTGGCGGAGGCCGCCAACGTCGCCAAGACCCGCTACCTGGTCGGCATCAGCCACGAGATCCGCACGCCGCTGAACTCCATCTCCGGCTACGCCCAGCTGCTGGAGAGGAGCGGCGGCGCGCCCATGGGAAACGCCGTGCGCGTGATCCGCCGCAGCGCCGAGCACCTCGCCAACCTCGTCGACGGGCTGCTGGACATCTCCCGCATCGAGAACGGCATGCTGCGGCTCAACCGCGACAAGGTGCGGCTGATCGAGTTCCTCGACCAGATCGTCGACATGTTCCGCCTGCAGGCCGCCGCCAAGGGCATCGCCTTTCACTACCAGCGCCCGCCGCACCTGCCGGCGCTGGTGCACACGGACGGCAAGCGCCTGCGGCAGATCCTGATCAACCTGCTCTCGAACGCCATCAAGTACACCGAGCACGGCCACGCGAGCCTGGTGGTGCGCTACCGCAGCCAGGTGGCCGAGTTCGAAGTCAGCGACACCGGCATCGGCATCCCGCACGAGGACCTTACGCGCATCTTCGAGCCCTTCGAGCGCGGGCACGATCCGGCGGTACGCGCGCTGCCTGGCACGGGCCTGGGGCTCACCATCACCAAGCTGCTCACCCAGATCATGGGCGGGGAGCTGTCGGTGCGCAGCACTCCGGGAACCGGCTCCCAGCTCACCTGCCGGCTGCTGCTGTCCGAAGCGGTCGAGGATGCCGCGCAGGCGCGGCCGCGGCCGGTGAGCGGCTACCAGGGCGCGCGCCGCACGGTGCTCATCGCCGACGACGACCCCGCGCATCTGGACCTGGTGTGCGCGCTGCTGCGGCCGCTGGGGTTCACGGTGCTGCCGGCACCAAGCGGCGGCGCCTGCCTGGCGCTTGCGGCCCAGTACACCCCGGACCTGGCGCTGCTGGACATCTCGATGCCGGACATGACCGGCTGGGAGGTGGCGCGCGCACTGCGCACCGCCCGGGGTGCGCAGCCGCGGGGCGCGGGTCCGGGGCTGAAGATCGTGATCGTGTCCGCCAACGCCCACGAATACCGCCCCGGCGGCGATGGTGAGTCCGCCCACGATGCCTTCATGATGAAGCCCATCGAGCTCGACGCCCTGCTGGCGCAGATCGGCGAGCTGCTGGCCCTCGCGTGGGTGCACGAAGTGCCGGCGCAGCTGCCGCCCGAGCAACCCCCGCCGCGCGTGCCGAGCGAGGCCCTGCAGCACGTTGATGACCTGTACCGGCTCGGAAGCATCGGCCACGTGCGCGGGATCGAGGCCAGGCTGCGCGAGATCGAGGCGCAGGACGAGGCCAGCCGCGCCTTCGCCGCCCACCTGCGCTCACTGGTGTCGAATTTCGACCTCAAGCGCTACATGGGGGTGCTCGAGGAACTGCGCCGGAAGGAATGACGCATGCGCCGCGACACCGTGCTGGTAGTGGACGACGCCCCGGAGAACCTCGGGTTCCTGACCGACACCCTGGACCATGCCGGGTTCACGGTGCTGATCGCCACCGACGGCGAGAGCGCCCTGCGGCTGGTGGAGCAGATCACGCCGGACCTGGTGCTGCTGGATGCGGTCATGCCCGGCATGGACGGCTTCGAGACCTGCCGGCGCCTGAAGGACGAGAAGCTGCTGCCGCACCTGCCGGTGATATTCATGACCGGGCTGTCCGAGACCGAGCACGTGGTGCAGGGCCTGGCGGCCGGCGGCGTGGACTACGTGACCAAGCCCATCGTCATCGACGAGCTGCTGGCGCGCATCCGCGTGCACCTCGCGAACGCACGCATCGCCCAGGGGAGCCGTGCCGCACTCGACGCCGC
>Ga0335073_10008204_pt1 | contig 14647 bp, 10 predicted proteins | sample Lox_Sample_22_FD_207093 | JGI IMG/M metagenome (GOLD analysis project Ga0335073, IMG submission 207093) | Soil microbial communities from Loxahatchee National Wildlife Refuge, Florida, United States - Lox_Sample_2.2 | ecosystem: Environmental > Terrestrial > Soil > Wetlands | place: USA... | reverse complement strand
GGCACCGACGAGGTTGATGGCCAGCGCACGTTGCCAGCCATGCTCGCGGTGGTGCCACCAGTGGGCGACCATCCCACTCTGCGCGAGGGTGAAGGCCACGAACACGCCGACGGCGAAGAGCGGGATCAGTGGCTCGGTCTGCCCGTTGAAAGCGGCGTACACGATCGCCGCCGGAACCGCGAGCACCACGATCCCGGCGGTGAACGCCAACCGGTCGCCCATCCGCAGGAACGCCATCGGGGCGTACCGGTCACGGGCCATGAAGTACAACAGCCGGGGGAACCCGTTGACCGCGGAATTGGCGGCAATGAGCAGGATCGCGGTGGTGGCGATCTGGACGTACGCGTACAGCACGCCACTGCCGACGGTGCGGTGCGCGATCTGGGAAAGGACGGTCTGACTTCCGGGGGCGATCCCCTCGAGGTAGGCGACCAGGACCACGCCGATGAACATCGAGACCAGGAGCGTGATCATGATCGTCAGGGTGCGACGGGCGTTGTCGGCCTCGGGCGGCTCGAATACCGGCACCGAGTTGGAGATCACCTCGATTCCGGTCATCGCGGTCGCGCCGGAAGAGAACGCACGCAGGATCAGCAACACCCCGAGCGCCTGGGTTGCGTGGTGGGGCGGTGGGGCGACGGCGTGGAAGCCTCCTGTCGCCGAGTCGACCAGCCCAACGATCACGATCATGGCGATCGCGGTGACGAACATGTACGTGGGCGTCGCGAACAGGGCGCCGGCCGACCTCACGCCCCGCAGGTTTCCAACTACCAGGAGCGCGATCACGACCAGCCCGAGCGGCACCGTGATCGAACTCACCGAGGGTATGGCCGAAGTGATCGCGGCGACCCCCGACGCCACCGACACGGCCACGGTCAGGATGTAATCGAGAGTCAGGCCGGCCGCGGCGAGCAATCCCCACTTCGCTCCCAGGCTGTCCTTGGCCACGACGTAAGAACCGCCGCCATGCGGGAAGGCGCGGATTACCTGCCGGTAACCCAGGCCGACCGCGAGCATCAACACCACTAGCACCCCGCCAATGGGCAACGACAGCTTGAGCTCCGCGCTGCCGGCCAGCACGAGGACAGCCATCATCGCCTCGGGCCCATAGGCCACCGACGAAAGGGCGTCCGGCGACAGGACCGGGAGCGCAAGCCACCTCGACATCCGTTCCTCGGCGATCGCGGTGCTTCGCAGCGCCGGACCGATCAGCACACGCCGGGCTAGAAAACCCGCGCGGCCCAGCGCTGACTCCGGCTCGTCGGCGCGAGGCGTGGATTCGATTTCGTCCGCGTCGCCGGGCCCGGAGCTGCGAATGCGTACGAACGCGCTACTCCGCGCTGGCTGATCCACCAGGTACTTGAGATGAGGATCGACCGGCAGCGCACGCTCCCAGTCCTCACGAGCGGGCATCCAGTCCGCCCACTGACGGCCCAGGTCCCGCAGGCCTTCCACCTGCCGGTCATCGAGGGGCGGCAGCGCTGCGTCGGGCGTGACCGACGCATCGGAGGCGTCCCCGCCGCCTGAAGTGTCGGGCCGCATGTCCTCCACATGGTCGCGGATGTTTCCCAGCATTACTAACTGCAACTAGGCGAGCGGAGCACTTCGCATCAAGAAGAGGCCGAAGCCATGCACCCGGTCGACATACACCATCTCGACGTCACCGCAGCTAGCGGGACCGAACGGGCCGTCCCAGCCCTCGGGGATCCAGCACATCAGCAGCCGAGGCCAGGTCATGGCAGACGCTCCCGCTTGATCGTGCCGGCGGAAGGCGCCTGGATGATGGCTGAGCGGTTCGACTCGAGGGCGGTGTTGTCACCCGTGGGGTCTGGGGCCCGCGGTTCTTTCGTGACTGACATGTGTGGCTCTCCTTGGGATCGATGACGAGAGGAATCGTGACCCTCGCAGGGCCAAACTGCGCCCGTAAGCGCCCTGGCGCGCTCCCTGGTTTCCCCCAGGGCATGAGCGCGCGCCGGGGCATCGTTCCCGAGCGCGCGGAGCTCACCAGGGAGCCGACCAGGGAGTGCCCCGGCGCGAGCGCCCGCCGGAGAGGCAAAGCTGTAAGACACGATGTTTCCGTCACACTGACAAGGCAGTGCAGCCGCCGATGCCCCGGAATGCGGTCGGATGCTGGGTCCCGCCAGCGCAGGTCGGCGCGGGTAAGGACGGCTGGCCCTTGGGTCGCGAAAGGACACTCCAATGAAGTACCTGACCGACGGTACAAATCTATATGAGGTAGCCGCACAGCGAACGGTGCAGAACTTCGGCATGAGGCGAGGCGTGATCCGCTACGTCATCATCAGAGACTGCGTCACCGAGGCCACTGCGACCATCGACGACCTGCAGCTGGCCGCACTGTCTGAGGTGCGCTGACGTGACGGGGTGTTCCCGTGCGGATCCGTGTGACGATCGAGGACCTCGCGGTGATCGCTTAAACCGAGGTGCCTGCCTGGGTGTATACCTAGCGCCTACCGATGGAGAAGGGTTCTGCCGAAACCGTGGCGCTAGGAAGCCTGCGCGGGCGGGCGGACGAGTGCGCCCAGCTCGAGGTGTTAGTCGGCGACATTCGGCGGGGGGAGAGCCGGTCTTTGGTGCTGCGGGGCGAGTCCGGGATCGGGAAGACAGCGCTACTTGAGCACCTGATCGCGTCGGCGTCAGATTTGATCGTGCTGAGGGCGGTGGGGGTGGAGTCCGACATGGAGCTGGCCTACGCGAGCCTGCATCAGTTGTGCGCGCCGCTGCTCGAGCGGCTGGAGAGGTTGCCCGCTCCGCAGCGCCAGGCTTTGGAGATCGTGTTCGGCTTGAGCGCCGGTCCGGCTCCCGATCGGTTTCTGGTCGGACTAGGGGTGTTGAGCTTGCTCTCGGAGGTGGCTGAGGAGCGTCCGCTCTTGTGCGTCGTGGATGATGCCCAATGGTTGGATCAGGCTTCGGCGCTCACCCTGGCGTTCGTGGCCCGGCGGCTCCTGGCGGAGCGGGTGGGGATCGTGTTCGCGGCGCGCCAGCCGAGCCAGGCGCTTGAGCACGTCCCCGAACTGGAGCTGCACGGCTTACGTGACGGCGATGCCCGTTCGGTGCTGAGATCGGCGGTGCGGTTCAGGCTTGACGATCAAGTGCGCGATCGCATCATCGCCGAGACACACGGCAACCCACTCGCTCTGCTTGAACTGCCCCGTGGATTGACAGCGCCGCAGCTGGCTGGCGGATTCGGACTGCTGGAGGCACAAGGGCTGTTGGGGCGAATCGAGGAGAGCTTTGTTCGACGGATCGCCCCCCTACCTCCGGACACGCGACTTCTGTTGCTGATCGCGGCGGCGGAGCCGGTGGGGGATCCGCTGCTGGTCTGGGGGGCGGCGGAACGGCTCGGAATCGCGCCGACGGCCGCAGGCGCGGCTGAGGCCGACGCCCTGTTGGCGATCAACGAGCGAGTGGTATTCCGACATCCGCTGGTGCGTTCCGCCGTGTACAGATCTGCCGTGGTAGACGATCGCCAGGCGGTGCACTGGGCGCTGGCGGAGGTGACCGATCGGGAGGCCGATCCGGACCGTCGGGCGTGGCATCTGGCCGCGGCAACGACGGGGCCTAACGAGCACGTCGCCACGGAGCTCGAACGCTCGGCCGGCCGGGCGCGCGCGCGCGGCGGCGTGGCGGCGGCGGCGGCGTTCCTGAAGCGATCGGTCGCACTGACGCGCGAGCCGGACCGGCGGGCCATCCGCGCCCTCGCCGCCGCGCAGGTCCATCTGCAGGCGGGCGCGTTCGACGCCGCTTTGCAGCTGTTGGCGACGGCGGAAGCTGGATCGTTGGACGAGCTGGGCCGGGCCCAGGTTGAGCTGTTGCGCGGTCAGATCGAGTTCGCGTCAAGCGTCGGCAGCGGGGCTCCGGCGCTGCTGCTGAGCGCGGCCAAGCGGATCGAGCCCCTCGATATCACGCTCGCGCGCGAGACCTACCTGGACGCCTGGATCGCTGCATTTTTCGCCGGCGGTTTCGCACAGGTCGGAACCTTGCGCGAGATCTCCCAGGCCGCTCGCTCAGCCCCCCAGCCCACCTCCGCCCCGCGCCCGGCCGATCTGCTGCTCGATGGTTTCTCCGTTCTGGTCACGGAGGGGCGCGCCGCAGCGGCACCCACGTTGAGGCGGGCAATGAGTGTGCTCGCGGAGGGGGAGATCGCCATTGCGGAAGGACTGCGATGGGGCTGGCTAGCCCCGTTTGCCGCTTGGACACTGTGGGACGATGAGAGCTGGCATCAGGTTGTCGCCCGGCAGTTGCAGACCGTCCGCGAGGCAGGCTTGCTCTACGAGCTGCCGATTTATCTCCAAGCGGTGGGCTCAAATGCCGCCTGGCGTGGCGATTTTGCAATGGCGGCTTCGCTAGTCGCGGAGGCTGACGCGGTCGCGGAGGCGACCGGAACTCGCCTCACCCGTTACGCGGCCGTGGTTCTCGCCGGCTACAGGGGAGACGAAGCGGAGGCGTCTCGGCTGATCGACGTCGAGTCGAGCAACGCGTCAGCTGCTGGACAGGGCCTGGGGACCCAAGTTTGCCAGTGGATACCAGCAGTTCTGTACAACGCGCTTGGCCGCTACGAGCAGGCTCTTGGAAAGGCTCAACGCGCGACCGAGGAGGCGCCGGAACTCTGCATCTCGGCGTTTGCTCTTGCTGAGTTGATCGAGGCGGCCGCCAGGACGGGGAAGACCCGGCTCGCCGGCGAGGCGCTGGAGAAACTGATCGATACGACGAGCATTGGCGACAGCGACTGGGGGTTGGGCGTCCTCGCACGCTCGCGGGCGCTGCTCAGCGAAGGTCAGGACGCCGAGGGCTCGTATCGGGAAGCGATCGAGCGGTTGAGCCGTATTCAGCTTCGTCCCGAGCTCGCCCGTGCGCATTTGGTTTACGGCGAGTGGCTGCGCCGCGGGGGCCGGAGACTGGATGCTCGCGAGCAGCTGCGTGCCGCATACGACCAGTTCACGTCGATCGGGATGGAGGCGTTCGCCGAGCGCGCACGGACCGAGCTGCAGACAACGGGCGAAAATGTACGCCGGCACACGGTCGAGACGCGTGACGATCTGACCGTGCAGGAGCGGCAGATCGCTGAACTCGCCCGCGATGGGCTCTCGAACCCCGAGATCGGCGCACGGCTATTCCTCAGCCCCCGCACCGTGGAGTGGCACCTTCGCCACGTGTTTACCAAGCTCGGCATCCGCTCGCGCCGCGAGCTAGCGAACGCGCTACCAGGCCCCGACCCCCACCTCGCTACGGCGTGATCGCGGCATCAGGACGCACATCAACTCTTGGGAGGCCGTTTGCGTATACGGGGAGAGCCGGCTCGCGGACCACGCGATCCGTGCGGTCATGTATAGCCTGCCATTCGGCGTGAATTGGCCCGGCGGTGGCATCGAGTGGTCGGGAAAGCGGCCTCGTAGACGCCGTGGCCCGAAGCATTCGGGTCGTGCGCGCACACGAGCACGGCCGTGGACATTCGCCGCTGGGGTCGAACACGCGCGAGCGTCACCCGCGGCAGTCCCAGGCGCCCCGGGCGCCCCAGGCTCCCCAGGCCTCGGCGAGCCCCCCCGGCAAACCCGGCACCGGCGGCCGACGACACCGACAACCCGCCACTCGCCCCCGTCCCCGCGGTGAATGGCGATTCACCCGGCCCCCACGCCGGCAACCCGCCACCGGCCGCGCGCCGGCCGACGAATGACGAGTTCCCCGACACCGCCCGCTTAACCCGGGCCATGATCGCGCCCGCGCTCTCGGCGCCCCTCTCCCGCGCTGTGACACGTCCACAACCACCGGCTCCACCGGGTGGCGCGACAACCTCCAGAGGGTCGGTCTCTCGACCACCCTCCGTGTTTCGGTGGCGCCGGCCGAGCGGGCACTGAACGGTTACAAAAAAGGGGCCGGCACGTGATCGCGCGCCGACGCGAGGTCGGCGCGCGCCCCGCAGAGCCGCGGGGGTGTGATCGTCGATGCCGCTGGCTGGGCGAGCTCTGAGACGCCCCGTCGGTTCCGGCACGCGGCCGCGGCCCGCATACTGGCTCAGACATGAGAAAGACCGGGTGGCCGCCGGTCTTGCAAATAGACAGGCCCTTTCCAGCGCCCCACCACGATCCGTAGAGCAGCCTAACCGCCTCGAGGACGGACCCACTTCGGGAGGACGAGGTCGTGTGCGCCGTTCCGCGGGGTGGTCTGAGCGCCATCACGAGCTCCGCGCCGGTAGCCGGAGTTGGCGATGGCTTTCAACCACATCAGCCACAGGCTGCGCCCTCCTCGGTTCACCTGCCGGGCCGCCGCGATGGGTCGCGACCACCTCGATCAGGTCAAACAGCGCGGCGGCATCTGCGGCCCCGGGCCAATAACGATGGTGGTTGGGGGTGTCACTGGTGTGTCTCTTTCGTTGTTGGTGTGCTTATCCGAGGTGCTCCTCGAGCCAGTCGAAGATCCGGGCGTCGCGCAGCGCCGGGGCGAGGGGCTCGCAGTGTCCGCCGGCCCCCTCCTCGGCGGTGAAGGTCACGATCGTCTTGGGACCTGGCAGGCGGTCGTACAGGTGCCGCGACTGGCCTGGCCACAGCTGCTCGCCGTCGGACTCGGTGACCAGGATGGGCGTGTCGATCTGGTCAACCTCATCGCCGAGGCGGTAGGCGGCGATGGTCAGGAAGAGCCGGAACGTCGAGCCGCCGTTGTGGCCGTACGGTTCGCCGTGAAACCGGAGCGTCGCGGCGGTGCTCGGCGCGAACAGCTCCGCCAGGTGCATCTCGCGATCGAACGCTGACTGGCGCCGGTCGTCCAGTTGCTGGCGCATCTCACTTGGAAGCCGATCCGTCCAGGCCGTGGAGACGTCGATGATCCCGGGGTCCACTACGGCGGCGGCAAACCGATGTTCGAACGCCAGGGCGCGGGCGACCCAATAACCGCCCTGCCCGACCCCGATGACCGCTACGCGGTCGGGGTCGACGTCGCTTCGGGCCAGCATCCCGTCGAGCACGGGCGTCAGGACTGCCTCCCAGTCGGCACGGAAGGGAATCCCGTGCTCGAACAGCATCGCCTGCTGCCCGGGGCCGTCGAAGGTCAGCCAGTGATATCCACGCTCGGCCGCCGCAGCCCCTGCCTGCGCCCACATCTCGGACGTGGCCTGGTAGGAGCCGTTGTTGACTACCACGAGCGGACGCCTCTTGTCCGTTGCCCCGATGGCAGGGAAGAAGAACGCGGGCAGGGTGCGGTCTTCGTATGCGATGGCAACCCGCTCGCCGGGCACCGGGCTGAGGTCGATGACCTGCTCCCAGCAAGCACGTTGACGTCGCCACATCTCGAGCCGGCGGTCCGCTTCGCTGGAATGCGAAATCTGGTACAGCCCGGTGGCGTAATAGGTCGCTGCGCGTCTGAAATGCGCCAGGGCGGTGATCCGCCGGCCGCTCCGGCGAGCCCTTAGCGCCGAGGCCCATGCCGCACCGGCCGTCGCCGTCCATTCGTTCAGCCACGAGTCGGCGTCGCCGTCGTTGATGCGCCGGGCGGTGGCGAGCACTTCGCCGATGTCCGAGCCCTGGCGGTAGCTCGCGCCGAGTGCCCGATCGAACGCGAACTGGAACTCGGTGTCTTGAAAGGCAATCATCTCGGTCCTCCGTTACCGACCGCTCCGGGAGCGGTCAGGAACGCGCTCCTGGGTTCGCACGAAGCGTCTCGAGCCTGCCCAGCAGCGCTGATTGCTGCGACTCGAGTTCGCCCTCGGAGATCCTCAGCGCCGATGCGACGTGGTCGGCCGGGAAATCGGCGAGCAACATGGCGAAGATCGCGTACTCCGCGGGTTCGAGGTGGTCTCGAAGCATCGCCGCGGTGCCCGGCGGGACCGCGGGCAAGAAGCGCGCGCCGCGGGCCACGCGGTCGAGCACGCCGGGCAATTCCGCGCCGCAGTGATGAATGTTGATCAATGCGTCGGCATCGGCCACCGCGCAGCATGCCGCGAGCACCCCGTCCGGGTCGGCGCAGTAGATCACCACCGCGGGTGGGGTCGGCGTCTGCTTGAGCTCGCGGCACAACGCGAAGCCGCTCTCCGCCGGCGGGTGATGACCGACCAACGCGATGTCGAACCGGTCGCGCGCCGCCATGGACATGGCCTCGTTGGCGCTCGCGGCGACTCCGGCCAACCGAGAGCCTGGTTCCGTCTGAAGCAGATCGCAGAGTCGGGAGGCGAGCCACCCGTCGCCTTCGACCACCAGAGCCGCGAGTGCCGGGGCCGCGGGCGGCCGTGGCGACGGGTCTGAGATCGGGTCTGGGCTGGTGCTTGTGCTCATGGCTGCATGGCTCCTCTCGCGGTGGGTCTCGTTGGCATCCAGAGCGTGGCGCAAGCCGGCCGGCGGAACCTCAGTGGCGCGCTACTGCACTTCGCACCCGAGAGCGCTTAAGTAATCGCTGCCAAAAGCTGATTACGGCCCTCCTTGGCCCGCGCGGGGTCGGTGGCGATCAGCCGTGCTGCGCGGGGGCTGCCGGCGACCCCAAGCTCGGCGCGATCTCAGTAGGCCGGCAGAGACGATTCCGTATGGCCTTACTGACGACGCGGCGAAGGCGCTCATGGATCGTTGAGCACATGCAGTCCTACGATGGCGTCCTTCCTCTCCCCCCGAGCGACGAACAGAAGTTCAGCTATGTCGAGCGCCACGTGTGGCTGCTCAACTTCTTTGCCGTGAGCAGCTTCGCTGCGGTGGCTTACAGCACGATCTTGTTCTCGGGGCTCGACGATGCTCTGTGGCCGTTCTTCGCGCTGCTTGGCATGGCGGGGGCTGGATTCGTGCTGTCCATCCAGGCCGACCTGTTCAGCCGAGACTTCGACCACGAGGAGCATCGGCAGCGGGTGGCTGCCTGGTGGCGTGCGCCCCGGAGTTATCCCAGTGTCGACGTGTTCCTGCCGATCTGCGGCGAGCAGCGGAGCGTACTGCTGAACACGTGGCACCACGTGCTCGCTCTCGACTATCCGCGGCTCACCGTCTACTGCCTCGACGACGGGAGCGACGAGACCATGCGGTCAGTAGCCGAGGAACTCGGTTTCCGGTATCTGCGCCGCGGCAATCCCGGCTGGTTCAAGAAGGCGGGCAACCTCCAGTTCGCCTACGAGAACTCCTGCGGCGACTTCATCTTGATCCTGGACGCCGACTTCGCCCCCCGCCCCGACTTCCTGCGCGAGACGCTGCCCTACTTCTCGGCCGAGCCCGGCCTGGGCATCGTGCAGACCCCCCAGTTCTTCGCCACTTCGCGCCGGCAGAACTGGCTCGAGCGCGGCGCCGGCGCCGTGCAGGAGCTGTTCTATCGCGTCGTTCAGGTTTCACGAGGCCAACGGGATGCCGCGATCTGCGTCGGTACTTGCGCGGTGTACCGCCGGGCGGCACTCGATTCCAACGGGGGAACCACCTTGATCGAGCACTCAGAGGACATTCACACCGGGTTCGACCTGCGCCGCCGCGGTTGGCGGCTGCGCTACGTCCCCGTCAATCTCGCCACCGGGCTGTGTCCAGACAACCTGTCCGGCTTCTTCCGCCAGCAGTACCGGTGGTGCACGGGTTCGCTTTCCCTGTGCACGTCCCGAAAGTTCTGGCGGACCAAGCTGCCGGTCCGCACTCGGATGTGCTACCTGGCGGGATTCGCCTACTACATCCTCACTGCCCTCGCAGTGATCACCGCGCCGCTGATACCGCTGACCCTGAGCATTTTCTTCCCCGGGCGGATCCGCGTGGTGAACTATCTCGTCCTCCTGCCGGCGTTGCTCTGGCTCTACGTGGTGCTGCCGCTCTGGCACCGCTCCCGGTTCCGCTGGGAGACCCTCTCGGTCAAGCTTACGTACGGCTGGGCACACGCGTTCGCGATCCTAGACCTGATCCGTGGACGGCACATGGCGTGGACGGCCACGGGCACCCGCAAGCGAGAGCACCGGCTCCTCTGGTTTCGCTTGGTGGCGACGGTGTGGGGGACAGGAACCGGCCTTCTGCTGATCGCCGTCCTGTTGTGGCAGGTTATTCGCAACGGTCATTCTGCGGTCCAGTTCGCCCCCATGATGGCGCTCGCCCTCCTGTACCTCGCTACGAACCTGCGCTTGATCTTCCCCCCGGCGCCGGGCGCGTCACGGTCAGCACTCGCGTCGGACGCGACGAACCACGAAGCAAAGGTGTGCCATGAGGCGGATCACCTCCCACGCCGCGGCGCCGGCGCGCCGCGCGTGCGGGCGGGGCTTGCTTTGGATGGCGCTGAGCGTGGCGTGTAGCGCGCCGCTGGTCGGCGCTGAAGCGGCCGCGGCACACCCCCTGCCCGCGTCACACACACTGCTGGCCGGGGTTGTGAGCTCGGCCGGGGAGTTCCCGAGCTGGAACCGAGCCTTCGACGGTCGTCTGCGCCTGCGCATGGTGTTTCAGGCCTGGGCCTTCAACGCCGATCCGACCAGCGTTCTGGATGGTCCCGGTATCCCGGTGATCTCCTGGGAGCCGTGGCGGCCACCGCGTCTCGGCACGCCGATCGGCCGGCAGGGAGCGCCCCAGCGGGCCTACTCGAACGCGGCCATCGCCGACGGGAGGTGGGACCCGTACCTCCGGCGCTGGGCGCTCGCCATCAAGTCCTACCGACGTCCGGTCGTCCTTCGACCGATGGCCGAGTTCAACGGCTTCTGGTACCCGTGGAGCCATGACCCGCATCAATTCGTACGTGCCTGGCGCCACATGTGGAATGTCTTCCATACCGTCGGTGCCGACAACGTCACTTGGGTGTGGTCCTTCCAAGTCAATTCCAACGCCCAGCCCGGACCATGGGAAGAGAAGGTCGAGCAGTACTGGCCGGGCCGCCACTACGTCGACATACTCGGCATGAGCCTGCTGCGGTTCGCCCAGGGTAACTCCGTGCCATTCTACCTCGGTCAGCTTGACCTCGCCCACGAGCTGTTCCACCGTCCGACGATGATCAGCGAAGCAAACGTGGCGTATGGCCTGAGCATCCCGTGGCTGACCCAGCTCCGCGAGGGCTTATCTGAACTCCCCTTCAACGAAGGGTTCGTTTGGAGCCAGGCCCCGAGCCAGCAGGAGGCGCGGGATCCAGCCTCCGGAGACATGGACTGGGACGCACGCAAGGATCCCGCCGCGGCGTCACTCCTAGCGTCTATCGCGTCATTACCACGCTGACGGGCGAGCGCGCCCGGGCCCAGCCGCATCAGTACCCACGTCTGGCATGTGCAGTAGTGGGTTACTGAGGACACGCCGTCGACCGGCGCTTAGCGTGGTCACCGTTGAAGCCGGGTTACACCCGGAACGAAATTCAGAGAACAGGATAGAGGTAATGATCAGCCCGGGAAATGACTCTAATCGCGGCGCGACGTCAAGGCCCGCAGTCCTCGCAGGCTTGGCGAGCCTGAGCGTGGCGATCCTCGCACTGCTGCTGGTCGCCCCAAACATCGCGAGCGCTACAGGCGTCGGTCCCCAGCCTCTGGCGGTTCAGAGCACATCGCTGACTCAGAACGGCCAGCAACTCGTGTGGCAGCTCAAGATGGCCCAGCCGTTCTCCCCGGGCGGGCTTGCGCGAGACCACCGCACTCTGTGTCTGCTGGTCGGACGCGCCGACAACGGCGCGGTCACCGGGCAGCTATGCCTGGCCGGGCCGCGCGACGGACAGCACGCGCCGCAGGTCATGTACGCGCCGGTTAGCGGTGGGGTCAGCGGCCGGGCCAGCGCGATCACGGCGAACCTCACGCGCGGCAGCAACCGAGATGTGACCGCGAGCTTCGTGCCCTCCGCCATCGCGGCCGGCTACAAGCCGCTGCGCTGGCAGGTGGTCAGCACGCTCGGCTCGCCCGTCTGCAGCGCCCCCGCCACCGGGATCCCGCCGGCCGGTAGTTGCCAGACCCTGTCCCCGGCCCGCCCGGCCCTGCTGAGCCTGCACTCGCCGCAGCCGGCGGGTTGCGTCGCGACCGGGAACAGTTTCGTGTCTCGTGGGCCGAGCAACGTCAAGCAGGTCGCGCTGACATTCGACGACGGTCCTGGGGGCTCCCCGCCGACGATCGACTTCGTCAACCTGCTGGCCCGCTACCAGGTGCCGGCCACCTTCTTCGAGGTCGGCAATCAGATCAGCCGGTATGACCCGACCGGCAAGGTACAGCGAGAGATGCTGGCCGACGGCGACATGATCGGTGACCACAGCTGGAGCCACCCCGACCTGGCGAAGATGTCGGCGTCCGGTGTCCGCTCGCAGATCGCGATGACGGCTGCCGCGATCAAGAAGGCGACCGGCTTTCAGCCGTGTCTCTTCCGTGCCCCGTACGGCTCCGTCAACTCTACCGTGATCAATACGGCTCGCTCGCTGGGCTTCTCGACCATTCAATGGGACGTCGACCCTCGTGACTGGTCACTTCCGGGAACCAGCGCCATCATCAGCAGGGTCCTATCCGGAACCCGCAACGGGTCGATCGTGCTCCAGCACTTCGCCGGCGGCCCCCGCTACCAGACGCTGAACGCTCTGCCCACCGAGATCAGCACGCTGAAGGCACGCGGCTACAAGTTCGTGACCGTTACCCAGATGCTCGGCTACAAGCTGATCTACAAATGAGGTTGCGATCTGGCTTTCAGCTCGCGGCGGTCCTTGACCCCTAGCTTCTGCATGGCCCGGTACAGGTGTGACTCGACGGTCCGGACGGAGAGCACGAACCGATCGGCGATTTCGGCGTTCGACAGGCCCCGCCCGGCCAACTCGACGAATTGTCGCTCCCGATCGGTGAGGCTGAGCGCATCGGGTTCGAGGCCGTGCAGCTCGGGCGCAAATCCTCCCTGGCAGCGCGCGTGCAGTTCGCGACTGCGGACGGCGGCCCGCCGCGCCGAGTCCTGACGACCCTCCTGCGCGAAGATGCCCGCCGCCGCCGCAGCGCACTCCGAGGCGTGACGGAGCGTCCCGATGGCTTCGAACTCGTCGGCGCAGGCCAACACGGCTGACGGGTCCTGGGTCGCGCGCGCCAGCGCGTCGTCGGCGTATGCCACGGAGAGACGCCCATCGCACTCTTCCCGCAACGCGGCGAGCGGAGCACACACCCGGCGCGCCGGCGTGCCCGCGCGCATCGCCTCGTGGTAAAGCCCAACCGCGTAGATAGGCTCCTTGAAGCCCTCGGCACAGTCCAACAGCAGCCGCTGGGCACGGGCGGGGTCGCCCTGGGCCAAGGCCAGCCACGCCTCCCCGCGAGTCATGTACGCCCGCTCGGTGGTCGCCAGCTCCCCCGTCGCCGCCTCTCGCGAGCGCTCCATCGCCGTCGCAACGCCCTCCATATCCCCGGTGTAATAGGCGACTCCCGCCAGCATCGCGTGAACGGTCTTCAACGTCCGGAACGGGTCGTGATACTCGATGTGGACGACAGCCTCCCGCAGCCACCGGGCCGCGTCCACGTACCTCCCCCGCAGCATGTCAAGACCACCGAGCGTGCCCGCGCTGAGGCCCGCGGCCGCTTCGTCGTAGGTCCGGATCGCCTCCGCGAACGCCCGACTCATCCAACGTTCCACCTCGTCGATCTCCCAACCTGACTGGACGCCGGCGATGGAGGCAGTCACCATCGCCAGTTCGTCGGCTTCGTCACGTAGCGGTATGGCCGGCCGCAGCCGGACGATCAGCTCGCAGGCCTGGCGGACACGACCGCCGTGAAGCAGCTGAACCGCATGAATGACTTCTACCTGCCGACGCTCTTCCGGCGCCAGCCCCTCGTCGGCGAGCGCTTGCGCGCATTGTTCGCCAGCGGTGCGGAAGTCGGTGGTCATCGCGACCCCTCGCAGCCGGATTGGCGTCAGCCTGCGCGGCCAGCCGGGCTCATCCCACCACTCCCGAGCCCGGTTCACCAGGGCCATCGCCTCCTCGGCCCGGTTCAGACCCCACATCAATCCGACCGCGCGCTGCCGGAGGTAGGCAATCGCGCTCTCCTGCGTCTCGAATGCTCCCTCCAACGGCGCCAGGAGCTCCTCGGCATCCTCGTAGCGCTGGCGCACGGCACACGCCCGTGCCACCAGCAGCGCGGCCTCGGTGCCGGCGCCGCCTTCCAGCGCCAAGCGGCCCAACCGCTCCCCAAGCTCGGGATCGCCCGCCGCGATCGCCGCCGCGGCGGCCTCGACCGACAGGTCGATGGGAACGGGATCGCCGGCATCGAGGAGCCAGCGCGCAATCAGCAGCGCGTCTTCACGCGAGCGGTCGGTGCGCCCCTGGACGCTCCGGGCGAGATCGCGGCGCACCTGGGCCGCTTTGATCACTGGCATCGACGTTCGGACGACGTCGCCGTACAACGGATGGGCCAGCCGAACCGCGCCGTCGGCGCCGCCGCCGTCGACTCTGATGATCCCGTGTGCCTCGACCGCCGAGACTGCCGGCAACCCCGCAAGCGATGCGAGCTCCTCGAGTCGCAGCGGTTCGCCGAGGGCCAGCAGCTCGACCACCCGGCGCTCGCCATCATCGAGCTCCGACAACCGGTCGCCGATCAGCTCGGACAGCGAGGCGCTCGGGCCGGGTCGCCGCGTGAGCCGCCAGTATCCGTCGACGCTCACGAATGACTCGGCCGCGAGTGCCGCCCGCACCAACTCGTGCACGTAGAGCACGTTCCCCTGCGAGCTGTCGCAGATCCACCGCCGAGCGCGTTGCTCGACCGGGCCACCGAGCACCGCCTCGACCA
>Ga0335073_10008203_pt1 | contig 14648 bp, 13 predicted proteins | sample Lox_Sample_22_FD_207093 | JGI IMG/M metagenome (GOLD analysis project Ga0335073, IMG submission 207093) | Soil microbial communities from Loxahatchee National Wildlife Refuge, Florida, United States - Lox_Sample_2.2 | ecosystem: Environmental > Terrestrial > Soil > Wetlands | place: USA... | reverse complement strand
GTTCGCAACTCGGGCCTCGTACTCCGGGACGTGAAGATGTACTCCATGAGCCGGGAACGGAAGGCGCGCCTGCAAGGCCTCTCTTTCGAGGAATCGCTCGCGCACTCTCCGGATGGCACCTCGACGGGTGGAACACTGGAGCGTCTCGGACGAGTGACGTCGGAGCTCGCCGGCTTCGCCTACGAAGGGGTGGCGGAAAAGCTCGCGTGATCTGACCTCACCGGAGCTTCGACGGTGGGGTGCCCGGCTCGAGGTCGCCGTCGGTAGGGCGATCAGGTAGAGGACAGATCGTGAACGTTTGGATCGATTCGATGGAGAAGGCCCAGTCGTCGCCGCGACCTTCAGTTTCGAAGCGGCGTGAGGGTGCTTCCCAATACCCTCCTAACATGGTCCGTCGACAACCCAGAAGCCCTGGAACGAATACCGAGCGAGAGGGTCGCGAATGAATGACAAGCCAGCGCTCGACGAACATCCGACCGAACGAGGGGACCCCTACTACGACCCCTATGACCTCGAGATCGACAACGCTCCTTATCCGACGTGGAAACGTCTCCGTGACGAGGCCCCGCTCTACTACAACGCGAAATACGACTTCTACGCACTGAGCCGCTTCGACGACGTCAAGAAGGCCCTCGTGGACCCTGCCACGTACTGCTCAGGGCACGGGACGGTGCTCGAGTACATCGATGTCGACGGCCACATGCCCTCAGGTATGTTCATCTTCGAGGATCCTCCCCTGCACGACACCCACCGGGCTCTGGTGTCGAGGATCTTCACGCCAAAGCGGATGGCTGCCCTGGAGCCACAGGTGCACGAGCTCTGTAGCCAGCTCTTGGACCAATACGTCGGCGCCGACGGCTTCGACTTCATCCTCGACCTGGGCCAGGTCGTGCCCATGCGCGTGATCGGCATGCTCCTTGGGATTCCTGAGGGCGATCAAGAGGCGATCCGGGACGCCGGGCAGGAGCGTCATCACCTGACCGAGGGGCGTCCAGCCGAAATCGTCGACGTGACCCAGACCAGCGCGCCATTCGCCGAATACATCGAGTGGAGGGAGCGCAACCCTTCCGACGATCTCATGACCCAGCTGCTCAACGTCGAGTTCGACGACGAGACTGGCACTCGACGGCGACTTACGCGCTCAGAAGTACTGACTTACACAACCTTGCTCGCCTCTGCCGGCAACGAAACGACCCGACGCCTTCTCGGCTGGACCGGCCAGGTGCTCGCCGAACACGCCCAGCAACGTCACGAGATCTACGCAGACCGTTCCCTCATCCCGAGGGCGATCGAGGAGATACTCCGTTTCGAGGCCCCGTCACCGGTGCAGGCTCGCGTCACGACGGCCGAAGTCGAGCACTACGGACAGAAGATCCCCGAACGCAGCAAGGTGATCATTCTCAACGGGTCGGCAAACCGCGACGAGCGGCACTTCTCGGACCCGGACACCTTTGACATCCACCGGAAGATCGACCAGCACCTGTCGTTCGGCTATGGGCTCCACTTCTGCCTGGGCGCTGCGTTGGCCCGGCTCGAGGGCAGGGTGGTGCTCGACGAGGTCGTACGGCGATGGGCGGACTGGGAGATCGACTACGCGGAGGCGGAGATGGACCACACGTCGACGACGCGAGGCTGGATGAAGCTGCCCATCCGTACGTACTGAGGTGACCACAAACGCGACTCATTGCATCTGTGACTCAGCACGCCAACAAGGTTCAACAAATTTTCTACGAACGCTTCGCTGACTCGATCAGCTCCTTGACGCGGTCCAGGGATACGGTGACACCGGGCGACTCGAAGAACCACTTCTGACCCTCCTCGGGGGTCAGGTTCTCAGGCCGTGATCCGAGGTATGCCTGAACGTAGACAGGTGTATTGGGCTCACTGCGCCAGCTCTCTGCGAGGCTCCCCGCGTCGAAGGCGTCGTATCCCAGGAGGTCGAGCAGGTGAATCGCTTGCTGCTTTGCGTCTGCGTCGTCGCCGGCAATGGGCAGCGCGCTCCGGTCGGCGGCACCAGAGGGTCGAGCGAGCTTCCCGAGATGGACGAAGTCGACATTGTTGAACGCCTTCACTACCTTCGCTTGGGCCAGGTGCTGTTGGACCAACGAGCTGGACGTCACGCTGCCCGAGTCAAGGTCGGCGAAATTCCCGTCGCGATCGGGGCTGTAGTTCATTGTGTCCAACACGGTCTTGCCAGCGAGCGCGGCTGCGGGAAGCTGCTTGTACGCCTTGAACGGGATCGTCGCGATCACCCAGTCACCCGCAACAGCGGCTTCTTCGGGAGTCGCAGCCCGAGCATGCTCCCCGAGGCTGTCAACCAGGTCCGACAATGTCTCTGGCCCGCGCGAGTTGCTCAGCACGACATCGAGCCCTGCCGAAACGGCAAGGCGCGCAATCGTGCCGCCGATCATGCCACTGCCGATGAGGCCGAGCGTCTGGTCCACGGTTTCTCGTCTCCTTGCTTCTTCTTCACGGGTCCCTTGGGGCAATCTCCAAATGTCCATTTGGACGACTGTCACACGGAGTCTGGCTGGAGGGCGGACGAGACAGAGTCCATGAAGTTCGGCACAGTCTCGATCAGGCCGCCGTAACGAGTACCGATCGTAACGACTTCGCTGCACGCAAGCAACGCGCGATCGCTCGCGGACCCTTGCCGTCGTCGAGGCGTTCGCTGCTAGCCTCCCCGTCGTGGAGACCGGATTGCGGGATCGGACGGTCATCGTGACCGGTGGGACCGCCAATATCGGCAAAGGAATCGCCCTTGCGTTCGCCGCGGAGGTCAGCAAGGTCGTCATAGTGGGACGCGACGAGGTGCAGGCTGAGCGGGTTCTGAAGCAGCTTCTCGACGCCGGCGCGGCGGCAGCGTTCTGGCAGGCCGCGGACGTGACAGACAGAGTCCAGGTCGATACCGTGATGAAAGCGGTTGTGGAGAAATTCGGGTCGATCGACATCCTGGTCAACAATGTCGGTGGCAACGTCGACATGGACGACTTCGTCGACTCGGCGCCCGAAACGTGGGACCAGGACATCGCCCTCAACATCACAAGCACTCTCAACTGCACCCAGGCGGTCCTGCCGGGAATGATCGAGAAGGCGTCCGGGCGGATCATCAACATTGGGTCGACCGCAGGCTTGATCGGCGACCCCAAGCTTGCCGTCTATTCGGCCATGAAGGGCGCTGTGCATGCCTTCACCCGGGTGCTTGCCAAGGAGGTCGGCAAGAACGGCATCACTGTCAACGCTGTGGCACCGTACGGGACCATCCCGCAAGATCCCGAAGCCGACGTGAGCTCAGGGAGCCGCTTCCATCCGGACGGGCTGATCTACCGTCTTATGGCCACCCGCCGGGACGAGATGACCTCGGTCGGTCGTCATACCCTGCTCGAACGACAGACGGCGTTCCCATCGGAGATCGGCGCGGCAGCCGTCTACTTCGCCTCCGACGCTGCGGCCTTCGTAACCGGCCAGGTCCTCGCCGTGGACGGCGGGACCCAGCTGGCGTAGTTCGACAACCCACCGGCGCAACTGAGCGGACCGGGTCCGCCACATCCATCGGCCGGTCGGGGCGAAGGCTCAGATCTCGTCGAGTGCCGTGAGTTCGTCGGATGAAAGTGACCACGTGCCCGCAGCGGCATTGGCGCGAATTTGGTCGGGAGACGTAGAACCCCCGATGACCGAACTCACGCCATCGTGGGCCAGCAACCAGGCGATGGCCAGCTCAAGCAACGTGTGCCCTTGCTCTTGGGCGAATCGCCGATACCGCTCAACGCGCTCGAAGTTCTCTTCGGTGGTCAGGTGTTGGAACCACTCCCCGGCGACGGCGAGGCGTGAGCCGTCCGGATAGGGCTCACCGAGGCGGTACTTCCCGGTCAGCAGACCCGACGCAAGCGGGAAGTAGGGAACAATACCTAGTCCCGCCTTACGGGCGGCCGGCACGACCTCCGCTTCCACGCTGCGCGTGAGCATGTTCCACTCGATCTCGCACGAGACGGGACGTGCCCAGCCGTGTGAGCTGGCAGCTCTCTCCGATGCCTCGATCATGGCGGACGAGCAATTCGAAAGGGCTGGGTGGAGCACCTTTCCCGCCATGACCAACTCGTCGAACGCCTTCAGCACCTCCTCGACCGGGGTGTTGGCCTCCGGGATGTGCTGGTAGTACACGTCGATGCGATCGGTCCCCAACCGTCGGAGGCTGGCCTCGCACGCGTCGCGCATCCACTCAGCGAGGGACTGCGGGGTCCCGGGAGGCCGAGCGCTGAACTTGGTGGCGATGATCGCCTCGTCTCGTCGTGAGCCGAGTGCCTTGCCGAGGTACTCCTCCGATTGCCCATCGCCGTACGACTCTGCGGTGTCGAAGTGGGTAATACCTGCATCGAGCGCCGCTGCGACGACCGAGCGTGCTATCGACTCATCGACCTTGGGTCCGAAGTTGGTGCAGCCCAGTCCGACGACCGAGACCATGGGCCCGCAGCTGCCCAAGCGTCGAGTTCTCACGGGTGCACACTAGTGAGACCCCGATCGGCCATCCAAACACCCGGGCGTGCAACGGCCCCCCGATTTTGCTCTGCTTCGTCCGTGTCTCGTCCGCACAGCGCTGTGCATCATTGACACAATCCGAGGTTCCCTGGGAGGATGCCCAGACCGCGCGTTGGCGATGCGACCAGGGAGTAGACCCCTTCCGGCGATGACCCTTCGAAGCTTCGCATGCAGGCACGTAACTGATTGAACGAACGACGTGCGGAACCGAGCGGGCGAAGGAGGATCGAGGGTGGCCACCATCGACATTGAGCAGCCAGTCATGGTCACCCTCATTGTTCTTCGGCGAATCGCAGGGCTACCCCGATCCCGATGAACTTCGCCCTTCGCTTCGATTTCCGTAACCCAGAAATCTCCGGGGTGAGGATGTCCGACCGCTATGCCGCGGCGCTCGACATGGCCGAGTGGGGAGACGATCTTGGCGCCTCTGGCATCACCTTGTCCGAGCACCACGGCTCCGTCGACGGGAACCTTCCCACCCCGCTTCCGGCCCTGGCCGCCATGGCAACCCGAACCAAGAACGCACGTCTCCAAGCAGCAGCCCTGGTTGCTCCCTTCCATGACCCCATCCGTCTGGCCGAGGAGATCGCGGTCGTCGACCTCATCGCGGGCGGCAGGCTCGACATCGTCATCGGAGGCGGATTCTCCAAGCATGATTTCGAGATGTTCGGAGTCCAAATGAGCGAGCGGCCGAAGCGCATCACCGAGCTCGTAGCAACGCTCCGGCAGGCCTTCACTGGTGAGCCCTTCGAGTTCCGTGGTCGTACCATCCGTGTGACCCCCAAGCCGCACCAGCCGGGTGGTCCACCCATCATGATGGGTGGCAACAGCGAGCCGGCGGCGCGACGGGCCGCTCGTATCGGCGACGGATTCGTCCCCAGCATGCCTCAGTGCTGGGACTTCTACCGCGACGAGCTGGCCAAGCTCGGCAAACCCGATCCCGGTCCTCTCAAGGTCGGAGACTCCAGTCACGTGTCTCTGACAGACACCGACCCCGACACCGGTTGGAAGGAGCTCGCTCCGTACTTCCTGCACGAGTGGAACGCCCACTTAGAGCGCTACGCCGACCCGTTCGTCCCAGAGACGAACCCCGACGTCCTGAAGGCATCGGGACGGTACCGCGTCTTGACGCCGGAGCAATATCTGCAGGAACTCGAAACGAGCGACGACCCCTTCCCTCGACTCAACCCCATGTGTGGCGGAATACCACCCGAGCTGGGTTGGAAGACACTTCGCCTCTTCGGGGAACGGGTGTTCCCCCACCTGCCCTCAACGGCAAAGAAAGGGGCAGACGGATGAATGCCACGGCTATCCAGCTGCCCGGGGTCGGGGCACTCCCCATCTCCATCAACCATCTGGGATATCTGAGCGACGATATCGACGCCGCCATCACCACTTTCTCCGCGCTGGGCATGACCGGGGTTTACCGGTTCGACACTTCGATCTCGACCGTTGCATTCGGCACGATGCCGTTCAGCCCTGCCCAAGGCACCGAAGGATCCCCTCCTGGGATCCGAATCGAACTCACCATGCCCACCACACCCGGAAACCGCTTCGCCGACCGGCTGGAAGAGAACGGTCCCGGGCTGGACCACTTCGGCATAACCGTTCCCGATTTCAACGAGTATCTCGACGCGCTCGTCGGAGCGGGGTGCATTGTCACGGTGGACATGAGGAAGGCGGTTATAGGCACCGAAGGCCTCGCCTCGACCCACAGCGGCCTAGAGGCATGTTTCTTGGACTGCGACGCGATTGGCTTTCCCAACGTGGAGATGTTTGGCCCCTAGGGTCGACTTTCGGTCTCATCGGATCTTCGGCCCAATCGCCACGAAGCGCTTCGTGCCGATTGCCCATCGGTATCGATTGACCAGATGAGGCAAAGTCCCCGTGGATCAGCACTGAGTCGCGCTACCTATATGGGGTCAACATTGATCTTCTTCTGGACTCAACTCCTACCGTTGGCTGGCATCCCATCCGGTGCTGGTAGAGGCGAATCCCGAGCGGGGTGTTCTCCGGTATGACCGTGCAGAAGAGGTTCGTGGAGGTCGCCACTTCCGCGCGCCAGCTCGATGCTCTCGTTGTACAGTCCGCTTACAGGAGAAGTAAATATGGAAACCATCCAAGGGCGCACCGCCTTCGTCACCGGAGGAGCGAGTGGGATCGGTCTCGGAATCGCGGAGGCGCTTGTTGTCGAGGGTGCTCGTGTCGTGCTCGCCGACTGGAATGAGGTATCGCTCGAGCGAGAGAGCCGCCGGCTCGGCCGTGCGGTACTCGCACAGAAGCTTGACGTCCGCGACCGTGCGGGGTGGCGCGAGGCCAAGGAGGTCACGGAAGCTCGCTTCGGACCGGTGGACATCCTCGTCAACAACGCGGGTCTCGCCCCCGGTCGCTACCAACTCGTCGACATGCCGGGCGAATCCTTCGACAGGCTGCTGGCGATCATGCTCACCGGCGTCTTCAACGGAATACTCACGTTCGGCGCCGGAATGCGTGAACGGGGAGACGGCCACATCGTAAACACCTCGTCGATGGCGGGTCTGCTGGCGAGCTCGGGCCACGGAGCGTATACGGCGGCCAAATTTGGCGTGGTTGGACTGAGCGAGACGCTGCGAGCCGAGCTCGCTCCTCACGGGGTTGGCGTCACGGTGCTCTGCCCAGGTCTGGTCAGGACCAATATTGGCCTGAACGACATCGAGGATGGCGTGCCGCCCGGTGCCGAGGATCGCTCCTTGTTGGACGGCGGCATGGAACCTGCTGTTGTAGCTGAGCGCGTCGTCGAATCCATTCGCCACAACGATCCCGTCCTTCTGACGCATGTCGACGGTCGAATCGCACTTGAGATGCGAGCCGACCTGCTACGCCGAGCAGTCGACATGGCCGCCGATCCAGCATCGAGACACGCTCAGGTCGACGACACCCCGGCGTCGTAGCCCGTCATCGGGACCTCCAGATCTCTATGCCGAAACTTTCAGAAGCGCCGCCGCATTGTCGTGAACGATCTTCATGACCTCGCTCTCGGGCACACCGGCAAACTGGTTATCGATCCAGGACTGTGAGTTCGGAAACGCCCCTTCGAAGTGCGGGTAGTCGTTGCCCCAGATAAGCACGTCCATCCCGATCTCGTGGCGGAGTTCAACCGCGGCCGGGTCCCACATGAACTGACATTTCACCTGGCGCCGGACGTAGTAGCTGGGAGGTGCCTGCAAGTTCATATCCGCTCCTCCGCGCTCCGTTCTGGAGCGATCGACGAAGCGGCTGTGCATTATGTGGTCCCACTGCTGCATCGCATAGGCGAGCCAGCCAGCGTTGCACTCGATCATCGCAACAGTGAGCTTCGGATGCCGCTCGAGAATGCCGCCGTTGACGAACCAGCCTAGCGACACCATGGCGCCAGCCGTCGTTATGGCGAAACCTGTCTCAGTTAGCCCCGGGGTACCGCTCTCGGCGCCAACGCTCTTCATGATCGCCCCGAACGCGCCACTGAGGTGCAGCAAGACTGGGATGTCACACGCCTCGGCAGCTTCCCAAATCGGCTCCCATACTGGGCTGGAGTAGGGCATGCCAGGGACGACATCCGGCAGTGCAATTGGTCGTAAGCCCATAGAGGCCGCCCGAACGATCTCATCCGCCGCGACCTCGAGGTCGTGCAGGGGGAAGGCAATGCAGGGCGCGAACTGGTGCATGTGATTCTTGTATGTGTCGGCGAGCCAGTCGTTGATCAGTCGGCAGAACGCCGTGTGGGCGTCGTTGTCCGCGAGGCTTACACCGACGGCCGTGAGTCCCAGCAGGACCTCGCCGACGACATTCTCGAGCGCCATTTCGGCCAATCGCTGCTCCGGTGTGAAACCTGGAAACGAAGTCGGGGTCGCGTTGCCGGTGGCCATTTGACGCATCGCACGTTCATCACTCCGGTCGACCTTGAACTCACCGCCCATCGTCCTTGTGTCAGCGGTCTCGTCCTTGTTTCTCTCGCGGTTACCCGTAGTTCGAGGTAAAACGAAGTATGTGCCGTCTTCGCGCTCCTCGAATCTGGGAAGGAAACCGCGATACTTCGCCGGAAGCTCATCCGCGAGCTCGTAGGGCAGCCCAAGATGCGAGTCGGTGGAGATGATGGGCCATGCCATGCTCGAACCCACTTTGCCTTGATTGACGTTGATCACGTCGACGCAGAAGCGCGACCCCGAGCGTAACATCAGCGTATGACCTCGATCGCGGGCATGTTGCAGTGGATCCCGGTCGAGGAGCATGGGCCCACGGCACCGTTCCCGCACGAGTACATCTGCGCGTTCGCCTACATCGGATCTGATGCCCGAACCGAAAGCGCGATCCTCGTCGAGGGCCTCGAGCCGGGCAAGAACGAATGCGTCGTCCGGGCCCGCTGGGTGGATGGGTATCCCAAGCTCGCTGCGCGCCCCGGCGATGTCCTGACCTTGATTGCCGCCCACCGGCCCATCGCCACCATTGCAGTGGACTCGGTCGAACACATCGCCTGAACGACGTTCGGAACGGCTCGAGGATGAGTCCATCCGCTGACCCGTCAACGGCGTCCGGGGAGTTTCCTTGCACGGTGCAGCCGACCTCGACGTGGCATCCCGGCCGATGGTTCGAGGAGAGAATCAGCACAGAAAGGCCATTGGCGCGTCAATCTCGCTGGTCTGAGAAAGCTCTGCCCAGAAATGCCGCATCGCGGCACGCCGCGATCCATTCGAAATCGTAGGGCGGGCACATCAATACTCAAGGGTGGCCCCAACGATCCGGATGACCGGCGAGGCCGGATTGCCGGGCCGTCGGTCGCGGAATCAACCGACAGCGACCGACGCGCTCGTAATGGCTCGATGAGCCGTCCTCGCACCATCCGGCAGTGCGGTACGCGGTGACGAGTTGAGGAAAGCGCGTCAGCCGGGACCGAAGCAGTGTGGGGGAGGGAGACTTCGGCCCGGCTGGCGCAACCGTTCTTCCAGGGGGGCTTGGGAGAACAAGGAGATCGATGCTATCGACGGTTCTCGACACCGAGAAGAACAACGCCTATGGACGGTGATCCAATTCCCCGAAGCGCGGGACAAGTGGCAGACATCCAAGCATGGAATACCGGCTCGTACGCGTTGACGAGTCAGTTGGAATTCGGTCGCGCGGAATACCTGCAGTCTTGTCACGGTTACCCGCCGCTTCTCCGTGGCGCAACGAGAGCCGGATCAACTGGCAGTTGCGTCGAGAGCACGCCGGGCGCGAGAGCGAAAGCCTTCGAGCTTTTCGTCCGGGGTGCGGACCCGGGTGCTGCGGGACACTACCGAGACATCGTGCCCGGCGGATCGGCGGCGGAGCGCGCCCACCGTGGCCTCCTCTCGGGGCATGTGCACGAACGGATCGAACGAATACCAGCGCATTGCGTTCTCGTGGGTCAGCTTGGCGACGTCGCCAACCGGGACCTCGTATTTGCTGAATTCTGATCCCAGCTCTTCGGGAGCGCTCGGCCACATGGAATCGCTGTGGGGGTAGTCGGCCTCCCAGGCAATGTTGTCGAGACCAATGCGCTCGCGCATCTCGATCCCAACAGGGTCGCTGATGAAGCACGTCAAAAAGTGTTCCCGGAAGACCTCGCTCGGGAGCCGTCCGCCGAAGTCCTGTAGCGTCCATGTGTGGTGCATCTCGAATGTGCGGTCCGCACGCTCGAGGAAGTAGGGGACCCAACCAGTACCGCCCTCCGACAGGGCCACCCTCAGGTCGGGGTAGCTCTTGAGCACCCTGGACCACAACAGGTCGCCGGCCGCCGACTGGATGTTCATCGGCTGGAGCATGATCATTACGTCGGGGGGCGAGTCGACCGCGGGAATAACCAGGCGACCCGACGAGCCGAGGTGGATTGAGAGCACCGTCGCCGTGTCGCAACAGGCGCGCCAGACCGGGTCCCAGTACTCGTCGTGGAAACTCGGGTAGCCGAGGGCGGCCGGATTTTCGGTGAAGCTGAGCGAGTGGCATCCCTTGGCGGCTGACCGCCGGATCTCCTCGGCTGTCAGCTCGGCGTCCCAGATGACGGGTACGGCCATCGGGATGAAGCGAGCCGGGTATGCGGCGCACCACTCATCGATGTGCCAATCGTTGTAGGCCCGTACCAGCGCGGCCGACAGTTCGAGATCGTCGCTGAGGAAGGTCCGCGCCGTGAATGTTGGAAAGGACGGGAAGTTCATGGAGGCCAGCACGCCGCCGGCGTCCATGTCCTTGACCCGCTCGTGCACGTCGTAGCAGCCGGGCCGCACCTCGTCGAGAGACTGCGGCTCAAGGCCGTATTCCTCCTTGGGCCGCCCCGCCACGGCGTTGAGCGCCGCCGTCTCCATCACGACGGAGCCAAAGGTCCAGACGTCATTCCCCTCGCCATTGCGAACGAGCTTCGGTGCTCGATCGAGGTACTTACTGTCCAGGTGGTTCACGAAGAGATCAGGCGGCTCGATGATGTGGTCGTCGACACTGATCAGGATGAGATCGTCGATTTGGCTCATGGGTACTCCTGCAAGTGGCTGTTGTGCTGGTGGCGACACCTCGGATCTCCGATTTCCGAATGTATCGGTTCGCTAAGGAACAGACCGCATCATGTCTTGAAACGGTCGAACTTGGGGGCAGCGAGTGCGTTCTCGACTTCGAAAAAGGGTTTTCTGTGGGCCTTCTTGGGTGAAACACGAGACACGAGGGCCGCGTCAGCGGGTGGAAGTAAGTTCCTCCCTGTCCTCCCTGCCGACACCGCAGGAGGCCCGCAAGTGAGCATGAACGATCGCGAGCAATGGAGGCGCCTTTGGGTGGGAAGGTCTTGAGAATCGTGACACGGGCGATACCATGACGTACGAATCGTCGGTCGGGTTCGACAAGGGAGAGGCGGGCAGGTGAAGGTCTGGATCGACCAGGATCTCTGCACTGGTGACGGCCTCTGCGAGGAGATCGCGCCCGCAGTGTTCACCCTTGCCGACGATGGACTTGCATATGTCCAGGAAGAGGGGGACATCAAGAACGCCCCTGGCGGCTCGGCGGGGATGGCCGCAGTACCCGGCGACCTCGAGGACGCCGTTGTCGAGGCGTCTGAGGAGTGCCCCGGCGAGTGCATATTCATTGAGGACAAATAGCGACAGCATCGAGCTTGAATAGGTCGCGGCGAGCGCGGACGACCTCGCTCTTGCGGCACCAGCCCAGGGTGGCGAATAGATGGCCCGGGGTGGGCTCAGATCGCGAAGGGAGGGGTCACCGTGGTGCAATCACGACCACGTTCGACCTTTCACCATGGCTCCGACCGTCGAAATCTCCGCGACTCGACCTCGGCCGAGTTGCCAACGGGCTCATCTGTCGCCAACGACCGCGCAGTGAACCTTCGCAATGATGTGGCGGCCTCGGGGTCCCTGTTGACGAAGCCTTGTGCAGAAGATCGCTACTCGGTTCTGGAGAAGCCACGCACCGCCAGCGCGAAGAATATGGCGGCGAAGACAACCACGATCAGCACCTCGAACCAGATCGGCAACGGCCATCCGAACCAGGTGACGCTGCTGGAAAAGTGCGCGCGAGCCTCAACCGACAAGTGCTGCGCGTCGAAAATCACCTGACGGAGTGGGGCTATGGCGTAGGTCAGGGGGTTGAGTCTGGTGATGAAGGCGAGCCAATTGGGCAGGCCGTTGAGTGGAAAGAGTGCGCCCGACAGAAAGAGCATGGGCATGAGGAGCATCTGCATGACCACCTGGAACGACTCAATCTTCGAGATCCTGCTTGCCACGAAGACCCCGAACGTCGTCATGGCGACGGCCATGAGCAACTCGAGGAAGATCACCTGCACAACCACTAGGGGCGTCAGGTGGATGCCGATAAGCGGTGCCAGAACCAGCATGATCGTCCCCTGCGCCGCAGCTACGGTCGCACCACCGAGCGTCTTGCCCATGACCAACGTCGATCGGTCTACAGGCGCAACGAGCATCTCGCGCAGGAATCCGAACTCGCGATCCCACACGATGGAGAGTGCAGAGAACATCGCTGTCATCACGACGCTCATTGCAACCACACCCGGGTAGACGAACTGGTGGAAGCTAAATCCGCCCACTGTGCCGACGAGGCCGCTCAGTCCGTAGCCGAGGACGAAGAGGAACAAAACCGGCTGAACCACCCCGCTCAAGATCCTCGTTCGGGCACGCGCAAAGCGGATGAGTTCGCGTTGACAGACCATGCCTACCACGCGCAGTTCGCGTGCGACGCCCGTGCGCAACTCCATCGGAGATCCCAGAACGTTGCTCGGCGTGGTGACAGCAGTCATATCGATCCAACTCCTCCCTCAGCGTCGACGGGCGGCATACGCCCGAGCGAAGCCATTGCCCGCTCCCTCGCCCAGCTGCTCGCGGATCTCGCGCCCCGTGTAGTGCAAGAAGACGTCGTCGAGTGTCGGACGGTGCACTCGGACAGTGCGTACTCGGACATCAATGGCTGCCATGAGATCGCCGACCTCAGCTTCCTCGTCGTCCACGTAGGCGGTCAGCCCACTCTCGCCGCGCTCGACGGCATATCCGGCTGCCCGCAGCGAGAGGAGCGCAGCGTCGTCATCGGCTGTCTCCAACGCAATCGTGTCGCTGCCTACGGAGGCCTTGAGGGCGTCGGGCTGGTCGAGAGCGATGATCGTGCCGTGGTCGATGATGGCGATGCGGTCGGCGTTTTCCGCCTCGTCCATGTAGTGGGTGGTGACGAAGATAGTGACGCCCTCTTCGCTGCGCAGCCGGGCAATGTCCTCCCAGATCAGGATTCTGCTCTGGGGATCGAGGCCGGCGGTCGGCTCGTCGAGGAAGAGGACGCGTGGGGTATGGAGCATTCCCCGGGCGAGTTCCAGGCGGCGTGCCATCCCTCCGGAGTAAGTGGACACGAGGTCCTTGCGCCGGTCTGTTAGGGCAACCAAGGCGAGCACCCGGCCGATGCGCGCGTCTATCTGATCTGGTGGAACTCCGTAGAGCACGGCGTGGAAACGCAGGTTCTCCTCGGCGGTGAGCTCCCCATCAAGAGTCTGTTCCTGGAAGACAAGGCCGATGTGCCGACGCACCCGTCTGGCATCTTCGACGACGTCGAAGCCCGCCACCCGTGCCGAACCGGCAGTCGGTCGTACCAGGGTGCACAGCATTTTGATGGTGGTCGACTTGCCCGCACCATTTGGTCCCAAGAAACCAAAGATCTCACCCGGGGAGACGTCGAAGTTCACATCTTTCACCGCGGACACGTCGCCGTAAGCCTTCTTCAGGTCGCGGACCTCGACCGCTAGCACACTCAACGTCGCCCCAACCGAGCTCGTGCGAATAGAGGAACGTCCGTCATGAGCACGTCGCGCCCCGCGACGGTTGGAATACCACAGTCACAGTCGCACCAGGTTTGTGCCCACGCTTCGAGTACACATGATCAGCATGTTCTACCACTGCGCTTGCTGGTGCAGATGCTCAGAGTACGTGGCTCTTGCGCCGGAACCGTAGCTGTGAGGTACACCAGCATCACAGAAACAAGGTGCGGGTCTAGACATTCGAAAGGATCGGCGATGTTGACGGGAGCGATGACGGTGGTCGAGTCGGATCTCCGCTCGCAGAGCGGTCGAACGCGCGCGAGCCACTGATCTTGGCGTGACGCATGGACTCAACGACGCTTGGTGCTTCTCCTCTACGGCGGATCGCCGGGGGAATGACCTCACGTATCAACTATTCACCGGCCATAGTCGGTCGTCTCGGCCAGCTCAGCCGCCGCCTTCATCGAGTCCACGATGATCGGCCCAAATGCCAGGAGTTTCTCGTCGTCGCCGGCCCGGCTGAATCCCTTCTCCAGAATGATCGCCAGCTTCCACCTGGCGAGGATGACGTAATAATCGATGTCCTCGACCTGGCGGCCGGACACTTCCGAATAGAGGTCGAGGACCTGCGAGCGGTTCGGCATCCCTCGCAGGTCGACATAACTGGCCTCGGAAGCCTCGGGCGACATGGTGTCGTCGGGCCACGCCTGGATCATCCAGCCGAGATCGAGCTTCGGATCCCCAATCGTCCCCATCTCCCAGTCGACGATGGCTGCGAGCGTGGCCGGTGGACCATCTTTGAACATCACGTTGGCAAATTGGTAGTCGCCATGCA
>Ga0335073_10008201_pt1 | contig 14648 bp, 12 predicted proteins | sample Lox_Sample_22_FD_207093 | JGI IMG/M metagenome (GOLD analysis project Ga0335073, IMG submission 207093) | Soil microbial communities from Loxahatchee National Wildlife Refuge, Florida, United States - Lox_Sample_2.2 | ecosystem: Environmental > Terrestrial > Soil > Wetlands | place: USA... | reverse complement strand
CTCGAGCTCGAGCTTGCGGGGCTGGTGCGCTACCTGCACTACAGCTTCATGGTGTTCGGCCACAACCGCATCCCGATCGTCGGCTGGCTGCGCGGCCAGGCGGAGGAGTCGCAGGCGCACGCGGTGCAGGCCGGCGAGCACATCACCAATCTCGGCGGCCATCCGTCGCTCAGGATCGGCGCGCTGCTCGAGACCCACAAGCACAACGTGGATGAGATCCTGCGCGAGGCGCTCACCCACGAGGAGGAGGGGCTCGCCGAATACCGCAGGCTCCTCGAGCAGGTCGCGGGCCGCAGCATCATGCTCGAAGAGTACGCGCGCACCCAGATCGCCGCCGAGGAGGCGCACCTCGCCGACATCGGCAAGATGCTGCGCAAGCCGGGCTCGATCGCCTGAAGCGATGCGCTTCTAGGCGGAGGGTTGCGGTGCGGCGGTGGCGGCATCCGCCGCCGTCAGCGTGATCGACTCGACCGAGTAGCCCGCCTCGATCCAGGCGTCGAGTCCGCCCTTGAGCGGCCGCACCTGCTCGAAGCCATGATCCATGAGCAGCCGCGCCACCTTGGCGGCCGAAGCCTCGTTGGGGCAATTGCAGTAGAGGACGATCTCGCGGTCGCGCGGCAGACCCGTCAGGTGCCGTGCGGCCTCCTGCAGCGGCACGTGCAGTGCGCCCGGAATGCGCCGCAGCTCGAGCGTCTGCGCCGTGGGCGAGCGGACGTCGACGATCAGCGGCGTGGCGCCCGCGTCCATCTGCCGCCGCAGCTCCTCGACGCTGATGCGCGCCATCGCGAGCGCGGCGTAGAAGCGCCGCCGCTCCCACCACTTGACGCCGATGTAGCCGGCGAGCACCAGCAGCAGCACGCCGGCGGCGGCACCGCCCACCTGTGCCGCCTGCGGCAGCAGCCGTTCGATCTGCGTGCGCAGCAGCGCACCGGCCGCCAGCGCCGCGCCGACCCACAGGGTCGAGCCGAGGAGGCTGAAGGCGCCGAAGCGCGCGAGCGGCATGCGGGTCGCGCCGGCGAGCGGCGGCGCGATGAGCGCGAGCCCCGGGACGAACTTGGCGAACAGCAGCGCCTTCGGTCCCCAGCGCTCGAAGGCGCCCTGCGTCTGGCTGACGCACGAATCCGGCGACAGCGAGATCTGGCAGAGGAGCCGCATCACGCGGTTGCCGTAGGTGCGGCCGGCTGCGTACCAGGCGCTGTCGGCGATCACGCAGGCGGCGACTGCGAACGCGTACAGCGTGGCGGCGTGCAGCCTGCCGCTCGCGGCGATGGCGCCGGCCACCACGAGCGTGGGAACGGCCGGCACGGGGAAGCCGAGCTGCTCGAGCAGCACGTTGAGAAACACGAAGCCGAGACCGAAGGGGCCGCGCACCGCCGGATCTTGCGCCCCCGCCGGGAGAGCGACAAGACGACGGCGGGGAGACGGCGCGCTCCCCCGATCGAGGTCAGCTCGCGATCGGGTCAGCCGGGGAAGTGCGCGAAGAGCGCCGTGACCGCGGCGTCGATCTTCTGCTCCGCATCCGCACCGGTCGCGCCGGAGAGGCTCTGGTCGACCGAGGCGTGCCAGAGCGCTTCGCGGGTCTTGGCGTCATACAGGTCGATGCCGATGACGCCCTGACGATAGACATAGGGTCCGTCCCAGCCCCAGGGTCCCCACGGTCCGCCCCAGCCCCAGGGACCGAAGCCGTAGCCGTACCCGTACCCGTAGGGGCCCGGGAAACCGGGGTCGACGACGAGGCTCGAGCCGATGCCGTAGCCGACCAGGCAGTCGGCATTGTCTTTGACCTGCTGCACTCCGACCGAGGCCATGTGGGCGGTGATCGCGGCGCGCAGCCGGCTCTCGTTCACGGGGTTGGCGATCGTGCCACGCATCGGGTTATCGGCGCGGAAGGAGCCGACGAAAGCGAAGGTATGGCATTGGCCCGCATGGAAGGCGGTCCGATTGACGTCGGAGCGGACCTGCAGCGCGCAGCCGCCGAGGGCCAGGCTCGCGCCCGCGATGGCAGCCAGGCTGAGGGGACGGTAGATCCTTTGCATCATGAGCTTCACCTCGTGCCGCGGGAGGCGCAGCGCCCGCCGCGCACTCGCCCAACGCGCGGCCCCGCGAACGGTTGACCAGAATGATGCGCCGCCGTTCCCGCGGCGGCAACGAACGGTCACAATGACGCGTGACCACGGCACCCAAGGCGTTCATCTCCTGGAGCTCGGGCAAGGACAGCGCCTGGGCACTGTGCGAGGCGCGCGCCGCCGGCCTCGCGGACGTGGTCGGCGCCATCACGACCTTCAGCGAGATCTACGACCGGGTCGCGATGCACGGCGTGCGCGCGAGTCTGCTCGAGCGCCAGATCGCCGCCCTCGGGCTCCCCTCGCTCAAGGTGATGCTGCCGACCCCATGCTCGAACGAGATCTACGAGGCGCGCTTCGCCGCGGCGTGCGAGCAGCTGCAGCGCGACGGCATCCGCCACATCGTCTTCGGCGACCTGTACCTCGAGGACATCCGTGCCTACCGCGAGCGGCAGCTCGCCGCGCTCGGCATGACGCCGATCTTCCCGCTGTGGCGGCGGCCGACCGCGGCGCTGGCGCGGGCCATGATTGCGGGCGGCCTGGTGGCGCACCTGGTGTGCGTCGATCCGCGGCGCCTGGCGCGCGAGTTCGCCGGCCGGCGCTTCGATGCGCGGCTGCTCGAGGAGCTCCCCCCGGACGTCGATCCCTGCGGTGAGAACGGCGAGTTTCACACCGTGGTGACGGCGGGCCCGATGTTCGCCGCCCCGATCCCCGTGCGGCCCGGCGAGGTGGTCGAGCGCGACGGGTTCGTGTTCGCCGACGTGCTCGCGGCTTAAACGCCGCGGCGGGCGCGCACGGCCCGCGGCAGCCGAACCGCAGTCACGCGCGGGCCGAGCAGCTTCGCGGTCAGCAATCCGGCGAGTGCGAGCAGCGTCCAGAGCTCGAGTGTGCCGCCGCCGCCTCCGCCGCCGCCGCCCGAGGCGGCGTTTACGGTGAGGGTCGCCGAGGCATTGCTGGAGCCGTTCGCGTTGCTGCAGCTCAACGTGAAGGTTTCGCTGCCGGCCGCGGTCGGGGTGACGGTGGTGCTGCCGCTGGTCGCCGAGGTGCTCAGGCTCCCCGAGCCGCTGCAACTCGTCGCTTCGATGCCGTTCCAGGTCACGGTCGCCGACTGGCCGGCCGAGATCGTCGTCGGCGACACGCTCACGATCGCGCCGGCCGGAAGGGCGGCCATGGCCGCGCCCGCCTGCAGGAACCCGAAGCCGGTCGCCAGATCGGGCGACGGCGTGTCCATCGGCGCGGCGGTGCTGCGCATCGCGGTATAGATCTGCGTCGGCGTCAGGGCGGCATTCGCCTGCAGCATGAGCGCGGCGAGGCCCGCGGCATGCGGGGTCGCGGCGGAGGTGCCGAAGTAGTTCGGATAGCTCGCATCGTTCGCGCAGCCGGCGACCGCGGAGGTGTCGGTGAGCCCCGCGCTTGCCAACGTGAAGCCGAAGAACGTGGTGTTGACGCCGTCGGGCGCGACGAAGTCGGGCTTCTGGCGCACCGTATAGGGCTGAGACTGGCGGGTGCCCGCGCTGTCGAAGATCACCGGGTCGCCGCCGAAGGAGGAGTAGAACTCGAGCAGCGCGGGCGTCTGACCGCACGGCTGTGTCAGGTAGAAGCGGGCCGCGCCCACCGCCGCCGCACCGGCGGCGCCGGGGTGGCCCTGGATGGTCGCATTCGTGGTCGGAGCGAAGTTGGCGAACTGGCTGCCGGCGCCGTCATCCTCCCAGGCGATCTTGACGCGCCCGGGCGCCGTGCCGCTCACGAGTCCCACGGTGACGTTGACCGTGGTCTGGGCGGTATTGCCGGTGGCATTCGCGGGGTTGCCGATGATGAGGCCCTGCACCGGGTCGCTGCCGATGGCATTGGCACCGCTACAGGTGGTGGCCGTGGTGGTGAGCTCGGTGTTCGAGTCGAGGTTGAAGATCGTGTAGCTCGGGGGCGTCGCGACGCACAGGTCGAGCGCACGCAGCGCGCCGCCGCTGTTCGGGGCGCCGGTGACGTAGGGGTCGTCCCACTCGAGCACCACCGCGATGAACTCGCCGGGCACGAGCGGCGGCACATTGATCTCGAGCGTCGCGACGCTGGTCGCGCCCGTGGCGTCCATGTTGAGCAGCTTCTCGCCCGCCTGCGCGCCGCTGCCGGCGATGTTGAAGGCCGGGGTGGCGTTGTCGTAGGCGAGATTGCTGTCGTTGCCGGCCGCCGAGAAATAGGCGACGCCGTTGCCTTCGACCTTGTCGACCGCCTGGGCCACGATCCCGTCCTGGAAGAAGGGCTCGTCGTAATAGCCGACGTCGTCGGCGATGACCTTGGCCCCTTGGGTGGCGAGGGTCTCGATGCCGCTCGCGAAATCCGCCTCGCTGTTGTCCGCCGTGTAGAAGGCGAGACCGGCACCCGGCGCCACCGCGTGCACGATCTGGATCATCGCGCGGCCTTCGTCCGCGAAGGGCAGCTCGAGCGGCGCCCCGTAATTCATGCAGTCCTGGCTGCCGGCGGTCGGGTAGGTCCCGCCGACCTCCTCGAGGACGTTGACGTTCGCGGGCAGCGCTCCCGTCGAGACGTCCGACTGCGCGTCCGCCGTGAAGCCGTTCTGTGCGTAGCCGGTGCCATTGGTCTCGGTCGGCGGCAGGCCGTTGGCGGCATAGACGGCGTAGCAGTTGTAGCTGTCGGACAGCACGCCGACGGTGATGCCGGAGCCGTCGAGCACGCTCTCGCTGGCGCGCAGCGTCGCCGTGCCCTGCGCGAAGTCGCCCTGGGTCGCGACCACGCCGCGGGTGTGCGCGAGCGCCGCGCGCAGCGAGTGCACCTCGGCGCGCGCCGCCGCCGTCTCGATCGCGCTCACCGGCAGCCAGCCGCCCACGTCGTTCAGATACACGGCCGGGTGCACCAGACCGAGGCTCACCAGGGTCGCCTTGAGGCGCTGCGGGTCGCCGCGCGTCACGGCGTCGACCGCGATCAGCGGCTCGGCGCCCGGGTCGCGCTGCATGAAGTGCGCCGCCGGGCTCATGGCGTGCAGGTCCGCAAGCGCATGCGCGGGACGCACGCGGCCGAGGTGCCGCGCAAGGTCCGCAAGGGCCGCATCGAGCTTGCCGCCGACGCCGCTGCGCATCTGTGCGGCGCTGCGGCCGCCGAAGGCCCAGAGGGGTGCCGCGCCCGCGGCCGGCATGGGGTGCTTCAGCAGCGGACGAGGCTGTGGTGTCGCGGAGGCCGCCATTATTCCGAGCAGCGCCACGGCTGCGACATTCAAGCGATGCGCTGACATCGAGTCGACTCCCTGCGGTATTCCGGCGTCGGATCCGGCGTTGGACTCCAGTGTAAGCCGATCGCTCGGTCCAAAGCAGTCACCCCGCCGTGGCGGCGGGGTGTTTGGTTGGAATTGGTTGCAATTGTCGCCGGATGGCGCCAGTCGGCGCCGGCCGGCTCAGTGCACGGGAGCGCTGCCCGCGGCCTGCGTCCGCCGGTGCTTGAGCAGCGCATAGCCGCCGATGCCGAGCCATACGACGTTGAGCGCCGCGGACGGCAGGGCGCCGTTCCAGCCGCTGTTCACGATGAAGCCGATCGCCCCGAAGATGTTCATGACGTGGTAGGTGCGCGAGTCGCCCCTGAGCTTGCCGGCCGACAGCAGCGCGTAGGCTGCGATGATGAGAATCGCACCGATCCAGCCGACGATTTCGACGAAGAGCTTCATGGGGCCTCGGGGCTCAGGGTTTTCGGGGGGCGTCCCCGGGCGTCACTTTACCGCAGGATCCGTGGCGAGGTTGAACACCGGCCCGCCGTTATAGGTGAAGTAGGCCCGATGCTGGCTGGCCGAGAGATAGATGTGATGCGACCGGAAGAAGTCCGCCCCGAGCAGCATGTCGGTATCGATGAGCCCGAGGTCGCCGATGCGCAGGTGCGTGTGCAGGATCTCTTCGTCGCCGATCCTGAAGCTGTCGAAGGGCGCGATCCAGGTCTCGATCCGGCCCGACCCGCCGCCAACCATCGCCGCGGCGGCCACCACGCCCGCGCCGCCGGGCCGGACGCCCGCGCGCTCCGCCGCCCGCAGCGCCAGCAGCGAGACCGAGGCACCGCTGTCGAAGACCACGCGGATGCTGTGCCCGTTGACATAGGCGGTGCCCCGCGGCGGCGCGACGGACTGCGCGCCCCAGTCGAGGTCCAGGACCGAGTGTGGCTGCGCGGTGGCCCAGTAGGCGAGATCGGAGTCGCCGCAGCCGCGCGGACGCATGAGGCGGATGACGCCGCTCGCGAGGTCGTACTCGGTGTCGAACAGGCCGAGCACGTTGTCGCCGAGGACGCCGACCGCTCCCGGAGGTCCGCGGCCGCCGACGATGAACTCGACGTTGGGGAGCGTCGCGGCACCGAGTGTGAACGTCCTCACGGTGGTCACGGAGGCGAGCGCGTTGCCGCCGAGGGAGTGGCTGAAGATCGGCGTGCGCGGCGCGCCGACGCTCAGCCGCAACTCGGCCGCGCCCGCCGCCGATAGCGTGCTGAAGAAGGTGCCGCTGTCGGCGAGCAGGCGCACGGCGTGGCCGTTGATGCCGGCGGTCACCATGGCCCAGCGGCCCTGCATCGTAACCGGCAGATCGAAGCGGCCGAGCTCGCAGGTGGCCGCCGCACGCCCCGCCGCAGCGCAGCCCATGAGGAGCAGCGCGGCCGTCACGGCGCGCTGCCCCCGCGATGCTCCTGCAAATCCGTGCACGGATCACAACTCCGTGAGCTCGCTATCGATTCACTCTTACCAAAGCCGGTGCCGCCGCGCCAGCGCGCTGCACCACGGCCGAATGTGCGCTGTGCACTCTACCGAAATACATACGCTCGAGCTTCCGTCCGATGGACGCCGCGCCGCGCGCCGCGCCCTACAATCGACCGGCTGACAGACCCAAGGAGTTCAGGCATGGAAGTGTTATTCGCGATCGAGATCGGCGTGACGTTGGCATTGGTGCTCGGATACCTCGCCATGGTGGTCGGTGACCGCCGGGCGCGCCCGCTGCCCTGAGCTGAACGCTCCGCGCCGGATCGCCAGCGCCGCCTGCGGGCGGCGCCGTTGTTTGCGGCGTCCGTAAAGCGGCGCCCGCCGCGCGCGCTCAGGCTGCCGGCGCGGCGCTGCGATGGCGGCTGACGGCGCTGCCGTCGTCGCGTCTCAGCCCGCGGAACACCAGCGTCGCAGCGCAGGTGGCGAGCCCGAGCACCACCAGGCCCTCGTGGATGCCGTGCAGCAGCTCGGCGGGCGCGGTGTGGAAGCGGTCGGGCACGAACAGCGCCGTGACCAGTGAGGCCGTCGCCACCGCGAAGCTGATCGAGAGCTGCTGGCCGGTGCTCGCGATGGTGCTGGCATCGCTCGCCGCTTCCGGGTTCACGTCCGCGTACACCAGGGTGTTCATGCTGGTGTACTGCAGCGAGGAGAACAGGCCGAAAGCGAATACCTGCAGCACGATGAGCCACACCGGGGTGGCCGCGCCGATGGTGGCGAACAGCAGGATCAGGACGCCGAGCATCAGCGTGTTGGAGACCAGCACCGCGCGGTAGCCGAAGCGCGCGAGGATGCGCGGCATGATCATCTTGAGGCTCATCGCGGCGAAGGCCTGCGGCATCAGGAGCAGCCCCGACTGGATCGGCGTGTAATCGAGTCCCACCTGGAAGAGCAGCGGCAGCAGGAAGGGGATGCCGCTGATGCTGATGCGCGTGAGGAAGCCGCCGCTCACCGCCGCGCGGAACGTGCGGATGCGGAACAGGGCGAGGTTGAGCAGCGGGTGGAGCGTGCGCGTGGCGTGCAGGCCGTAGCCGGCGAGCAGCGCGAGCGACAGCGCCAGCAGCCCGAGGATCGCGGCCGCGCTCAGCGAGTGCTCGCCGAACACCTCGAGCACGTAGGAAAGCAGCGCGATCCCGGCACCGAACAGCACCAGCCCGGCGAGATCGAGGCGCGGGGTGTCGGTCTCGCGGAAATCCGGCAGGTAGCGGCGGATGAGATAGAGGCCCGCCATCCCGACCGGGACGTTGATGAAGAAGATGACGCTCCAGTGCACGTAGCCGGTGATGAGGCCGCCGGCGATCGGGCCGAACAGCGGACCTAAGAGCCCCGGCACCGCGACGAAGCTCATGGCGCGCACCAGCTCCGACTTGCCGAACGTGCGCACCAGGGTGAGCCGCCCGACCGGCACCATCATGGCGCCGCCGCAGCCCTGCAGAATGCGGAATGCCACCAGCCAGTGGATGTTGCGCGCCACGCCGCACAGGAGCGAGCCGAGCGTGAACAGCGCGATCGCGCCCGCGAACACGCGGCGCGTACCGAAGCGGTTCGCCATCCAGCCGCTGATCGGGATGAAGACCGCGAGACTGAGCGTGTAGCTCGCGAGCACCGCCTTCATGCTGAGCGGCGCGACCCCGAGCGCGTGCGCGATGCCGGGAACGGCCGTGTTGAGAATGGTGGTGTCGAGCGCCTGCATGAAGAAGGCGACCGCCACCAGCCACGGCAGCAGCCGCCGGGAAGCCGCGTCCGGGACGACGGCGTCAGCGGCCGCCATGGCCTGCTGTCGCGGAGGGATATACTGCGCGTCCGGCCCGCGTGCGGAGAGCATCCATGTGCGACAGCGATTCGATGGACGACATGATCGAGTATCAGCTGAAGTCGACGCAAATGTCCCGGCGGCGCTTCGGCGCCTTCACGCTCGGCGCCGGGGTCGTGTCCATGCTGCCGGCGGTATCGAGCGCCGGCTGGATCGAGGAGAGCGAGGTCGAGATCAGGACGCCGGACGGCACGGCGGACGCCTACTGCGCGCATCCGGCCGAGGGCGTGTACCCCGGGGTACTGATGTGGCCGGATATTTTCGGCCTGCGGCCCGCGTTCCGGCACATGGGCCGGCGCCTCGCCGAGGCGGGCTACTCGGTGCTGGTCGTGAATCCCTTCTACCGCACCCAGCGCGCGCCCACTGCACCCGAGAATCCCGACTTCAACGACAAGCCGACGCGCGCTGCCCTCATGGCGCTCATGGGAAGCCTGAGCCCTGACACCGTGGTCACGGACGCCAAAGCCTTCACCGGCTGGCTCGACGCGCAGCCCTCGGTCGACCGCAAGCGCCGCATGGGCACCATGGGCTACTGCATGAGCGGTCCTTATACGCTGCGCACCGCGGCGGCACTGCCGCAGCGCATTGGCGCCGGCGCCTCGTTCCACGGTGGCGGCATGGTGACCGACAAGCCGGACAGCCCGCACCTCCTCATCCCCAAGGTGAAGGCGCAGTTCCTGGTCGCGATCGCCTCCAACGACGATCAGCGTCAGCCCGAGCAGAAGACGGTGCTGCGCGCGGCCTTCGAGAAGGCCGGGGTGCCCGCCGAGGTCGAGGTGTATGCCGGGGCGCTGCACGGCTGGTGCCCGCCCGACTCGCGCGTCTACAACGACGCGCAGGCCGAGAAGGCCTGGAGCCGCATGCTGGCGCTCTTCAAGGCGGCGCTCGGCGGCAATTCCGCCAAGGCAGCCTGAGGGCGCCTGAAGGCGCGAGCGTGGCTAGGCGCTGCCGGCGCCGATGATGCGCGCCGAGAGATCGCCGGTCGCGTGCTCGAAGCGATCCGCGCTCGTGCGCCCGCGCGGGCGCGCGGCCCCTGTGAGGCTCGCGTAGGTGAGCCAGCAGAACAGGCACACCGAGAGTCCGCACAGTACGAGAAGCAGGTATCCGACTGTCGTCAGTACCACGGAGAGACCCCCCCAAGGAGAGATTCGGCTTGCGGGTCAGTGTCGCGCCCCGGCTCCCCGGGGTTCCATGGAGTAGATCACAGGAGACCACGAATTGCAGGGAGCGCGCCGCGTGTGCGTGTGCAGCATGCGGGGCACTGTCGCGCGATCCCGCAACAACCTCGCGCGCCGCTTCACTTAATGCGCGCGCGGCGCGCGCGCGTTTTACATAGGCGAGCCGCTCAGCGCGACCCGATCCCGTCGAGACTCGACCAGGTGCCGTCCGGCGATCGCAGCATGAAGTGCGCGCCGGCCTCGATGACCGTCGCGCCGTTGTTCTCGGCGACGAACGGCGTCTGCGGCAGCGTCTCGACGTAATCGCCGAAGCCCGCGACCGGCGCGGCGTAGGGGTTGTGGCCGATGAAGCGCGACAGCATCTCGTTCAGCGCCGGGTAGCTCGTCGGCGCGTCCACGCGGCTCTGCGCGAGCGCGGCGCTGCGCGGCGCATTGACGAGCGCGATCGCAACCGGCACGCGGGCGATCGCCGCGGTCGGGATCTCGCGCAGTCCCGGGATCTGCCGGCGGTCGCCGTTGAGGGCCGCGCCGTGCTCGGCGATCAGCACCACGACCGCGTGACGGCCGGAAGCGCGCAGCAGCTCGAGGAAGCGGGCGATGTCGGTGGCGAGGTTCGCGAAGCGCGCGCCGTAGGAGGAGTCGGCGCCGCCCAGCACGCGGTTGCCGTCGTGCAGACTGATGCTGTTGTAGTAGAGAACCACCCGCGGCGACTTGTCCGCCAGGCGCTTCGCCCACCAGCGCGACAGCACCGAGTAGTCGCCGTACACCGGCGTGCCGTCGAAAGCCGACTGCGCGGGCACCGCACCGGCATTGTCTGCGAGCGGCACGGCGAGGCCGCCGCGATCGCGCACGTCGGCGAAGAAATTGCCGAAGTGGCCGTCGTGGTTCATGGCCCATTGGGGCTCGAAGCCCGCCGCCTCGAGCCCGTTGACGACCAGGCAACCCTCGCCCGCCGGGTCGTAGAGGCGCGCTTCGGGCGTCGCGCCGCAGCTGCCGCGCAGCAGGCGGATGGCCGCCGGTCCGCTGTAGCTCGCACCGGAGGAGAAATTTGTCAGCACCACGTCGAAGCGGGCGAACAGGCCGTCGGCGCCGGCCTTGAGCGTCTTCAGGTCATCCCAGGAGAGCGAGCAGATGTGCAGAATGAGGATGTCGAAGGCCGGATCGTCGGACGCCGGGTGGGCGAAGCGGATCCGGACCTGCTTCTGCTGCGCGTAGAACTCGGCCAGGCGCGCATCGAGCGCTGCGGGCTCGAGGTCGACGTCCTCGTGCGCCACCGGCGCGGCGCCCGCGGACTGCGCCGGCGATGCCACCGCGGCCCAGTGCCGCGCCGCCGGGGCGAGCATCGCGGCGAGAATGCCGAGGAACACGAAGGTGCTCAGCCGCAGCTTGCGCCGTGCCAGCGAGTACAGCACCGCGAGCGCCAGCGCGCCGAGCAGCAGCCGCCAGCTGAGCAGCCGCCCGGCGAGCTCCAGCAGGTAGGCGGGGCTGAAGGTGCTGAGGTTCCTCAGGCCGGCGAGCGCCTGCGGCAGCGGCGGGAGCCAGGAGTCGTGATAGAGGAGCAGCACCCCGAGGGGCACGGTGATCAGGTTCTTGGCGAGCCGCTGGCGCGCGTTGCCCGGCGGGAGCGCGGCGAGCACCGCGAGCCCGAGATTCAGCCACGGGCTGAAATCCAGGTAGCCGAGCGCGTACAGCGCGAGCTTGGCGAGGAAATAGGCGCTCCACAGACCCATGGTGCGTGAGCTCAGCGGGCGCCCGCGAGGCGCCCGCTGAGCAGCCAGGCGCCCGCCTTGTTGTACAGACTCTCCACCAGGCGCACGTAGCCGGTCGCGCCGAAGGAGAACACCTCGGCGAAGCTCGCGAGCGGCTTGTCCTCGGCGATGCCGCTGTCCCAGTCGCGCCAGGCGTCGCGCGCGCCGAAGGTGCAGCGTACGTAGGCGCGCTGCTGCGCAATGTCGAGCTCCTCGAGCAGCAGGCCGACGTGCTCATCGCGCACCGTGGCCACCCGCACGGGGAAGTCGTGCGGCCCGTCGTCGGCTGTGAGCGTGACGCGCAGCCGGTCGCCGATGTTGAGCGAGGCGGCCGGCACTTTGAGCTTGAGCCCGACGCCGCCCATGGCGAAATCGGTGGTCTCGCAGGCGACCCAGCCGCCGTGGGCGAGGTGCAGCGTCGCCGGCATGCGCTTGGGCACGCGCGGCGTCGAGCGCACCTGGCGCGTCTCGGCGGCCACACCCAGTACGGCGCCCAGCATGACGATGTTGAAGAGGGTCCAGATGAGGTTGAGCGCCACCGTGTCGGCTTCGTACGAATTCCAGAAGAGCAGGCGCGGGACCGCGAGCAGCGCGCCGCCGATGTTGAGCACCACGAGCACCAGGTAGGGAAGCGAGATGCGCCAGTCGAAGAAGTCGCGCTCGACCAGCCCTCCCTTGGCGGTGACGTTGAACTTGCCGCGGTGGGGCGCGAACAGCGCCACCGTCGTCGGCAGCGCGATGTACCAGGAGAGCACCGCTTCGTAGGCTTCGTTCCAGAACGAGTGGCGGAAACGTCCCTGGATGTGGGAGTTGGCGAGACTCGACTGCACCAGGTGCGGCACGGCGTAGAGCGCGATGGTGGTCGCCGCGGCGTTGATGATGTGGAACTGGAAATAGAGGTAGGCGAGCGGGGCGGTGAGGAACACGAGCCGCGGCAGGCCCGAGAAGAAATGCAGCATCGCGTTGCCATAGCACAGCCGCTGCAGCGGGCTCAGGCCCGCGCCGAGGAAGGGATTGTCGAGGCGGAAGATCTGCGCCATGCCGCGCGCCCAGCGGATGCGCTGCCCGATGTGTCCCGAGAGGCTCTCGGTGGCGAGTCCCCCGGCGAGCACCTCGCGCAGGTAGGCCGTGTTGTAGCCGCGCCGGTGGAGCTTGAGCGCGGTGTGCGCATCCTCGGTCACCGTCTCGACGGCGATGCCGCCGATCTCCTGCAACGGGCCGCGCCTGAGCACCGCGCACGAGCCGCAGAAGAAGGCGGCATTCCACAGGTCGTTGCAGTCCTGGATCAGGCCGTAGAAGAGCCGTCCCTCGTTCGGTACGCGGCGGAAGGTGCCGAGGTTGCGCTCGAAGGGATCCGGCGAGAAGAAATGGTGCGGGGTCTGCAGCATCGCGCAGCGCGGGTCCTTCAGGAACCAGCCCATGGTGGCGGTGAGGAAGGTGCGCACCGGGACGTGGTCGCAGTCGAAGATCGCGACGAACTCCCCGCGCGTGACGCCGAGGGCGTGATTGAGATTGCCGGCCTTGGCGTGGGCGTTATCGGCGCGGACCAGGTAGCCGGCGCCGCATGCGGCGGCGAATTCCCGGAACGCCGGCCGGCGCCCGTCATCGAGTATGTAGACGCGCAGGCGGTCGGCCGGCCAATCGAGATTGAGCGCGGCGAGCACCGTCGGGCGCACCACTTCGAGCGGCTCGTTGTAGGTGGGCACGTACACATCCACGCTCGGCCACTCGGCGCGCTCGCGCGGCAGCCGGTGCGTCCGGCGGCGCAGCGGACGGGCGTTCTGCACGTAGCCGAGCACCATGATGAGCCAGGTGTAGCACTCCGCGGCAAGCAGCCCCGCGCCGCAGAAAGTCTCGTAGCCGTTCGCCAGATCCATGCTGTGGGTGCAGCGCCACCAGATATAGCGCGAGGAGGCGACGATCGAGAAGGTGATGAGGATCAGTCCCGGCCCGTAGCCCGGGAGCTGGCGCACCAGGAGCGTGAGCAGCCACATGAGCGTGAGCAGCGCCAGCTGCGGTCCGGCATCGAGAGGAGTCGACGCGATGAGCACGAACACCGCGAGCGCGCCGATGCCGAGCGCGGCCCGCGTGGAGCGGCCGGCGGCGGCGTACCAGCGCGCGAGTGCCGCGGAGTAGTGCTCCAGACGCGCCGCGAGCCCGTACAGGAGCGGGGCGATGCGCGGCGCGATCGGATGATGCAGCAGCGCGCGCAGCGAAGCGACCGGCCGCGGCGCGCCGTACTTCTCCGGGTCCGACCACGAGCCCCTCGGCGGGTCGGTGAGGAGCAGGTGCAGCACCCAGGCGCGCACGCTGCGCACGTTGGGAACGCCGAGCTCGGCGGCGAGTCTCGCCGTGAGCGGCCGGAACAACCGCTGCACCCAGCGCGGCCAGGGCCGCGCGGCATCGGGCGGCAGCACGAACAGGTGCCACACCCAGCGCCCGAACTCCTGCGCCCAGCCGACCTGTAGCGGCCGGCCCGGGGGCGTCAGCATCGGCGGTATGCGCAGCCGCAGGGTCTGGGTCGTATCCATCATGGCGGGGTTTATTGTCCTTCCCGGTCCCCCGGCAAACGTGCGGTGCTTGGCAGTTTTTTGAATTAATCTGGGCGGGGCGCCGCGCGGCTATGGTAAACCTTTGGCCAGCTTAAGATTTTGCGCGGAGACCGGGACTCAGGGCCATGGATACGGTGAAGTCGAGATCGGGCGGGCTCGCGGCCGCTCTCCTGTCGCTCGCGTTGGGAAGCGTGGGGCAAGCCGCTCAGCCCGCCGCATCGCAGGGGCCGCCCGTCCGGGAGGTTCGCGCCACGTTCGCGCAGCTCGGCGCGGGCGCCATGACGCTCGAGGGTGTGACCGCGACCGGCGCGGTGAACTTCGGCATCCGCGCCGATCAGCTGGTGAGCGGTGGGACGCTGCACCTGCTGCTCACGGCATCCCCGGCGCTGCTGCAGGACCTGTCCCACATCCGCGTCACGCTCAACAACCAGACGGTCGCGGCCGTGCCGCTCACCCGGGCCGACGCCGGCCATCCGGTGGAGCGCGCGATCCCGCTCGATCCGCGCTACTTCAGCGACTACAACCACATCCAGCTCGATTTCATCGGGCACTACACCACGGC
>Ga0335073_10008200_pt1 | contig 14652 bp, 11 predicted proteins | sample Lox_Sample_22_FD_207093 | JGI IMG/M metagenome (GOLD analysis project Ga0335073, IMG submission 207093) | Soil microbial communities from Loxahatchee National Wildlife Refuge, Florida, United States - Lox_Sample_2.2 | ecosystem: Environmental > Terrestrial > Soil > Wetlands | place: USA... | reverse complement strand
CCCGGGATTCCGGCGGAAGCGGGAGATCCGACGGTGGCGTGCGCACGTTGTGAATCGACAGACGTTTACATGATCGACGATGCATCGCTGGTTTGCGCCCGATGCGGAACGCTATTGAATCTGGAAATTACCGAGGTTTCACCCGGGTGATCTGGTACCGGCTGTCCTGGATCCACAGGTGGGTTGCCTGCCCGGACTGAAAATGGTATTCTGAAGTTACCGCGGATCGACTGCGGGCACTCCCAGCCCTATCGATCTTCGTGTTCGGTCTGTTTACAAACTTTCAACCCTGGCGCCGTTCTGGCACCAGGGTTTTTTATTTTCCCGCAGTGTTAACTCCCGTCCAGCCACAATTCCGTGCGGTACGAGGTATACTTTGCAGATCGCGCGATTTGCGGCATAATACAGATCAACCGCCGGGGGCTGGTTTCACATCGGCGGAAAAGCGGGTGGCGGATGGTACCCAAATCTAGGATCGGAGTGGGGCGGGCCTGGGGCGTAAGGGTATGTGCCTGGCTGGTATTCCTACCGTGCAACTTCCTGCACGCACAAGAGATCATGGCGCCAAGCGGGGGCTTGGTCCGGCTCATGCCCTCCGACGCGGCGATCCTGGAATCCCCGGAAAATCGCAAAGATCTACCTTGCACCGTCAATCCGGACAAGCCGGTTCTCGGTTTTGACCTGAAGTTCCACGTGAATTACGAAGTCACGATTCCCATAAAGGAACTGGTGGGAGAGCAGAATCAGCTTGTCATGGTCTTCCGGGTGACTCCCGAGAACCATCCCGACGGCACTTACTTTTCGCAACATTTCCAGGTGCCGGCAATCGAACGCGACGAAGGCGGTCCGGCGTACCTCCTGGGGTCGTTCAACGTGGGCGAGGGCAAATACCATATCGATTGGCTGATGCGCGATCGCGCGGAGCGCATGTGCTCGTTTCATTGGGACTCGGAAGCCAGCCTGCCACCTAAAGACAAGCAGATGAAGCTGGAAATTGCGGACAGCCAGGTGCAAGCCATCGACCCGGAGATTTTCAAGGAAGAGCCTCCCATCCAGCGGCTGCAAAAACCCGCGCCCCTCAACGTGAAGGTGATGGTGAATTTCGCGCCACAGGACCCGAACGGGTCGGCCATACAACCCCTGGACACACGAGCGCTGCTTTCGATGCTGCGCAGCATTGCGCGCGAGCCGCGCATCTCGAAGTTTTCGATTGTCGCCTATAACATGCAGCAACAAAAGGTGATTTACCGGCAGGACGAGGCCTCTCAGATCGATTTCCCGGCGCTCGGGCAGGCCGTCAAAAAGCTGCACCTGGGCACCGTGGATTTGAAACAACTGGTCCAGAAACATAGCGATACAGATTTTTTGGCGCAGTTGATGACGAGCGAACTGAAGGATTCCAAGGACGATCCGGACGCGCTGATTTTCGCCGGCCCGAAAGTAATGCTGGATGACGGCGTATCCGCCGAAACCTTAAAGCAGCTTTCGGACGTCAAATTCCCAGTGTTCTATATGAACTACAATGCGAACCCGCAGATGAACCCGTGGCGGGACGCCATCGGAAACGCTGTCCGGATGATGAAAGGCTCTGAGTACACCATCAGCCGGCCGCGGGATTTGTTTTTTGCCTGGTCCGAGATCATAGGGCGCATTGTAAAATCGAAAGTAGGGCGGGCGGCAACAGCTGAAGCCACCCTGCATTAATCTCATGCGGTCAATTCTATTTGTACTCGTTGGGTTATCCGCGGGGGTTCCCGGACTCTGCCAGAAGAGGTTCTCGCCGGAGAATCTTGCTCCTTCCATTCCCACACCGTCGGCCATCGTAGACCGGATGCTGGAAGTGGCTCAAGTCAAGGCGAACGACGTCGTCTATGATTTGGGCAGCGGCGACGGGCGTATCGTGATCGCCGCCGCGCAGAAATACGGTGCGAAGGCAGTCGGAGTGGAGATGCTTCCGGACTTGTGCCGGCAGGCGCAGCAACACATTCACGAATTGGGCTTGGACGACCGCGCGTCGATTGTGGAAGGCAACGTGTTCCACGTGGACTTCAGTCCCGCGACCGTGGTGACCATGTATTTCATGACCGATTCGAACGAGCGCCTGCGGCCGAACCTGGAGAAATACCTCAAACCGGGAACGCGCGTCGTTTCGAATCAATTTCCGATCAAAAAATGGAAGCCGGTACTGGTGGACCATGTCCGCGCCGGCATGGAGTACACGATCTACCTCTACGAGATCGGAAAAACCAAGTAGGGTCTACTTCTTGGCGTTATCTACCACCTGCTGCGCCAGGTAATTGACCACCTTGGCGTTGTTGCGCGCCACATCGTAATAAGCCGCCTGCAAAACCTGCTCCTTGCGATTCATAAGGGTATCGCGGATGTCCTGCAGCACACGCGGGTCGGTGAGTTCGCGCTGTCCGGCGGGCTCGCGCGCGTACACCTTGATAATGCGGTAGCCGTCGCCCATCTGAATAATCGGGGAAATGCTGTTTGGCTGGATGGCATCGATGACCTTGCGCACATCGGGCGGCAGTTTATCGAGGTTGGCGACCGGCACAAAGCCCATGTCGCCGCCATTGGGCGTGGTGGCGACATCCTCCGAATAGCTCTGCGCCAGCATGTTGAAATCCTCGCCCTGCTGGAGGCGGCGCATGATGTCATTAATTTTCGCCTTGGCTTCCGCGGGATTCTGCGCTTTGCTGTTCTTGAGATTGCGCACATTGGGATCGGGTTGAGGCGTCACCAGAATCTGTGCCATATGGATGGTGGGCTCGGCTGGATTGAACATGGCCTTGTTGGCACTGTAAAAATTGGCGACGTCGTTATCGGTGATGCTGATGTGCGAAGTGATTTCGTGGTTGATGAGCTTGTTGATGGTCAAATCGCGGCGGACCTGCATGCGCAGATCTTCCATCGTCATGTGGCGCTCGGCCAGTTTCTTGTCGAATTCGTCTTTGGTGTAGGGCGCGCGATTTTTGTTGATCTCGGTATCGACATCGGCATCGGTAGCCGTGATGCCGAGCTTTTCGGCGCGCTGCCACATGATTTCGGCGGTGATCAGGCGGCTGAGGAGATCCAGCCGCTGCGCCATCACCTGATCTGCGTTCGATTCGGCGATGGGTTCCGGGTATTGCGATTGGTAAATCTTGTCAAGGTAGGATGTGGTGATCGCGTAGCCGTTGACTTCGGCCGCGACCCCCGTGGGAACCTTGTGCTTGCACGACAATTGACAGAGCGCAGCAAACCCAGCAAGGACAAAAACAAAATAGCGATTCATCGGACCCCCTTATTGTAGCGACTCCCGTTCGCGCCTGCGTTTCCGGGTCGGGAAGGCCAGTGGATTCAGGACTACGCTCCCCACGTCCCGGTGCAATGGCGCCCTGGCCCCTGGGAAGCGATTTCGAAAGGATGCCAAAAGTCCACTAGAATGGACGATCATGCGAGTCGGGATCATCGGCACGGGCGCGGTGGCGCGAAAACATGCGCGGGCGTATCGGAATATCGGATATCGGGTGACAGCGTGCAGCAACTTTCACGAAGAGCCGGGACTCCGCTTCGCCGCCGATTTCGGCGCCCCGTTCATCCCCGCCTGGCAGGACCTCTGCCGCCATCCGGAAGTGGATTTCATCGACGTCTCTACCTTCCCGGAGTTCCGTCTGGAGGCGGTGCAAGCTGCCGCGGCGGCGCGGAAGCCCGTGCTGGTGGAGAAACCCATGGCAACGAGTCTGGAAACGGCCTGGGCCATGACGCAGACCGCCCGTCAGGCAGGAATGCTGCTCGGCGTAGTAAGCCAGCATCGCTTCGACGACGCCAGCCTGTTCCTGTCGCGCGCGATTCCGCAAGGCCGGCTGGGCAGGCTGATCGAGTGCGACTGCTACGTGAAGTGGTACCGTTCGGCCGAGTATTATGCGCGCCCAATCAAAGGAAGCTGGAAAACCGAAGGCGGCGGCGCACTCATCGGACAGGGGATTCACCAGGTGGACCTGTTGCGCTGGCTGGCCGGACCGGTGAAGGAGTTGTTCGGCGCGTGGCAGTTGGCGGCGCGCAATCGCATCGAGTCGGAGGACGTGGTGAACGCGGTCGTGCGCTACTCCAGCGGAGCCACGGGGGTGATCCAGGCGGCGACGGCATTCTGGCCGGGATACACCGAGCGAACGGAATTCCACGGCACGAAAGGGACGGCGATCATCTCCGGAGACAAGCTCACCACTTGGGACGTAGAGCAGGATGCCGGCGAACCGGCGCCGGTAGTGCGCGAGCCGGCCTCGGGCGCGTCCGACCCGATGGCAATCTCGCTCACGCCGTTCGAGCGCCAATTCCGCGATTTCGGCGATGCGATTGCCGAGGGTCGCAAACCGCTGGTCTCTGGCGAGGAGGGCTACCAGGCGCTGGAGTTGGTGGACGCGATTTACCGGTCGTGCCGGACGGGGGAGAAGGTGGTGTTAGAGTGAAAACCCGGCTATTGAGGCTCCCCTAAACAAAACGCCGCGGGCACGCTGACCGGGACCGGAGAAACGCAGGCATCGCGGGATCCCCTCACGGATCGAGTATACTGGCTGCAAGCGAGGAGTGACGGAATGTCGCGATTCGTGGCCCTTTCGATCTTATTCATCTGCATCCGTTCGCTACCGGCTCAACCGGGAGCCCTGGCGAAACTGGACGTAGTGGCTACCGAACCAAAAGGCGCGCCGGTCACCGATCTCAGCGCCAAAGATATCCGGGTCCACGAAAACGGCGTGGTTTGTCCGCTGGTATTTTTCCGCTTCGCCGGCGGGAAGCACGAAATGGCACAACTCGCGCCCAACGAGTTCGCCAATCACCCCGGGCCGCCCGTCACGGTGATCCTGCTCGACCGCTGGAATGAAGAGGAGATGACCATGGTCAGCGCCTGGCAGGACGTCAACGCAGCCATCGGGCGCATGGAAAGCGTGGACCGGGTCTACATCTATTTTCTGGGGAATCGCGGTAATCTCGTGCCCGTCCGGCCGCTTCCCGGCGTGGAAACGGATTTGCGCACGCCGGAAGCGACGCCCGCCGCGGCGCTGATCTCCAAGCTCAGCGATGCCGTGCGATCTCTCAACGGCCTGCGCGACAAGGCCAACGTCGACCCCATGGAACGCGCGGACAAAACCTTGCAGGCGCTGCACATCGTTTCTGCGATGGCATCCATCGCGGGGCCCAAGAACCTGGTTTGGGTCACGCACGGATTTCCGATCCAGTTGCTGAATCTGACGCAGCAATGGGTCGATTATTCGGGACCGCTGCTCGGCGTGGCGCAACTCGCCGTCAAATCGCAAGTAGCCATTTACACCGTGGACCAGTCGGCCGAGGGCGCGGGAGCCGATCCCGCGGGATTGTCGCGGCAGACCCTGGAATTGCTCTCGGCACAGACCGGCGGCCGCTGGTTCGCGAGCGGCAGAACGTCCGACGCTCTTACGGCGATCGCCAACGACGCTCACGGGACCTATCGGTTGGCATTTTTCCCGCCGCCGGAAAACAGGAAATCGAAGGATCAAAAGCTTCACATCGATTCGCCGCGGAAGGGCGTCCGATTTCTGGCGCGCGTTGGCTTCAGCGGCGACGAAGCCTCGCCCGATGACGACGAGATCGTGTCCGACATCTTCAGACGGCAAAGCCACAGCCCGTTCGAAGCCACGGAGATCGGACTGCGCGTGGTGAGGGTGCCGAAACCGTCCGGCCTACAACTGGAGATCCACGTGGATCCGGCCGACGTTTTCCTGGAACATGCCGGCGACACCTATCGCGGCGGCCTCGCGGTTGAGATCGCTCAATACCGTGATGGCTCGTTCGAAAGCGCCCAGCCGGTGTTGCGGCGGGAGTTGACTCTCACCCGGGCGGAACTAGAGAGCGCCATGAAAGACGGCATCGTCATCCCGGGCGACGTCGACGTGCTGGACCGGGTCGGGCAGGTCCGCGTCATGGTCCTCGATCTCGGACTTCGCGGGTTGGGATCGGTAACGGTGCCAGTAAAGTAACGCAGTCGATGGGCGGGTTTCCATCCGGCTCGCGGCTTCCGGCTTGTTCCTTCCTTACAGTACCTTCGTGGGACGATAACCCGGGCGGTACTTCACGCGCAGCTTCTTGCCCGGATCGTTGATGATTTCCACCAGCAGCTTGCGGAATCCTTCGTTGGGGTTCGCCGCAGGATAGTAGGTCACCGTGTAGGCGTTGCTCATTTCCTCGCGCACGTCTTCGAGCGCTTCCACCTGCTTCTGCCAGTTGTGCGCCCAGTAAGCTTTGCCGCCGGTACGTTGCGCCAGCCGGCGGAATACCGCGCTCGAGATCGGATCGCGATTCACTTCGGCCGTCGAGATGACGTAAATCGGAATCCCTTCGTCTTCCGCGACTGCGCGCACATCGTCCGGTGCCACCATGCTGGCGTTGTCCGGGCCGTTGGAAAAGACGATCACCACTTTGCGCCCCGGCACTTTGGCGGCATCGCGTAGCGTGAGCAGCAGGGCGTTATAGAGGGCCGTATCGTCGCCGGCGACCGACTTGCGCAATCCGGAGATGGCATCGTTCTTGTCGTGCGTCAGTGCCGCGGCGCGCGACAGATTGCGGCTGAAGGTGTACACCGCGACGGAATCCGCGCCGTCCAGCCCGCGAACGAAATCCGTGATGGCATCCTCGGCATAGACGAACCCCTTGTACATGAAGTTGCTGGTATCGAAGAGAACGAATACGTTCGTGCCGACGAACGCATCCGGCTTTTCCATCCCGGGCAGCGCCTCCTGCTTGGCGTCGAGCAAGGGATGCGTGGTGCCGTCCAGCGCTACCGCCACCGGGGTGTTCGACCCTTCCGCAAAGGTGGAGATCTTCTGCAGAATTCCGTCTTCGTAGATGCGGAAATCGCTCGGCTTGAGGCCCTTGATGTAGTGGTTCTTGCTGTCGGTGACCTGGTAGCTGAGTACCACCATGTCCACCTTGACGCGAAAGATCGGCCGCTTCTGATCTTGCGCGCGCAGCAGGAGCCCCCCCGCTGTCAGCCCGAATAATTCTCGTCTCGAAATGGTCATGGTCATTTACCGGTTGGGAATTTCCTGTGCTTCGGCTTTCGAATCCGCGGTGTTGGCGCGACTCTCCTGTCTCACTTCTTCACCCACCTGCCGCAACGAGCGCAGCACGGCGGGCCAGTCTTCCAGATGGGAGGCGAAAATATCCTCCACCAGTTTCCGGGTCCATTGCGGAATGCGTACGTTGAGCTCTGCCGGAGGCAGATTCAACTCATCCGCCAGCGCCGCCCAATAGAGCGTGTTCGATTCCCAACTCTCCGCCATAATCCGGCTGGAATAACCCATCAGGGTCGGGAACGTGCGCAGGTGCAAGAGTTCCGGCTCGTAGGAATTGGCGAGAGTGGGTTTGGGCGTGCCGAAGGCGCGGGAAATGGCGTCATAATTGACGTCCCGCGGCGAAGCCTGGGCCAGCCGCCGGATCTCCGCGAGCAGACAGGAATCGTCTTTGCCTGGCTTGGATGCCATGTCTCGCGCCAGCACGAACAGCTCCGAAGGCGTCACCAGGTCCAGCGCTTCCCGCGCCGCGCCCTTCGAGAGCAGTTTCTGAATTTCGTCCACGCGCGCGGGTGACGCTGCCTTGCTCAGCGATTCCAATGCCATGCCGCGTACGCCGGCATCGGAAGCGGCTTCGGCCATCACTTCGCGGCCATAGCGAAGATGCAGGCCCACCCAGTGAATCTGAGAGGGCGTGACGTTCCACCAGCGTGGGGTCGTCGCGCTCAAAATCATCTGCGGCGCCAGGTCGCCCCAGATCAACGCCTGCCGCTGCGCGGGAATCAGAAAATTCTGCTCGGCCTCGGCCAATGCGTACGGCAGCGTCGCCAGCGAGCCCACCAACCTGCCCCCGGCATTCGACGGCCAACCGGTTCCGTAGACTTCGGTGTTCCGCCAGGTGTTGTAGTTGCCCTGAGAGCCGATGAAATCGTGGCCGCGTACAAAAACCGGGTTGGTATATAGGATCTGCGCTCCCGGCGGCGCGTAATACGCGTAATTGAACCCCAACAACGTATCGCGCAGCAGGGGCGCCATCAGCCCGCGGATGTCGTTCAGCTTCGCGGCGTCGGTCCCAGCGCGTTCAATGGCCGCCCGCAGATTGAGTTTCCGCTCCAGATCGATGTGCCTGTCCGTCCAATATCCGTAGCCCATCGCGTTCTGTTCGACGCCTGTGAGGGCGGCGCGCGCTGGCGGAATCTCGCCAAGCGCCGCGGTCAGCTTGTTCACCATGGCGATGTTCAACTTCGTGCCGCCGGGCACGGCCGCCAGGTTATCGGCGATATCGAACAGCGTGTCGAGCGAAACCATGCGCTGCGCTTCCAGAATCCGCCCGATCTCCTGCGCCATTTCCGCATGCGCATCGCCTTCTCCAGGCTCGGCCGCGCCGCCGCTCAACACCGCTACCACTCGCTCCTGTACCGTGCCCTTGGCTTCTCCGGCCGCGGCCAGCAGGCGCTTGATGTTTTCGCGGCCCACGTCGAAGAGTTCCCGATTGTTGTGCACGGCGGGAAACGAGCCGGCGATAGCCGAGAGCGTGGCGTCGGCTTGGCTGTCGGGAATGGATCCCTGGCGCACCAGGATCTGCCACAGGCTCACCAGACTCTGAAACGAACCGATGGTATCGGAACGGAATGCCGGCTCCCGAACCTTGCTCAACGCTTCCACGGTATCGAGAAATTGCGTAATCGTCCGGTCGCTGATGCTGTGCGATTCGCTGAAGACGGCGTACTGCGCGCCATAGTCGTGATAATCCCGCGCCAGGCGGTCCACCGTGACCGGATCGAGAGGCTTCTGCCGGTAGCGATCCAAGTCGCTCACTGCCATGAAAATCTTCAGCGGCTCGTTTTCAACGGTTTTTCGGCACAGCGCAAAAAGCGCCTCGATGACGTCGTCGGGATCTTTCCACGTGGTGGCCAGCCGTGTTAATTTGCCGTCGTACTTGCCCTGCGGATGGTTGGTGAACAGGGTCTTCCAAACGTCCAGATTCCCCGGGATGTGGGGCTTGCCGTCGGGATCGAGGCGCAGCCGCGTGGTGAGCAGCATCATGTCGGTGTTGGATCGAAACACGGGACGCGCCGGACCGGGACTGGTAATGCGGCCCCGTATGGCGGTATAGAAGCGTTTCAGGCGTTCCGGCTGAAGCAGATATTCCTCGAGCGGGCTGTTCATGCGGGCAATGGAATCGTAGAGACTGGCTAGCCAGCCATCATCCTTGGCCATCAACTTGTCGAAGAAGTCGGCGCCGTGATCGGGCGAAGCACCGGCCAAGTCGCCCCAAAGAGCGGCCGATTTCGGTCCGCCCGGGACCAGCGCCTTGCCGCCCCGGATTTCGAACATCCCGCCGAAGAAATCCAGAATATGGGCATACGCCTTCACCCGCGTGAACGGGATGCCCTTGCGCAATTCCTCCGCGGTCTCCGAATCGAGCTTCGAAAAGCCGAGATACAGCCGGCAAAGCGAGGGATCGGAAATAAAAGTGTCGATAAAGTCGCCCGGATCCTTCTCCTTCACGCCCCCCGTCCAGTACTCGGGCCCGAAAATCACCGTCGCGGAGGTGGGGTGGTAGTCGTAAACGAACGGCCGGTTGGTACGCAGCGATTCTTCCAGCACGTTGATGGGGAATCCCGAGTCGGTGGTCAGAAACGCCCGCGCGGCATTTACCGTTTCCAGCACGACTTCGGAACCGCAGCCGCCGCGAATGCGGAACCCGAGAATTCGCAGCAATTCGGCCACCTGCGGCGAGTCGCAATTATCGATCTTGATCACTTTCGTGTCGCCGGCCAGCTTCTGCAATTCCTGCGCCTGGGAAAGGTAGCGGTGTACCAGTTTGAGGTATTCCGTTTGCTCCAGCGCTTCATTGCTGTGCGAGGCTTGATAGCCATTGGTGACCACATTGCGCGCCAGCGCCTGGAGGATTTCGTTGGGACGAGCGTCGCCCGAAATCGCCACCATGCGCGCAAAGGAGCGCAGCGGACCGGGGATGGGCACTGTGGGCCGATCGTCCTTTAGCGCCGGGAGCGAATGTCCCGTGCCGCTCACCAGGTCGAGCAGCGCGATCCGCTTGCCGATCGCATCGGCTCGCGCGGTATCGCCGGACTGCCGGACGGTGGCGAGGAGCTTGGCGTAAGCGTCCTTTGCGCCGGGGTCGCCGTAGCGTTCGAGGAATTCCGCGTAGGCGGTAAGCGCCGGTATGCCATGGGGATTCGTTTCGGCAGCGCGCGCCAGCAGCGCGCGCGCGCCGGCCACGTCTCCGCTCGCCTCCATCTTTCGCACTTGTTCGAGATCCTGCCCAAGGAGAACTGAGGAAGCCAACGCCAACCAAACCGGTGCAAGAGCAGAAAACAGCTTCATGCCAACCCTCCGCTACTCTGGTCAAACAATGTACCACGTCCGACCGCGGATGTGGAGAGCGAAGCGGCACGGAACGGGAGATGTAAAAACTTTTACGTGGAATTTAAGAATCGAGGTGTGGAGGGATTCTACAAAGCACGCTCCCTTGCGGTCCCGGCTTGACGGCTAAACGAGCCGCGGCCGCAAGGGAGTGATGCCTCTTCGCTAACTCACTGCGGCAACTGGAACGGAACACGGCGTTCGCGATTGAGTTGCAGGGTCAAGCTGCGATCCAATGAATCCAGCGGCACCTGCTTCTCTTCATGTTGCAGCGTGACGTAATGCAGCGTCCGGCCTTCAATCCAATAGGACGCCGCGGCGTGGATGGTCTGGTCTTTGTTGGCGATCAGGTAAATGGGCGAGCCGTTGGATGCTGCCTGCGAAGCTTGCGGCTGCTCTGGCTGGCCGTATTGATCGTAGGTCCGCATCACAGGCTGTACCGGCGGCGAATACATTGGCTGCGCCGTACCGGGATAGATCACGGTCACATTCGGCGAAGGACTGTACTCCGCCGGAGCCGCATAACCGCTGGTGTAATCGGGATAAGCGGGGTAAGCCGGGTAAGCCGGATACCCGTAATCGTATGGGTCGTCCCAGTATCCATAGAAGGGCGAACCCCAGCCGCCCCAACCTAAGCCGCCAAATCCGTAACCTCCATAGAGACCCGCTCCAAAACCGTACCCGAATCCCCGTCCATATCCGATTCCGCCATACCCGCCGCGGAAGCCGCCGCCATACCCGCCGCGGAATCCTCCCCCGCCAAAGCCGCCGCCTCCCCGAAATCCACCCCCACCGAACCCGCCGCCTCCGTGAAATCCTCCCCCGCCCCCTCCATGTCCACCGCCTCCGCGCTGCGCCATCAAGCCTTGTGAAAAGCCCACGGCCAGCACGCAAAACACGCCGATCCGCAGAAAAGCCTTCATAAACAAGCACTCCCTACTTCGCAGGTTACTCCCGCAAACGGGAGGTGGCAAGGCGGCGCGCTGGAAGCGTGACCGATCGCACGGACTCACCCCTCCGCACAGGTAGAATCGTAGGGGCACAATGATTTACACCTGCTTCGAAATGATTCGCGATTGCCGCGACAGCCGTGCGGAAGGCTGGCGGTATTTCGTCTCCACTTATGTCCCGGTCATCCACAAACTGTCGCGCCATTACCTGCCCGGCAAGCCGGTCGACGATATCGCCATCGGACGCGTGCTCACCGCTCTGCATCGCCCGGACTCGGATCTTTTCCAGTCCCTGGAACCCGTGCCCGAGCGCTACTTCGTGGCTCATCTGCGGCAAAACGTTTTGGAGTTGCTGCAACCCGATGTCCCGGCCGCGGCCATCGATCTCGAAACCGTCGCCGCGGCCCTGGAGCCCATGACCCTGGTGGAAAAACAGGCCGCATGGCTCGAAACCATGCTCTACCCGCCCGCCGAGACGGCCGTTCTGTTGCGGATGGCGCCTCCGACCGTGGACAAGATCCGCACCCGGTCGGCCGAGCTTGTCCGCGGCAAAGCAGATTCATGGAACAATCGCATGCTTGCCGAAAGTGGGCGCGCCCTGGGCCGTGCCGCGGCATCCGCCGCCACTCCCTCGTGCCTCGCTCCGAAGACCTTTCTCGACATGCTCGATGGCCGCAGCACCTGGCGCCATCGCGAGGAACTGGAGCAGCACGCCACGAGTTGCTGGCACTGCATCGACCATTTCTGCCGGCTCGTGGAAGTAGTCGAATTGTTGCGCGGCAATCAGCCGCTCAGCGACGCCGGGGCGGCGCCTTTCTGGGATCTGCTGGCAGTGTCGCCACCGCGCCAGTCCGCCTGGAAGCGCTGGCGATCGGGACGCGCGTGACTGCTACCCCAAAAGCGTCGAGGTTATCCACGAAAACTGCCCGAGTGATGTGTTTTTCTACAGGTAAGAGTGTTTCGGACTCTTAACTACTATATCCGACCATATCAAAACCTTAATAGCCAAAGTGCATCGTGAAGCAGAGTGTGGCAAGCGGCATAATTTAGCACGATGGGCGATAGCAAGATTTCGCTGCACAGGACTGTGCGAAGAAACCGTGAGAGCGGCTCCCAGGTAATGGAGGCCACACTCGTGATCATTCCGTTGCTGCTGATGACTTTCCTGATGCTCGACCTGTCGATGGTCATCTTCGTCCGGACCACTCTGCAAGAGGCGGTGCGCGAGGGCGACCGGTACGCCATCACCGGTCAAAACGAGGTCGGCCCGTGCCAGGACGATTCCATCAAATGGGTGGTCAAGAAATACGCGCTGGGTTTCCTGAACACCACCTCCGGGGCTTCCAGCATTCATGTCCAGTTCGTCAATCCGGACACCGGCGGGCAGGGCACCAACACTTACGGGAACATCGTCAACGTAAAAATTGAAGGCTATAAATACAAGGTGCTGGCGCCGTTCGAAAATTTCAATAGTTCCATCTACGTTTTTGCCGAAGCGTCCGACATGATGGAACCGATCTCCGGCGCGGCACCGTGTCTAACCAATTCCACGGATCAGTAAGTCCATGAGAAGTTCCAGACGCAAGAACCAATCCGGCGCGACGATCATCGAATTCACTCTCTCGCTCGCGTTTATGGTGCCGCTGTTGATCGGCACCTACGTCTTCGGATTCCGCCTCGTGCAGGCGCAGCAGATCGACCAGATCGTGCGCGATCTCGCCCACATGTACAGCCGTGGAGTGGATTTCACCACTGCCGGTGGCGACGGTGAAGCCGACGCTCTGGCCGGCCAGTTCGGCCTCACTTCCACCGGGAATGCGGCCCTGATTTTTTCCACCATCAAGCTGGCGAACGCCGCTACCTGCCAGGCCTATAACGGCACCAACAACTGCAACAACCTCAACAAGGCCATCTTCACCCAGCAGGTCGGGATCGGCAATGTGACTTCCAATGCGAGTGTCTTCGGCACTCCGGTGGCATCGGGCACGCTACCTGGCACCTCGGGAGTGTCCGGCAACTACAGCACGAACGTGAGCAGCACAGCCCAGGCCAACAATTCCTGGGCGGTTGCCAACGGCTTCCTGAATGTGGTGTCGCTCACCTCGGGACAAGTGGTTTACGTGGTGGAAATGTTCGATAACACGCCGGCCTTGAGCGTCGGCGGAATCACCGGCCAGCCGCTGGTGTACGCGCGGGCGATCTTTTGATCGCTAAAGAGGGATTGTCTATGCTACCTGTACCGACGGACAAAAGGCGCCAGAAAGGTTTCGCCATTATCTATGTGGCATTGATTGGGGCCTTCGTCCTGATCCCCATGGCCGGACTTGCCATCGATTTCGGCGTGGTCTACAACGTGAAGGCGCGGCTGCAAACCGCGTGCGACGCCGCCGCCATCGGCGCCGGCTATCTCCTCCACGCCACCACCGATCTGTCGAATCAGACGCAATATAACACGATCATCAATTCCGCCCAGCAATTCTTCAACGCCAACTACGGCACGTCGTACATGGGCTCGAGCATCACGGCGTACAGCGCCTCCGCTACCAGTTCCACGGCCGGCAAAACCATCACCGTGAATGCCACTGCCACGGTTCCCATGCTGTTCATGCGCGTGTTGGGCATTGCGAACTCCACCGTCGCCGCCGAGGCCGCCTCAAACGTTCGTTACATCGCCATGATGATCGTAGTGGACCGCTCGGGCTCGATCTACTCCGAAAGCGCCACCAGTCTCATCACCAACTCGCTCACCACGTTTGTGGCAACATCCTCATCCTCCTATTTGGTCAACGGCGTGGATACCGTCGGCATGGTGAGTTTTGGCGGTACTTGGAACCTGGACTTTTCGCCCAGCACCAATTTTCAGTCCGGCCAGACCAGCACCATCGGCTCGGCCATTAACAGCATTCCATTCTGCACCGCGGCCAACGGCGGCGCGACGAGTTCTACCAACACGGCCGAAGGACTTTATCAGGCGTGGTATCAGCTCTACCAGATGGATTTGCCGGGTTCGTTGAATGTCATTGTACTGTTGACCGATGGCCGTCCAAGCGCCTTCACCAGTTATTGGACTCCGAACGGCAGCACCACCTGCCAGACCAAAACCCAGCGGGCGGGCGTATTTGAAACCTACGTCGGCTTGGGCAGCAATTATCCATACTGGCCGCCGCCCACCAGCCCCAACGACTCCACCGGGCTTTACCAGACCCATTACCAGGGGATCCCGGAGCTTAATTACCTCTCCGCGCCCGACACCAACTGCTATTATGCCGGCAGCACCGCCA
>Ga0335073_10008199_pt1 | contig 14652 bp, 17 predicted proteins | sample Lox_Sample_22_FD_207093 | JGI IMG/M metagenome (GOLD analysis project Ga0335073, IMG submission 207093) | Soil microbial communities from Loxahatchee National Wildlife Refuge, Florida, United States - Lox_Sample_2.2 | ecosystem: Environmental > Terrestrial > Soil > Wetlands | place: USA... | reverse complement strand
ACCGCGCCGAGCGGCCGGGGAGAGATCAGACGACGCACGAGCGGACGGAATGAACGGAACGAACGCCACCCAGACGCTGGTCGACCGCCCCGACATGCGCGCCGCCGCGCCCGCCGCCCGGCGGATGCGCGCCATGTCGGACCGCGCGATCGCCTGGCTCTTTATCCTGCCCACAATGGCGCTGCTGCTCGCGATCAACATCTTTCCGCTGATCTGGGCGATCCGGCTCTCGTTCACCGGCTTCATGGCCAATCTGCCGGGGGCCGCGCGTTTCATCGGAATCGACAATTATGTCGATATCCTCACCGATGAGGACCTCTGGAACAACTTCCGGATCACCGCTCATTTCGTGGTTTGGACGATCGCGTTGCAGGTTCTGATCGGCCTTGGTCTTGCTTTGCTCATCAACCAAAAATTCCGTGGCCATGGCTTCTGGACGACCGTTATTCTGCTGCCGATGATGCTGTCGCCTGCGGTCGTGGGCAACTTCTGGACCCTCCTGTTCCAGCCGCAGATCGGACCGTTCAACTACCTGATCGGCTTCTTCACCGGCATCGCGCCGAGTTCGTTCACCATGATCGGCAGCGTCGCGCTCGCGCCTTGGACGATCGTGCTCGTCAACACGTGGATGTGGACGCCATATGTGATGCTGATTTGTCTCGCGGGGCTGCGATCCATTCCTGACTACATCTATGAGGCGGCCGAGGTCGACCGGGCCTCGCCGTTGCGACAATTCTGGTCGATCACTCTGCCGATGGTCCTTCCGTTCCTCATGCTCGCTGTGCTGTTCCAGGCGATACAATCGTTCGTGATGTTTGACCTGGTCAATCTGCTCACCTCCGGCGGGCCGGGATCCACCACCGAGCTGGTGTCGATCACGCTCAAGCGCGCCGCGTTCGAGAAATGGGAGACTGGCTACGCCTCGGCCCTCGCGGTGATCCTCTTCGTGACGATATTCGGCGCCGCGAACGTCTACGTGCGGGCGCTCAACTGGGTGAAGCAGCAATGAGCGTTGTTTCGCCGCCGCGCCCGTTCTCCGAGCCGTCGCCGCTTGTCCGGTGGCTGGCCGGCGCGGTCGTCGTTTTCTACGCGATCGTCACGATCCTCCCGTTGGTGTGGATCGGATTGACAGCGTTCAAATCGCAAGAAGACGCGATCGCCTATCCGCCCAAGGTGTTCTTTACCCCGACGCTCGAGGGATTCGTCGACCTCTTCACCGTTCAAACCCACCAGCCGCAAGACTTCATCGCCAAGCTGCCCCCGCCTCAGACATGGTACGAGAAGATCGCCCGCGACCGCGACATGGTGATCGCCGGTCCGTCGCGGGTGGTCGAGCGGTTCATGAATTCGCTGATCATCGGCTTCGGCTCGACGATTCTGGCGACTTTTCTCGGCACGCTGGCGGCTTACGCGTTTTCGCGTTTTCGCGTGCCTCTGGCAGACGACCTGCTTTTTTTCATTTTGTCGACGCGCATGATGCCGCCGATCGCGGTCGCGGTACCAATCTACATGATGTACCGCTGGCTCGGCCTCTATGACACGAAGATCGGCATGATCCTGCTTTACACCGCAGTGAATGTGTCGCTGGCGGTCTGGCTGCTCAAGGGCTTCATCGACGAGATCCCGAGGGAGTACGAAGAGGCCGCTCTCGTCGACGGCTACACCCGGCTGCAGGCCTTTCGAAAAGTGGTGCTGCCGCAGGCGGTGACTGGAATCGCCGCGACCGCAATCTTCTGCCTGATTTTCTCGTGGAACGAATACGCATTCAATCTGCTGCTGACCAGCTCGGACGCTCAAACGATGCCGCCGTTCATTCCGTTCATCATCGGCGAGGGCGGCCAGAACTGGCCAGCGGTCGCAGCCGCAACGACATTGTTTCTGTTGCCGATCGTCATTTTCACCATCGCCTTGAGGAAACACCTGTTGCGCGGGATCACGTTTGGAGCCGTTCGCAAATGACCGAGCGGCCAGACATGACCGAGCGGCCCGACATGAAGCGCGGGCAATGGATCCGCTGGTTGAGGCGCGGGCCGTGGGAGAACGGAGCAATGAGCGTTATCGCCCTCGGCATCCTGATGCTGACGCAGCCGTTCTCTCTCGATCTCTACACCTACTCGTTCGTCACGATCCTTGGCGGCACGCTTGGGTTCGTTGTGGTCAGCCACTTTCCGAGGTGAAGCGTCGTCTTGGCAGAGATTCGCGTCGAGCAGCTGCATAAGGCCTTTCACGGCTTCGTCGCCGTGAAAAGTTCGAGCTTTGTCGTCGAAGACCGGTCCTTCTTCGTCATGTTGGGGCCCTCAGGATGCGGCAAGACGACGACGCTTAGGATGATCGCCGGCCTCGAGCTGCCGACCAAGGGACGCATCTTTCTCGATGGAAAGGATGTCACCTTCAAGCGCGCCTCGGAGCGCGACATTGCCTTCGTTTTCCAACTCTTCGCGCTCTACCCGCACATGAATGTGCGGCGAAACATCGCCTTTCCGCTCGTCTCCAAGGGCATGAAGCGCGCTGACGTCAGGGCGCGGGTCGAAGAGGCAGCCCGCATCCTGCGCATCACCGAACTGCTCGACCGCCCGGTGTCGGGCCTCTCCGGCGGCGACCGCCAGCGGGTCGCGCTCGGGCGCGCCATCGTGCGCCGGCCCATGGCCTTCATGATGGACGAACCGCTCGGAGCGCTGGATTCGGAATTGCGCGACGTCATGTGCGGCGAATTGCGCGGCTTGCACGACCGGCTGAAGGCGACCACCGTATATGTGACGCACGACCAGACCGAGGCGATGTCGCTCGGCGACAGAATCGCGGTCATGAGCCATGGCGTAATTGAACAATTGGGCACGCCGCGGGAAATCTACGACAGGCCGGCCTCTGTTTTCGTGGCCGATTTCATCGGCTCGCCGCCCATGAACCTGCTCGCCTTCCATGACTCGCTTGAGCCCAGCCGGGGCAGCGTTCGCGTCGGCCAAGCAGAGATCAGCGTCCCAGCACCGCGCGAGGCGATCGCGGCGCGCGACCTCGTCCTTGGAGTGCGCCCCGAACACGTCCGCCTGGTCGAGGGCACCCGGCTGCGGGGCGAGGTTTTCGGGACCGAGTACCTCGGCACCACTCAGATCGTCACCATCACGACCGCGCACGGTATGGTCAAAGCGCGGCTCCCTTCCATCATCAGGGTCTCGATCGGCGATCAGGTCGGGCTCGAGTTCCGCCCTGACCGTATCTCGCTGTTCGATGCGGCTTCCGGCCGCGCCATTCGCACGACGCTCCACGACCATGCGCAAGCGATGGAGCGCGCCCATGTCTGAGGTCGCTCTCGATGGGGTGTCGAAACGGTTCGGCGCAACGCATGCGGTGTCCGATCTCTCGCTGACAATCGAGGACGGCGCGTTCGTCGTTTTGCTCGGGCCGACAGGCGCTGGCAAGACCACCACGCTGCGCCTGGTCGCTGGCCTCGAGCGGCCGGACGCAGGACGAGTTCGCATCGCCGGCGAGGATGTGACCCAGGCTTCGCCGGCGCAGCGCGACGTCGCCTTCGTCTTCCAGCACTATTCGCTCTATCCGCATCTTTCGGCGTTCGACAATTTGGCCTTTCCGTTGCGCTCTCCGGCAAGGCGCGAGGCGGAGCCGGCGATCCGCCAAAAGGTGAATGAAGTCGCGGCGCTGTTGCGGATCTCCGACAAGCTCGACCAGAGGGTCACCAGCTTGTCAGGGGGACAGATGCAGCGCGTGGCGATTGGCCGCGCCCTGGTTCGTTCGCCGTCCATCTACCTCATGGACGAACCGCTCTCATCATTGGACGCGAAGCTGCGCGCCGAACTGCGCGTCGAACTCAAGCGCATCCAAAGCGAACTTGGCGCGACGATCCTCTATGTCACCCACGATCAGACGGAGGCCATGACTCTCGGCAGCCGCGTCGGCGTCATCGACAGCGGCCGCCTGGTGCAGGTCGGCACGCCGCGGCAAGTGTACGAGAATCCCTTGAACACGTACGTTGCCGCGCGTTTGGGCAGCCCGCCGATCAACCTGATTCCCCGTTCGGCTTTCCCCGAAATCGCCATGCCGGAAAGCACCGCGACGGTCGGCGCCCGCACCGAGCACGCCCACATCAGCAAGGCCAACGGCCGACGGGGCGCCGGCCGGGTCACGTGGGTCGAGCATCTCGGCGATCAGGACCATTTGCACGTCAATCTTGGGGAGCATGATTTCGTTACCCTCGCCGATCCCGATTCCGGGCTCGGACCGGGCGACGAAGTGGCGATCGCCCTCACCGATCCGCTGTTCTTCAACGCTGCCGGCGAAAGGGTGCGGCCATGACGCCGGCATTGCTGCACCGCCTGATCGTAGCGGTCGCCGACGACGTCATCGCCCATGCGGACGAACTCACCGAACTCGATCGGGCGGTGGGCGACGGCGATCACGGCATCAACATGAAACGCGGTTTCGAGGCGGTGCGGGCGGACGCTCTTTCGACGGCCGAGAAGCCTCTGCCTGATGCGCTCAAGGCGATCGGAACACAGCTCGTGATGAAAGTGGGCGGTGCCTCCGGCCCGCTTTACGGAACGCTCTTTCTGGCGCTCAGCAAGGAGATCGCCCCTGACGCCTCAAACCTCCCGGCGGCCTTCGCCAAGGCCGTCGAAGCGGTCAAGGCTCGCGGCAAGTCGCAGGCTGGCCAGAAGACGATGCTCGACGTTCTGACGCCGGTGCAGTTGGCCCTCGCGGAGGGCGAAGGGGACCTGCCCGCCCGGTTGCCGGACGTAGCGGCGAGCGCCGCGAACGCGACTATCCCGATGCTGGCCACGCGCGGCCGGGCGTCGTTCCTCGGCGAGCGCTCGATCGGGCATATGGACCCCGGCGCCCGCTCTTCGGCGTTGATCGTTGCGTCGGTATGCCGCGCATTGGAGGACTGAGCGTTGCCGAACGTGGGGATCGTCATCGTTTCGCACTCGCCTAAAATCGCTGAGGGCGCCGCCGATATGGTGCGTCAAATGGTGGGGGACAACGTCAATCTGGCCTACACCGGCGGCGATCCTGGCGGGGGCCTTGGAACCGGCGTGGCCTCGATCCGAGCGGCGATCGACCGCGCCTGGTCGGAAGCGGGAGTCGCCATTTTGGTGGATCTGGGCGGCGCTGAAACGAACAGCGAGATTGCGGTGGAAATGCTCGACGCCGACCGCCGCGGCCGGGTGGTTGTGTGCAACGCGCCGATCGTTGAAGGCGCGGTGATGGCGGCGACCGAGGCTTCCGGCGGTTCGCCGCTCGAGACCGTTCGGCGCACGGCCGAGGAACTTTCTCCACAATGAGGGACCCGCGATGAAGGACGACACCGCGACCGAGCAGGCCGCCGACCGCGCGGAACTCATCAATGCGGTTGGCTTGCATGCGCGGCCGTCGGTTAAGCTGACGCAGCTCGCCAAGACCTTCGACTGCCGCGTCGAAATCGCGCTGTCAGCTGACGGGCCGTGGGTTGATGCGAAGAGCCCGGTGAAGGTCATGCGGGTAAAGGCGCCGCGCGGCGCGGTCCTGCATGTGCGGACGTTCGGCAAGGGCGCGCGGGCCGCCATGGACTCGCTGATGTCGCTGGTCCGCAGCGGCTTCGGCGAAGCGACGGATCGCCCCGCCGATATCAGACATGGCTGAGCTTCGCCTTTTCGGCCGCAGCGCCGCGCCAGGAGTGGCCGAAGGCGTGGTGGCCGTTCTCGACGCCGCAAAGCAGTCGCGGCGTGCGGCGGGCGCCCGGGCGGACGAGATCCTGGCGCTGCGGCGGGCCGTCTCGCAAGCGCTGGCCGAAGTCATGGACTTGGCCGAAACGGCGTCCGGCGAGGCAGCCGACATGCTCGGTTTTCAGGTCGCGATGCTCGCCGATGACGAGCTCATCCGCCCTGCGCTCGAGGCGCTCGAGGGCGGGGAGTCCGCGGCAGCCGCCTGGGAAGCCGCGATGGACGCCGAAATCGCCGGTTACCGCGACGCTGGGGACGATCATTTCGCGGCTCGCACCGCGGACCTTGAGGACATCCGCGATCGCGTGCTCGGCCATCTGACGCCCGGCGCCGCCAGTCCCATCATTCCGGCCGGCTCTGTGGTCGTGGCGGCGGATCTGCCGATCTCGCGCTTCCTCGCCATCGACTGGGCGCGAGGCGGCGCCATCGTACTGACGCAGGGGAGTCCGAGCAGCCACGTCGCCATGCTGGCGCGGGCTCGCGGCGTGCCAATGGTCGTGGGCCTCGGGGGCGACGCCGTCGTCATGGCCGGGCGCGAGGCTTTGGTCGACGCGGCGACCGGAGAGGTTGTGCTGGACCCCACCGAGACCACCCGAATCGCCTTTGCCGCCAAGGCGCAAACTGAAAAGACCGCGAATGCTGCGCGAGCGGCGTTCCTCGCCGGGCCCGCGGTTACGAAGGATGGAACCCGGATCGCCCTCAACCTGAATGTCGCCTCGGCGGACGAGCTCGATGGGATCGACCCTGCGATTTGCGACGGGATAGGCCTCGTGCGCACCGAACTGCTGTTTCATGCGCCGGGCGGCCTGCCGGATGAAGAGGCGCAACTCCGGGCCTATCGCCGCATCGTCGCCTGGAGCAAAGGGCGGCCCGTGACCATACGCACGTTGGACGCGGGGGGCGACAAGCCGATCCCGGGCGTGACCATTGACGGCGAAAGCAACCCCTTCCTCGGCGTGCGCGGCATCCGGCTTTCATTGCGCAACGCCACGCTGTTCCTAACCCAGCTGCGCGCCCTGGCCCGCGCCTCAGCGGAGGGGGATCTGCGCATTATGTTGCCGATGGTGACCGTGCCGGCCGAACTCGAGGCCTCGTGCAAGCTATTGGCCGAGGCGCTCGCGGGTCTAACGCGCGACAATATTCCGGCCCGCCGCCCCAAGCTTGGCATCATGGTCGAGGTGCCTGCCGCCGCCATCGCCGTAGATCAGTTCGACGCCGATTTCCTTTCGATCGGCTCGAACGATCTGACCCAGTATGTCACGGCAGCCGGGCGGGATATCGGAGCCGTCGCCGAACTCGCCGACCCCCTGAACCCCGCGGTGCTGCGGCTGATTGCGGCTGTCGCCCGGCATGGACGGGAGACCGGTCGCGAGGTGAGCCTTTGCGGCGACGCGGGCGGCGATCCAAGGGCGATCGGCGCCCTGTTGCGCGCGGGGCTACGCTCGCTCTCAGTCGCGCCCGCGTCTGTCGGCACCGCCAAGCAGGCGATCGCCGCAGTCGATTTGCGCGAAGCGGGGCCATGAACGAGGTCGTTCCCGGCGTAACCGTCGCCGACTATAAGCGGCTCTTGCAGGCGGTGTGCGACAACCGGCCCTCTGGGACGCGCGGGCGGCTTGCCGTCGCGCTCGGCACGAACCGCTCTTTTGTGTCGCAACTGGTCAACCCAAACTATGCTATGCCGATCCCGGCTAACCATCTGGAGACCATTTTCGAAGTCTGCCACTTTTCGTCGGCGGAGCGCGCCGCTTTTCTCAGGGCCTACGACGAGGCCCATCCGGGCCGGCGCGAGACAGGCGAGCCGGTGGTGGGAACTCGGTTGGTTAGTCTCACGGTGCCCGATTTGGGAAGCGTCCACCGAAATCAGGCAGTAGACGTTATGCTTGCCGATTACGTGCGGCACCTAATTCGCTTCGCGGGAACGATGAAGGAATGAGGCCGACGCCTCAAGCGAACGGCAGGGGGAGGACAAATGAAGAGACTGATGAATGTCGTCGAGACGATGCTCGACGAAAGCCTCGACGGTTTTGCCGCTGCTCATTCCGACATTGTCGAACTCGGATCCGAACGAAAATTCGTCCGCCGAAGGACGGTAAGCCAGGGCAAGGTCGCTCTGATTTCCGGCGGGGGCTCCGGCCACGAGCCCTTGCACGCGGGCTTTGTTGGCCTCGGTATGCTGGACGCCGCCTGTCCGGGCCAGGTATTTACCTCCCCGACGCCGGACCAGATGGTTGCCGCCATCGAGGCTGTCGACACGGGCGCGGGCGTTCTACTGATCGTCAAGAACTATGAAGGCGACGTCATGAACTTCGAGATGGCCGCCGAGCTCGCCGCGGCAAGCGATCGGAGGGTCGAAACGGTTGTCACCAACGACGACGTCGCCGTTCCGAAGTCGACCTGGTCGACCGGGCGGCGGGGCGTCGCCGGCACTCTGGTCGTGGAAAAGATCGTCGGCGCGGCCGCCGAACAGGCAATGGGGCTCGAGGACTTGCGCGATCTCGGCCGACGGGTGAACGAGCGAACACGCTCGTTCGGGGTTGCGTTGTCTCCTTGCACCGTGCCGGCGGCCGGCAGTCCGACGTTCGAACTCGCCCCCGACGAAATGGAAATCGGCGTCGGCATCCACGGCGAGCCGGGCCGTCGGCGCACGAAACTGGGCTCCGCGGATGCGATCGCGGAAGAGATGCTGAGCGCAATCCTGGGCGACCTCCCGCCTCCGTCAGGAAACAAATGCCTGCTACTGATCAACGGCTTTGGCGGCACTCCGCTCATGGAGCTGTATCTAATGGTCAACGCTGCCCGACGCATTTTGGGGGACCGTGGAATCATGGTTTCGCGCCATCTTACGGGTTCGCTGGTCACATCTCTCGACATGGCGGGGTGCTCAATAACGATCACTTTGCTTGACGATCGGCTTACCCGGCTGTGGGATGCTCCGGTCAAGACGGCTAGTCTCTCCTGGTAAGTAAGTTGAGAGTCGAGCTGCCTAAGCTAATCTTCACGCCGGATTGAACCCGGTGTCACTCGTGCTAGGCTTCCCGGCGAAGGCCTGTTGAGAAGATCGGGCGATTAGGCTCTGCTCTTCCGTCCGTCGGCATTGAGGCGATTGCATGCAGCCGCGTGAATTCATGGCCCCGGCGATTCTTGTGACGCTTGTGGCGCGCGCCTCCACTTGGACGTCGGCGGTGAATCCAGGGGATGCTCGAGCTGATACAGGGAAAATCCCTCATGGACGCGATGAGGCTCTGCTGCGACGTCGCGGGGACCCACCCTGCACTCCCTATTTTTTGGACAGCGGGATTTTCTGCCCCGCCGCCGCCCTCGGCGGGCTCAAAGCGGCTATCGCTCGCCATGAATGAAGTGCACTCGAAACGCGACGGCTCGGCCGCGGTGGCCGAATACAAAGCCATTTTTCAGTTAGTGCTGGAGAGCCTGCCCTCGGGCATGCGGCAGCGATTGGCGGCAGCCATCGGAAAAAACCGGAGCTTCATTTCCCAGATCTCCAATCCGGCCTATCAGGTGCCGATCCCAGCGCGTCACGTAGCGCTTATTTTCGAGATCTGCCACTTCTCGGCGCAGGAACGCGCCGCCTTTCTCAAAGCCTATGCACGGGCTCATCCTGGCAGTCTCGCAAACGTACCGGAGGTCAAGGGGGAACAGAAAATCACCCTAACTCTGCCCGATCTCGGAAGCCCCGCCAAGAACCACCGGCTGGAGACGCTCATTTCCGATTTTGTGCATCGCCTCGTGGTGCTGCTCGGCGACGCTCGAACCGTCGCACGTCGCCGATCTCCGCCGCAAAGGTGACAGCGACGAGGAACGAAGCGCCGCGCATCGCCTGGTATGCCTCAACGACGGGCGCCACGGACCACTGCGGCACGATGACGGCGAGTTGCTTCTCGAGGCGGCGCAGTCGCTTAAGTGCGTCTTCGATGGCGTCGACGCCCTCCTGAAAGACGATCTGCTGCGCGGCGTGGTCGAACTTCTGGCCGGCGAGCCAGCGCCGATGCACCGGCGTCCAATGGTCGCCTCCGCTGTAAATCCGGCTGTGGCGTAGCAGGAAGGAAAGCAGCCGCTGGCGTTTGCGGCGAAGGTCGTCCGCCGCGGCCTCGCCGGCTCGCGCAAGATCGCGCACCGCCTCATGCGCTGCATTCGGCGCTCACACTCCCGTCAGCTCGCCGGCTCGATGCAGTCGCGCCAGCGTGACCGCGTCGCGCCGGTTCGTCTTCACGCGCTCGCCCGACCGTTTCGGGATCAGGGCCGGAGCGATCACTATGCAATCATGGCCGAGAGCCTGGATCTGGCGATAAAGTCCGTATCCAGTCGGCCCGGCTTGGAAGCAGACATGCAGGCGGTCGTATCGGTCAGCCAATCCGACATCGCCCAGAAACCGGACCTCCCCGCCCGGTCTCCTTCCGCGATCGCCACCGCGTGCTTCTTGTTGGCGACATCGAAAGCCACAAAGACTTCGCTATACTGTCCCATGATCCGCCCTCCGTACATGAGGTTCGGCTCGGCATGCCCGAGCAACCGTCGTCCGGCGGGCCACCAGCTCAGTCCGCGAACATCACGTCTAGGTTGGCGGTCACACCCCGACAGCTAACCGGACCGATCTGGTCAGTCCGTACCCCAAATTGTCGCGCAAGCGGAGCTTGCAGCACGCACGGTAAATTGGCCCCTGTCGCGCAAGCGGCGCGGGCATCCTGCCGAGACCGCTCGAAGCCTCTCGCACGCTGAGTTTAGCCGAGGGAGGGCGATTGTGGAACCTATGCATGAACGGGTTGCAGGCATCGACTTGCATCGCATGAAGCACGTCGTCACCATCTTGACCGGCCAAGAGGACGGCGCGGTGTCGAGCGAGACGCCGGGGGTTCAAGCGCGACATGGCGCTTTGGTCGTCTGGCTGCAAACACATCGCATCCAGCAGGGGGTGATGGAGAGCACCGGGATTTATCGGAAGAGCGTCTTTGCCATCTTGAGGCGGCCGGCATTGCCGCCCTGGTCGTCAATGCCTTCCATGTCAAGAATGTGCCCGGCCGCAAGACCGATGTGGGCGATTCGGAATGGCTGGCACAATTGGCCCGCTTCGGGCTACCGCGCGGGAGCTTCATTCCACCCAAGGACTTGCGTGAACGGCGCGTCTCACGCTACCGACGCAAGCTGACCGGGATGCTGGCCGGTGAAAAGAACCGCTTGCACAAGCTCCTGGACGACGGAGGGCTCAAGCTCGGCGGGATTGTCGCCGATATCGACGGCTTATGCGTCTCCAAATTGGTCGAAGGCTTGATCGCGGGCGGCAAGCCGGACGAACTTGCGATAATGGCGCGCCACAGTCGCTAATTAGTAATAGGTTTCCAAAATTCCAATCATATCCTGCCAATGGAAGTCCAACAAAATTCGCACCTGAGGGGGAAGAACCGCGACCGAGAAGTTTTCAAGGAATCGATTCCTTTAGCGGGTGACGCCAGCGCCTCCGACGGATAGAAGGTAGACCAAACAAATCGCGGGGATCGCTTTGAACGCGGGACGGGGAGGGGTTGATGGCAGGTGCGGTCGCGCTTTCCCTTATACATGTCACGAAAATTTATGGCTCGGTCCGCGCCCTGGACGCACTCAACCTGGAGGTGCCTGAGGGTCGATTCTTCGTGCTGTTCGGCCCGAGCTCGGTCGGCAAGACCACCACGCTGCGGGCCGTTTCCGGCCTCGCTCGCCCTGACAGCGGTACGATCCGCATCGGCGGAAGGGATGTCACGAGCGCGCCGATCCGCGGTCGCGGCGTGTCGATGGTCTTCCAGTCCTTCGCGCTCTACCCCCACCTCACCGTCTTCAAGAATCTTGCTTATCCGCTGGTCGAGGACGGCGTTCCACGAAATGAGATTGAAAGGCGCGTCCGCGAAACCGCGTACATGCTGAAGCTCTCGCATCGGCTCGAGCAGAAACCTGCAACGCTCTCGGGCGGCGAGCAGCAGCGCGTCGCGCTTGGTCGCTCCCTCATTCACCGGCCGAAGCTTCTGTTGCTCGACGAGCCGCTTACCAATCTCGACGCCAAGCTCCGCCATGACATGCGCGCCGAGCTCAAGCGGCTGCATCATCAGTTCGGCATGACCGTCGTCTATGCGACGCCGGACGAGCTCGAGGCGCTCTCGATGGGCGAGGAGATCGCGGTGCTGCGAAGCGGCCGCTCTGTCCAGCAAGGGACGCCCGACGACCTCTATGAGCGGCCCGTCGACCGCTATGTCGCGACCAAGATCGGCTCGCCGCACATGAACATTTTTGAGGGCACGGTCGCGCAGGACGGGCGCAGCGTGGAGACGGCTTTCGGACGGCTTGGCCCGCTCGGTATCTACGAACGAGTCGGTGCCGGGCAACCGCTGGCGATCGGCGTCAGGCCGTCCGACATCCGCTTGGCTCAAGGAGCGCCGGCGACGAATGCGCCGACCGTGCAGCAAGTCGAGCCGCTTGGCGACGTGACAATCGTATCGATGGCAGCCGGCGCCGATCCCTTGCGCATGGTGTTGCCGGAAGCCCAGGCGGTGAATATTAAGGAGGGGGACAAGCTTCCGATCGCCATCGATCCATCAAAGATTTATCTCTTCCGCAGCCATGACGGGTTGGCGATTGGCCGACAATCATGACAAAACCTAGGGAGGAAAAGAAATGAGACGACTGAAGAACGGGCTGACATCAGGCCTTGCGGCCGCGTGTCTCATGCTGGGCGCCGGGGTCGCGGCGGGGCCAGCGGCAGCCGATGATGTTACGCTGAAGATGGCGGTGCCGGACTGGCCGCCGACCCACATCATGAAGGATCTGTTCGACAAGAGCTACAAGCCGCCGTCAGGCAACAAGGTGACGCTCGACGTCGACTTCATCCCGTGGCCCGACTACTACACGCGCCTCAACGCCTCGCTGACTTCAGGCGAGAAGAAGTACAATATGGCGGTGTCGGACAGCCAGTGGCTCGGCGCCTTCATCGAGGGCGGCTACTATCTCAACATCAACAAATACGTCGACGCCGATCCCGGCTTGCAGGCCGTGTTCAAGGACCTGCATCCCGCGGTGAAGGCCTCATACTCGACCTACCCCTACAAGTCGGACCAGCTCTACGGGTTCCCGCAGATGCCCGACCTCGTCGTCAATTACTATCGCAAGGACGTCTTCTGCGACCCGACTGAGCAGAAGAATTTTATGGAGAAATACAAATACAAGTTGCCCTGCACACCAGAGGAGATGGACCAGGTCACCTGGGACAACTACCGGGACTTCGGCGAATTCTTCAAGCGCAAGAAGGGCGAGATGCTGATGGGCAAGCCCCTCGATGACGACTTCTACGGCGTCGAGTTCCAGGTCGGGAAAGGCTACGACTTCTTCACGACGTCAGCCTATGAGTTCCTCTGGCAGCACGGCGGCGACATCTGGGATGAGACGAAGCAGCCAAATGCTCATGCAGTCGGCGTCGTTAATTCACCCGAGGCGGTCAAGTCGTTCGAGCACCTTCTCTCCTTCGTGAAGTATTTCCCACCCGAAGGCACGACCGGCAATCTTGACATCTTCAAGACGGACGAGTTGTTCCGCGCCGGCAAGGTGGCGAGCAACCTCGAGTGGATCGGGTTTGCTGAGAGCTCAATCACTCCAGCGACATCGAAGGTGGCCGACAAGATCGCCTTCGCGCAGCTGCCGGGCCTCAAGACCGATAAGGGCGTCGTGCGATGGTCGGTGATTGGCGGACAGCCATTCGTCCTCATGACGTGGAACACGGACCTGCAGAACAAGGAAGCGCTCGACTTCGTCAAGTGGTGGCTGTCGAAGGACACGCAAATCGCTTACGCGAAGGCCGGCGGGCAGAGCGCGTTGAAATCGGTCTATGAAGAGCCGGACTACGTGACTTTCAGGCCCTGGAACCGCACTTGGGCGGAAAGCCTCGATTGGCAGAAGGACTTCTGGCACATCCCGGAATTCTTCCCGATGCTGACCGAACAGCAGGAGGAGTACACCAAGGCGGTAACGGGACAGGAGGATGCTAAGACCGCCCTGGACAACATCGCCAATTATCAGGAAAAGCTGCTGAAGAAAGATGGCCTGATCAAGTAGCCAGTTCACCTTTGAAACGCGCGCCGCTTTAAGCGGCGCGCGTCAAACGCCTGACGACTGTTCGACACCTGAACCCCTTGTGGGGCTATCAACTTGCGGACGCGATGACCACGACGACTGACGTTCCTCAAGCGGCCCCGTTTTTTCAACGATTGATCGCGCCGCGATGGGACAACTGGCGGGGCGCTCTGACCGTGTTCATTGTCGGCATGGCGGTCGCGATCCCGCTTTTGCCGCCACAAATCTCCTTCTGGGCGGCAGCGGCTCTCGCTGCGCTCTTTGCTGCGACCGTGGTCGTCAACGCCTGGGGCCGCTACACCGGCGGCCTGCTGGTGGCGCCGGCGCTGGCGCTCTTGTTTCTGATGAATGTTTTCCCGCTTCTATGGTCGTTTGGACTCTCGTTCTTCAGCTATCGCGCCAATCGAGCGCGGGCGCCGACCTGGGTCGGGCTCGAAAACTACGCCAATGTCCTCAGCGATTCCGACATCTGGGACCGCCTGCATAACACCATCATCATGGGGATCATGACTGTCACGACCCAGATGATTGTCGGCTTTTTGCTGGCTCTGCTATTCTCGAAGACATTTCCGCTCAGACGCTATCTGATGATCTTGGTTCTGACCCCAATGATGTTGTCGTTCGTGGCGGTCGGCGCTTTCTTCCGCTACTATTACGACCCGACCTTCGGCCTCCTGTCGCAGGCGGTGCGGCTCTTCACCGGCCAGCCGTTCATCCTTATGAGCACCGTGTGGGGCTCGCGCATCGGGATCGTCTTCGCCGACGCGTGGATGTGGTCGCCGTTCGTGATGCTGCTCGTGCTCGCGGGGCTGGTCAGCGTCCCGAAAGATCTCTACGA
>Ga0335073_10008197_pt1 | contig 14653 bp, 16 predicted proteins | sample Lox_Sample_22_FD_207093 | JGI IMG/M metagenome (GOLD analysis project Ga0335073, IMG submission 207093) | Soil microbial communities from Loxahatchee National Wildlife Refuge, Florida, United States - Lox_Sample_2.2 | ecosystem: Environmental > Terrestrial > Soil > Wetlands | place: USA... | reverse complement strand
GCAGCAGTGGAGGTGTCGCGAATGTCGACTCTGGTGCCGGAATTCCGACCATACACGCTATCCGATTCAGGTCGACCCCGGTGGAAGGACGGCGTCTAAGCGATTCAACTCAAATGGAACGACATCCGGCGGGTCGTGCGAAATGAATGGAGAGATATGTGCCTTCTATTCAGTGCAATCGTACCGAGGAAGGTAGAAGCCGTTTCTATGAGCCCGACCAATATCTTCGCCCCGGCGTCCACCCCAGCAGACTCGGTGTTCGGCCTGTCGATCTTCGTGATCCTGACATGCGCCGCGATATTCGTCGCCGTCTCCGTTCTCCTGACCTACGCCGCCGTCAAGTTCAGAGTCAGACGGAGTGACGACCGCGCCGAGCCCGCTCAGATCTACGGAAGTAACCAGGTGGAGCTGGCGTGGACAGTCATCCCGGCCCTGATCGTAGTAGCCTTGTTCCTGGCGTCGGCGCGGGTAATTGCGTCGGTTCAGGATGCTCCGCGGCCAGCTACCGCACTGGAGGTGGTCGTAATCGGCCACCAGTATTGGTGGGAATATCGCTATCCGAAGCTGGACATCGTCACGGCCAACGAGCTCCATGTGCCCGTGAGCGACCCGGCACATCCGACTCCCACTTTTCTGACGCTGCTGTCGGCGGATACCGATCACAGCTTCTGGGTGCCTCGCCTGGCGGGCAAAACCGACCTGATCCCGAATCACCCGAATAGTATGTGGATCGACCCCCACGAAACGGGACTCTTCCTGGGCCAATGCGCGCAATACTGCGGAACACAGCATGCCAAGATGCTGCTGCGTGTCTACGTGCAGACGCGCGAAGAGTTCGAGCGCTGGGTCCGAAAGCAACAGCAGTTGCCAACTGCGGCCGTGTCAGCGGGGCAGCACGTCTTTGAATCCACCGCATGCGTCAACTGCCACGCGGTATCAGGTACGCCGGCAAAAGGCGTCTTCGGCCCGGACCTGACGCACCTCATGAGCCGCGATACGATCGCCTCCGGCGCCGCACCCAACACACACGAAAAGCTCCGCCTGTGGATCCAGAACCCGGACGCCCTTAAGCCTGGATCGAAAATGCCGGCCATGGGATTGAGCGATCGGGACCTGGATGCAGTAACAGCTTACCTGGAGACACTTCGCTGATGTCTACGAATATCGTCGAATTAACCGAACTTCCGGCATCCCGTCCGCTTACGCTCCGCCTTCACGATTGGGTGACCACGGTGGATCACAAACGCCTGGGGCTGCTCTATATTCTGTTCGCCACGGTATTTCTGATAGTCGGCGGCGTCGAGGCGACTATCATGCGGCTGCAACTCATCCGCCCCCTAAACACTCTCGTTTCTCCTCAGACCTTCAACCGCATGTTCACGATGCACGGCACCACCATGATCTTCTTCGTCGCGATGCCCATGGTGTTCGGGTTCGCGAACTACCTGGTGCCGCTGATGATCGGCGCCCGCGACATGGCATTTCCGCGCCTCAACGCGTTCAGCTTCTGGATGACCGCGCTGGGCGGGATGTTCCTCTACTTCAGCTTTCTGGGCGGCGATGGCCTGTACGGGGCTGGCAGCGCGCCAGATGTAGGCTGGTTTGCCTATGCTCCGCTGACGGCGAAAACTTTCTCGGTGGGACACAGCACCGACTTCTGGACGCTGTCGCTTCTGGTTTCCGGTATCGGCAGCGTCGGAACCGCGATCAATATTATCGCCACGATTCTCTGCATGCGCTGCCCGGGCATGACGCTCGGGAAAATGCCGCTGCTGGCGTGGTTGAACCTCACCATGGGAGGCTTGGTGGTTCTGGCGGTAAGTCCACTTACCGCGGCACAGCTGATGCTGTTGGTTGACCGCTACCTGGGAGGACATTTCTTCGACGCGCAGGCCGGCGGTTCGGCCGTGATCTGGATGCACTTCTTCTGGGTCTTCGGCCACCCGGAAGTCTATGTCCTTGCGATTCCCGCCTTCGCAATCGCCTCCGAGATTATCCCCGTGTTTTCGCGCAAGGCGATTTTCGGGTATCCGGTGATGGTGCTGGCGACCATTGCGATCGGATTCATCAGTATGAGCGTCTGGGCCCACCACATGTTCACGGTCGGAATGACGTCCGGCGCAAACACGTTCTTCGTGCTTTCCACCATGGCGATAGCGGTGCCCACGGGAATCAAGATTTTCAACTGGCTGGCGACTATGTGGGGAGGCAAAATCCGCTTCGCAGCGCCCATGATGTTCTGCGTCGCATTTCTGTTCCAGTTTCTGGTCGCCGGATTGACGGGAGTTACGCTGGCTGTCGCGCCGTTCGATTGGCAACTCGGAAATTCGTATTACGTGGTGGCTCACTTTCACTACGTCATCGTGGGCGCCATTCTATTCGCCATCTTCGCCGGCTTCTACTACTGGTTCCCCAAAGTGACCGGAAAGATGTACAACGAAGCGCTTGCCAAGCTCCAATTCTGGCTGTTTCTCATCGGCTTCCATCTGACCTTCGATTTCATGCATATTCCTGGCCTCCTGGGCATGCCGCGCCGGATCTACACCTATGAGCCGGGCCGTGGATGGGACCTGTGGAACGCGATCATTACCATTGGAGTATTCTTCCAGGCCTCTGGTGTGCTGCTTCTGGTGGCTAATCTAGCTATTTCTTACTTCCGCGGCAAGGCGGCTGGAAGCGACCCTTGGGACGCGTGGACGCTGGAGTGGTCCACAAGTTCGCCGCCGCCGGCCTACAACTTCGCCGTGACGCCAGTCGTCCGGAGCCGCCGCCCGCTCTGGGATATCAAGCATCCCGAAGATCCTGATTGGAGGTACGAGTAACCGATGAGCACTTTAGCTTTGCGCTTTCCCGACCGCGACTTTGAGTGGCGGCTTCCTTCGCGAGGACGGGTTGGCATGTACTGTCTGATCGGCGCCGAGGCCGCCATCTTCACTATCTTCGTGGTGGCGTATCTGTTCTATGTCGGCAAAAGCGTTTCCGGTCCCCAGCCGAAAGATGTTCTGCATGCGCCGGTCTTCTTCACGGCTTGTCTCATGGCTAGCAGTTTCACGATTCACGCAGCGCTACGGAGGTTGGTCGCGAACAACATGGCGGAGTTTGCGCGTTTGTGGGTGCTCACGATCGTCCTGGGCGCCGCGTTCCTCTATGGTACGGCGCGCGAATGGGTCCAACTGATCTTTCATGATGGCCTGACGGTGAGCACCAACCTGTTCGGCACCACTTACTACTCGTTGGTTGGCCTGCATGCCTTTCACGTGACGATGGGACTGCTTGCTCTGATTAGCGTTGCGCTGTGTTATTTCACAGACCGGCTGCGGCCCGAACACAGCGAGCGGCTGGAAATCTTATCTATGTATTGGCATTTCGTCGATGCGGTTTGGGTGGTCGTCTTCACCGTGGTCTATGTGATCGGAGTTTAGGGGAGGAAACAATGGACATCCCTGGAAAAATCGAAGTGCCCGCTTCAACCCCGTGGCCCATCGTTTTGGCGTTTGGCTTGACTCTGGCCGCCGCTGGTCTCGTGACCGACGCCTCCGTCAGCATACTAGGCGCGGTACTAGCCTTCGCCGGCGCAGTCGGTTGGTTCCGCCAAGTCCTACCTGTGGAGGCGCACGAGTGGGCTCCTGTGGTTCAGGAAGAGATCGTTATTGCGACCTCACGGGAAACAGTGGAGCGACTTGCCGGTATGGGCAGTGTCCCACGGACATGGCTGCCGATCGAGATCTATCCGATCTCCGCCGGAATCAAAGGTGGTCTCGCCGGCGGCGCCGCGATGGCGTTGCTGGCCTCAGTCTACGGGATCGCGAGCGGGAACGGAATCTGGTATCCGATGACTCTCCTGGTTGCGGGATCGTCTCCCTCAATAGCAATGGAAACAGCCAGGCAGATGGGAACATTTCATCTTCAGAATTTCCTGCTTGCTGTTCCCCTTCACCTGCTGATGTCGATGATGGTTGGGCTGCTCTATGGCGCAATGCTGCCCATGACTCCGCGGCGGCCCATTCTGTTGGGCGGTCTAGTGGCTCCGCTGCTTTGGTCCGGCATCATGTATGGCGTCCTCACGTTCGTCAACCCGGTGATGAACCAGCGCATCGATTGGCGATGGTTTGTTCTCTCGCAGATCGGATTTGGAATTGTAGCGGGTCTGATCGTTTCGGCTCAGGAACGAATCCCCACACGCCAACGCATGCCACTGCTCATTCGAATGGGCATCGAGGCTCCCGGACTCGTGCCTGAACCGCAGGGAGAGGCGAAGCCATGAAATCCGGCACACTGTCTCTGATAGGCGTCCTGGGGCTTGCATCGTGCGGAGCGCCGGACGGTCGGGTTGTGGAGACGCCCGTCATCCGTCCCATCGAAGTCGCTGATTTCCGAGCGCTGTATACGCAGAACTGTTCAGGCTGCCACGGCCTCGATGCACAGGGAGGCTTGACCGTCGGAATCGGCGGCCCAGTGTATCTCGCCATCGCGGATGATTCCAGCATCCGCCGCGTCATTCAGGACGGCAGGCCTGGAACGGCCATGGCCGCGTTCGCACAGAAAGCCGGTGGCCTTTTAACCGATGCGCAGATCGAGATCATCGTCCACGGAATTCGCGCGCATCAGTCCGCGGAAGGGACTGCCGGGCGCGATCAGCCTCCGGCCTACGCAGCTTCGCAGCCGGGTGACGCAGTACGCGGCCACAACGTATTCGCGGCGAACTGTTCTATGTGCCACGGGCCCAACGGTCGCGGCGCCAGGACCATCGCGGACGCGTCCTATCTCGCGCTGGTGAGCGATCAGCACCTGCGCACCGTAATCATCACCGGCATGCCGCACCTGGGTATGCCGGATTGGCGCACCCACGCCAAGCCTCTGTCCGACGCCGATGTGACCGATGTGGTCGCCTGGCTTGTGGAACAGCGCACGCCGATATCCGCGCAACTGAATCCTTCGGGAGGTTCCAAATGAGTGTACCCGACGGCCTTTCCAGGCGTCAGATGTTCCTGAAAATTGCGATACTGTTCAACGGTGTCGTGGGCATTGTACTGGGAATACCGATCATCGGCTATCTCCTCGGTCCCGTGATAGGCGGGCGAAAACCCGGCTATCAACGTTGGATTTCCCTGGGCCCGGTCGATCAATTTCCCACCGGCCAGACGCGCCTCGCGACGTATCACAACCCGAGCACACGTGCCTGGGACGGTGAAACCGCGGACATCCCCTGCTGGGTCCGCCACACCGAAGACGACCATTTTCAGGTATTCGCGATCAATTGCGCGCACCTGGGATGCCCCGTGCGATGGTTCCCGCAGTCTGGCCTCTTCATGTGTCCCTGCCACGGCGGAGCCTACTATGCCGACGGCGCGCGCGCCTCCGGTCCGCCTGAACGGGGTCTCTTCGAATACCCGTTCAAGATTCTCGATGGCGCGCTGCACATCGAGGCGGGTCAGATGCCCACGCCTGGTCTTTCCGCAAGCAACTGCACGAAGAGGCCTCCATGCGCCTGATGCAAAAACTCGGCGCCTGGCTCGACCAGCGGCTGCAACTCGGCGCGCCCATCCGCGAAACGATGGCGCACCCCATTCCGCGCGACACCGCAAGCTGGTTCTACGTGTTCGGCAGCGCCGCCATGACCGTATTCGGGCTGCAGGTCGTCACTGGAATCCTGCTTGCCCTGATTTACGTGCCTTCGGCCGGCGAAGCCTGGAGTAGCTTGCAGATCCTCAATCACCAGGTAACCTTCGGGTGGTTCATCCGGGCGCTGCACGGCTGGGGCTCGAATTTCATGCTGGCCATCGTGCTGATTCACATGGTCCAGGTCTTCCTCTTCGGCGCCCACAAATATCCGCGGGAACTGACGTGGACTGTCGGCATTTTCCTGCTGCTGATGACGCTCGGCATGGCCTTTACCGGCCAGGTGCTGCGATTCGACCAAGATGCGTATTGGGGGCTCGGCATCGGAGCATCCATCGTCAGCCGCGTGCCTGTCCTCGGGCCAGCCCTCGTGACGCTCGTGTTGGGAGGCCCGATTATCGCCGGTTCCACGCTCTCCCGGTTCTTCGCTCTGCACGTGTTCGTCGTACCCGGCCTCCTGATGCTGTTCGTGGCGGTGCATGTACTGCTCGTTCTTAAGCTCGGAATTAACGAGTGGCCCATGCCCGGCCGCCTGGTTCGCCGCTCCGACTATGTGGAGAAGTATCACGCCATGACCCGCACAGACGGAGTGCCCTTCATGCCCTACGGGGTGTGGAAGGATGTGGTCTTCTCCGGACTGATTCTCCTTTGCGTTGCAGCCTGTGCCCTCTACTTCGGCCCCTTCGGCCCAACAGGCCAACCCGACCCGCGCGTGATCCAGACTGCGCCGCGCCCCGATTTCTTCTTCTTGTGGCTATACGCGCTTCTCTCGCTGCTTCCACCGGAGCTCGAAACTCCTGTTTTGCTGATCGGACCCGTGATTGGGTTGATTGTGTTGTTGGCGCTTCCGTTCTTATCCGGCGAAGGGGAAAAGAGCTGGAAGCGCCGCCCGATCGCGGTTTTGACAATTCTGTTGGCCGCCGTGGCACTGGGTACGTTTACCAATCTGGCCAGCCATGCGCCTTGGAGTCCCGTGATGGATGCCGGAACCGGGACTCCGATCCCACCCCATTTGTTGCGCGGGCGAACGCCGCTAGAGATCCAGGGTGCGCTGGTCTTTCAATCGAAACAGTGCCACAACTGCCATGCGCTCGGAGAGGGCGGCGGCAAGCGAGGCCCGGCTCTCGATGCGGTCGCCGTCCGGCTGACGGGGGATCAACTCGTGCGCCAGGTGCTGCAAGGCGGCGGCAATATGCCCGCTTATGGAAAGAATCTGAATCCGGCGGAGACTACGGCGCTGGTGGCGTTTCTCGAGACGTTGCATCCTGCAGGCCAAGCTCCGGCCCAGGACGCTTCCCGTACTGCCGGAGCGCAACAGTGACAGCCGTGCTCGCGGCTTTTGGCGCGCTCTATGGTCGCGGCTGGAATCGCCTCCACAAGGATCTGCCGAGCGCGGTTCCTGCGGGGCGTCTGGCGGCTTTTGCCGGTGGAATCTCGGTGGTGTGGATTGTGGTTGCGTCGCCAGCCGCCCATCTCGATCATCATCTGCTCACCGCTCACATGGTGCAGCATCTTCTCCTCATGATGCTGGCTGCACCACTGATCCTGCTCGGGGCGCCCGCAATCGTGATGATGCACAGTCTGCCGCAGGAGTGGGTACGCTGCGCCGTCACGCACCTTCATGGGTTCGGTAGTCTTCGCCTCTTGGGAAAGGTTTGTACCCACCCGGCGGTCTGCTGGCTGGCGGGCAGCGCTACTGTGATCGCGTGGCACGTTCCCGCTGTTTTCGAACTGGCGATGCCTTCGCAACATTGGCATCAGTTCGAGCAGGCTAGCTTTCTTGTGGGGGGAATTCTGTTCTGGTGGCCGGTGGTTCAGCCGTGGCCGAGCATCGTGAACTCGCCCCGCTGGTCGACTCCGGTGTATCTTTTTCTCGCGACGCTGCCGTGCGACGCTCTTTCCGCCTTCCTGGCGTTCTGCGGCCATGTAGTGTATCGGCCTTATTTATCCCAAGCCGGGCATTTTGGACTATCTGCTCTCCAAGACCAAGCGCTAGCCGGAGCGCTGATGTGGGTTACGGTGACATTTGCATACCTGATCCCGGCGTTGGCAGTGACAGCTCAGCTCATTGCATCCGAGGGAAGGCGTGCCGGAGTAGAGGTCTTTTAAATGCCGGGTTCTTACACTTCAGCGTTAGTGCTGGAAGCAGCTCCGCGACCGTCCCTGATGGCAACGCTACGTTCGGCGGGTCCCGATCTTTGGACTCTTACCAAGCCGGAGGTGAACTTCCTCATCGTAATCGCAGCGCTCACCGGCTTCTATTTGGGCCGCCCAGGAAATCTGAGCCCTTTCCCCTTCGCCCGGCTGTTTGGTGCGCTGTGCGGCACACTGCTGGTAGCGAGCGGTACGGGCGCCCTGAACCAATACGTGGAATACCGCTTCGATGCACGGATGCGGCGAACGTGGAGACGCCCAGTCGCTTCCGGCAGGTTGCGTCCGTCGACAGCCCTCCGTTTTGGAATCGCGCTTTCAACCATTGGGGTCGCGTACCTTCTCGTCGTTGTCAATGCACTTGCCGGCGTGCTCGCCGCCCTCACGTTGATAAGCTACCTGTTTGTTTACACACCCTTGAAACGAAAGACTCCGTTGTGTACCTTGGTGGGAGCGTTTCCCGGCGCGATGCCCCCGCTGATCGGCTGGGCCGCCGCGTCCGGTTCCGTTGGCAGCGAAAAGGCCTGGATCCTGTATGCGGTGCTTTTTCTCTGGCAGTTCCCGCACTTTATGGCGATCGCGTGGATGTATCGCGAGGATTACGCTGGTGCCGGTTATCTAATACTTCCCGCCAACCGCGAAGCCCGCTTCCTGGCATGGTTGACATTGGGCCCATCGTTCGCCCTCTTTCCGGTCAGCCTTGCCGCTGTGGCTGCAAATGGTGGAGGCGTCATCCCATACCTGGCAACGGCCATATTGGGAGCAGCCCTGCTTTATTATGCCGGCCGGCAGGTTCGCCTCCGTTCGAGGACCGCCGCGCGCGAATTGTTGAAAGCGAGTATCATCTACCTGCCGTTGGAGTTTCTGATTCTCGTGCTGGGGAAGGGCTGACCTCAGAAGCGCCGCGGAAGTCGGGCCAGAAAGGCGGTAACGATCAATAAATCCGCACTACCCCGGGGCTTAGCCGCGCACGATCAAATTCTCGTCAAACGCCGTCAGTTGTTCGAGCCCCCCGGCCGCTAGAACGCCGCCCTCGGCCAACAACCTTCCGGCGCGTTGCCGTACGTATTCCAGACCGGCGGGACCGCCGCGAGAGATGAGATTCGTATCGGCGTTGGCCGCCGGCAAGTGTCGGAGCGATTCCAACAAAGCCATCTCTTCGCTGGCGCCGGCATGGCGCAACCGATCGTATCCTGGAAGAGCCGCCGAGCGTACGGTCCAATAACCGGAAGCAGCCTCGCCCCTGCCACCTGCTGTTCCGTATCTACGGAAAGCACGTTCTCCAGCCGTCTGCGCCGATGTCGTATCATCGAGATCGCGGCCGACGAGGCCGACACAAATTTTCGCGACTTCGGCGCAAAGCCGCTCCCGAGTCAGTTCGATCCCGTTCGCGACCAGACGTCCACCGGCAGAGCAACAGAAGCCGACCGCGAAAATCGCCCCTTTATGCGTATTAATGCCGCGGGTTCAGGCGGCAAAACCTTCAGGGTTGACTTCCGTCGCATCGGCGTTGTCTCGCTTTCCGTGGAAAGGAGCGGCCTTCTGGCGTTGCGCGTAACCACACGGCAATGTGAGGGTGAATCGGCTGCCTTTTCCCGGTGCGCTTTCCACGCGAATCGCGCCACCGTGGAGTTCCACCAGGAGTTTGGTGATGGACAAGCCCAAGCCCGTGCCCTCCCGTGCACCGTTGATGGTGGCACTGACCTGATGGAACTCTTCGAAGATCGCCTGCTGCTCCTCGGCGGGGATACCCATACCGGTGTCTGCCACCACAATCGCGACGGACTCGCTATGCCGCACCGCTTCTATCGAGATGCTTCCACCCTCGGGAGTGAACTTGACCGCGTTGCTAAGTAGGTTATAGAAGATCTGCTTGATGCGCATGCAGTCTGCGTGGACGCAAAGTCCTTCGGGAAGTCGGACCGCAAACAGAAGTTTATTCGCTCCCGGCAGGGATTTAATGACGGACAAAACTTCGGCCAGATGGTCGGCGACATTGATATCGGATCGGGACAACTCCAAACGGCCCGCCTCGATTTTCGAAAGGTCCAGCACGTCGTTGATCAACGAAAGCAGGTGCCTGGCGCCTTCGCGGATATGCTGTACGTAATCCATGTAGCTCTCTCCGAGAGGGCCCTCGGCCTCTTCGGCGAGCAGGTCCGAAAACCCGACAATCGCGTTCATGGGCGTGCGGAGCTCATGGCTCATCCGGGAAACGAATTCGCTTTTCAACCGGCTCGCTTTGGCCAGTTGCTCATTGCTTTGGCGAATTGCTTCCTCCGCGCGCCGGCGCTCCTGAATCAGACGCGCGCTTTGGAACGCGGTGGCGGCGTGATTTGCCGCCATGGAGAGCAGCAGTTCATCGGTCTGATCGGGAAAATCGGCACGCTCACAGGCAGCCGCAACCAGGCCGCCCTCGCCATCTACCCCGACGGGAATGAGAATCCCGTTGCATCGCCGGAGTCCTCCGCCAACCTCCGTAACGATCTCCCGCCGCGCATGCGAGCCGTTGGCAAGGGGCCGCCGTTCGAGCCACTGCGAAAATGCAACCCACGCGTTTCCCAAAGTCGCTTCGACCGAAGCTCCCCCTTCAGGATCTCGTAATCGCACGAAGACAAAATCCAGGTCCAGCAACTTGAAGATCACGTCGGCGAGGCCGGCGGCAATCGCAGCCGGCGTGCGCCCAACCCACGCCGCTGGAATGGTGGACAGCGCTACTAGATCCCTAAGCACTCTTCTCAGGCGGAGCGCCTCGGTATCGGCAATCATGACGACTACTGCGCCACGCCGGCGCGCACTCCACCCGGCCGCCGCTCGCGCAACTCGGCCAGGAACTGGTCGGGAGGGATGAAGAATGGATTCTCCTGCAGTACACCGCCGATGATGACGACCGGGTGTGTACGCAGGATGTCGATCGCTACGCTGGCCCCGAATTTCGACAGGTCGTAGGTGCAGATTACCGGATCGTCGTACTTTGGAAGTACGTAGTTGAGGCGGGTCTCGTATTCCACCAGGTCTTCGACGCCCTGTTTGTCGAGCAGAGCCCATTCCATATGCGCAAGGAGCCTGGTGGCGGCGTATCCGGCCGCTGCCCCCGATTGCAGCACCTCTTCGATCAGAGCCAGCATTGCATTCATGTCGAAGTGTTCCCCGCGCAGATAAGCCTCCTGCCAACGCCGCAACTCGAGCTGCCCGGTCTCCATCGCGTGTTTCACGTCGATTCCTGCTGCGATGAGCAGCTTCAGATGGTCTTCCTGCAACTCGGGGTCTACGATGTGGAGAGCCTTTTCCCCCATCTCGAAGCCGTCAGTGATGAACGAGCGAAGCACCCTGTGCTCCTCGTCGATACTATTGAAGAACGCGCAAATGTGACGGTGCCGGCCGAGCGTCCCGCCGGCCAACTGCAAGGAGCCACCGTTCTTTCCCATATACTTCCCCCTGACTTCAACATCAATTTTCGACTGCCGCTGCCTGCAATGTCCGTGCTTCAACCTGCAAGCCGCGTGCGCCGGACAGTTTGAGTGCTTCCAAGCGGCCTTCCGGGTGAGGCGTCAGTGCGATGCCTGACTTTGCCTAGGCTTTGCACCTCGGCGTCCGGCAGGAATAAACCTAAGGACCTAGACCGCACATTGAACCCCCTCACAATGAAATCCCACGGCCTGAGTGATACCTTTAGTACGGGCGAAATCACATAATGAGACCGCCTCATTCATAACATCGGCCGCTCAACATGAAACGCCGTGCCCATTTCCGCAGAACTCGATAACAACCGCCCTACGCACGACGAATTAAGGGCAACTGGCCTTCCAGATGGGTCATGACGGGAAACAGATGGGAGGATAAGCCGATAGCGGCGCTTTGCCGATGGCAGAGAGAAGCGATGTAGCAAACAGGTGTCGAGTATCGCGACTCGATGCCGAAAGTCCGACAATCAAACCCGAATCATAAAGCCAGGGCCGGACAATCAAGATTTCACTTCCGATGGGTCGGCCAGTGCCCGGTCTGGCGGTCTGTGTTTAATCGAAGACAGCAAGATGCGATTGTTCTACATCCTGGGAATTCAGCCGTGGCTCACGAGTTGCCGGCCGTGGTGCACCCCGAAGGCAGGTTCGGTTCACGCGTGCGCCACCGCCGTGCTGAAAATGCCCTTACATTCGGCGCCATCACATCAGCGGACATCCAGGTGAGAATGCGGCGATGCTGCTCAATTCCCGATTGGAGATGGGATATCGAATCGGGGCAGGCCAAACGCTCCCCCTTACCGGCCAGGAAGTCTTACATGGCGCTAACAACGGGCGTTGCGAAACGTGGTCCCAGAGATGGTACGCTCGGCACGGCGGCGTCCGAGTTGGATGCCATGGCGCGTCCCGCCCAATTACAGGGAACGGGCCGAATGGAGTCGGTTAACGGGAGCTCTTCATGACTGTCAGCAGTCCCGAGAATCCAACACTAAAAAACCCACCCGTTAAGCAAACAGTTTTAGCGAAGCGAGGATCTTCTCAAATGGGATGTGAAGGAGCTGACGGCTCTGGAACGTGCCAATGCTTATTGAGGGAGGCTGAGACATTGATACCCCCGCGCCAGGGCGCGAGCGAATGAGGGCGGCATGAAGTCCCCTGCGACCCTTCAGTGCCCCCGCTGCGGCATGTTCGGCCGGCACGCTTCACCTCTGGAGTGCATCGATTCGTTGCGCGACCGGATAGCCGTGCTGAGCTTCCAGTGCGAGGCCCAGCGCGGTGCACGCTCCCAGGCGCCATTTGGCGGCCGGGTCCTGCGTCGTGACCACCGAATCGTGATCCTCGACGGCCAACGCCTCTGCCTGACCGATGCTGCTCGCCGGGTGGGCATTTCCCCAGTTGCATTGCATTTCCGGCTCATGAACCGAACCGGAAATGCCAATTACGGTCGCGTCGACGTGCGAGCGGTCGGCGCCGATCGATCAAAAAGGGGCGCGGTGGCCGACGCTCGACCCTGAACCGCCGGCTCCCTGCCCTTGAGAACCACCTAAGGTTGGGCGTCGGGAGAAGCTATGTGGAAGAGAACTGTCTGCCTTTCAGGGATGCTGCTTCTTGTCCGGTTTCCATGCCTGCCAAAACTTGAGCTGCGCTCCCTAACCGGCGTGGTGACTGACAAGAGAGGCAACGGACTTCCGGCGCGGTCAGACTCCGGCGGAACATCGATTCGAGCGTTTTATTGTCTCGGGCTTACTGTCCGTTTTAGTGGCCATTTTGCAGACCCCATGGTTTGGATGGATTTGCGAGACGGGTATGGACGGGCCGTGAAAAACGGGTAAATCCTTGCCGGACAATCCTTGCCGGACAGTTAAGTAGCGGAAAACAAAGGCACGCGGGAGTAATTCAGTGGTAGAAGGCCAGGTTCCCAAGCTGGACGTCAACGACGCCAACCGGATGTAGACTGACTGGTGGTCAGTGCCGGCACGGGTCTGTACGCGACACCCCGGCGGGATGCCGAGGAGGCGGTGTGCGCCCGTTGTGTGTAGGGACCGCGCCCGGAAACCGAAATGCAAGAATCGGCTGGCCCCCGGGACCAGACCTCAACCGTGCTGGTGGGTTCGCTCTCCAGGAGGCGGCCTGGCGGACTGCGGCGGACGTGTTCGATTTTCGCAAGCATCTCGATGAGCATAGGAATCCTGCGACTAGGACGGGCTGCGCGAACTGATCAGCGCCAGCCGTTCCGGTGCAGGTGACTCGAGTGCGACTGCAGGCGGACATGGGGAATCTCTAACCGGGGAAGAGCGGCGGGGGAGCAGACACGCTCGCTCTCGACCATCGGCAGGCGGCCAGGTCCCGGCCATCGTAAGCCCGGGAACTGCTCAACGGAGGCTGGGAGCGACCACTTGAGGAAATGGATGGATCATCCGTTCGATAGGTCCATAAACATTTTTCGGGTCTCGATCACGCCTGGAAAGGGAGCGTCCACCCCGCGGGACGAATGTTACCGAGGATATTCGCTCGCGACGAACAGTTAGAGGGGTGGTCCGAAACGAGATGTGTCAAGAGGGGAGTCGCAAACGCCAATGTTTCGCGACAAGCAACCTTCGTTGCACGAAAAGGGCAAGAAAAGGGCAATGGGGTTCGCCGAGCCCTTTGACCCGAAAATCGGGATTTCCAAGTAGCTGATTTTTAAGGAGGATTTGGTCGGGGCGAGTGGATTCGAACCACCGACCTCCTGGTCCCGAACCAGGCGCTCTAGCCAGGCTGAGCCACGCCCCGAGGCTGCGACCTAGCCGCGAAAACGATCCCGAATTCCGGAACCGGCAGCTAGTTCACACACGAGTATAGCACCCCTCTGCGCCCCTTCCAAAAACCAGCCGGGACGTGAACGCGTCAACGGCGCCCCACGCGTACTTGAATGGCTCCGGGCGGCGCAGGAAATCGAATTCTCGCGCGCCCTCTGCAATCGCATCGTCAATGGAGTGGGCCAGCAGCACCGCGCCTGGGCTTTCGCGGCCCCAAGCCACGTCGAAGCCCGCCTGGTACGCATATGCCCGGCGCTTCGCTGCGAAGTTGTACTGCACGGCGACCGGTTGGCCGTCGACCATCAGGCCGTATAATCGCAGGATTCCCTGCGCGCAGAAGCGTGCCGCGGTTTCGCGATGGAAGGCCCGCAGCCGGTCGGTGGCGAACATGCCGCGCTCGCCGCGCTCGTACCAGCGGCCGGCGTGCAGTTCGAATAGCCGATGCAGCAGCCTGTCGCAACTGCCGGCATCCGCCCGCACGAACTCCACCGCCCCGCGTTCCCGCAGCCTTTTTTCCGCGGTCCGCAAACTGCGCCGGAACGTGCCGTCCACGCCGCGCAATTGTTCGCGCAAGGAACCGCGAAGCGGCAGCATCGGGCAGACGCTGCACCCGTTGTGTTTCAC
>Ga0335073_10008196_pt1 | contig 14655 bp, 18 predicted proteins | sample Lox_Sample_22_FD_207093 | JGI IMG/M metagenome (GOLD analysis project Ga0335073, IMG submission 207093) | Soil microbial communities from Loxahatchee National Wildlife Refuge, Florida, United States - Lox_Sample_2.2 | ecosystem: Environmental > Terrestrial > Soil > Wetlands | place: USA... | reverse complement strand
CAGTAAGTTATGACGAGACCACAAACAATACACTTAAATCAAAAATGGAAGCGAAAGCCATTGATCTATCCCGGAAGAGAAAAAACGATGTCATGCCGACATGGATTTCCCTGTAAACGAAATCTCTACACCCGCCTTCCTGCTGTGCCCAATTTTTTAAGTCTTGTCGGTCTTAGTCTCCCTCCTGGTCTCCAGCATTCTCGTTCGCTCCTTTCTTCTCATCTTTCTTCTTCAGAATACCGCTATCATTCAACGCATTCTGAACAATGGTCTCTTTAACGGCCGCAAATACCAGTGCGCTGATTGACGTGTCCGTAGACGTAGAGTCCATAAGATGCGGATATAGGTTGAGATGCGCGCGGTTTACATGGTTGAAGCGCCAAAGGATGTACTTTGCGGCACGGTTTATGTCACTACCGCCAGAGTAGTCCGGGAAGTAGTTGCTTAACGGAGATCTGGCTAGCTTTTGCTTGAAGATGCTTACATTGTTGAGTAACAATATGATTGACGTGCGCATGAACCATCGGGAGTTGACCACCGAGTCGAAAAGCACTAAGGATTCCATCAACATGTTCTGGCTCGACTCCTCAAGAACTTGGTCGTACTCTGCGAGATTTACGACGAAGATAATGGATGTGATATTTTCGAAGCAGTGAATCCACTTTCTTCGCTCGGATCGCTGCACTCCACTATCAACGAGATTTATACTTAGTTTGCCCATGGAAAAGCGAGTTTCAGAGACGCCAGTCGTTTTGGTGCGAGCTCTGAGTACATCTGCTTCAGTTGGGACATAATCTGAGGCAGCGATTCTTCCCACTTCGTCGAAAAAGCTGTGAGCAATCAGTATTGACGACGGTATTACCCCTTATCGATACTTACTAAGACGCCAAGTCCATAAGGTAAAATTCAGTCCAATGTTCCATGATCTCTGGGATGCACGGGTCATGCCACAATGAGCTGATAGCCTGGCCAACTTTTGCGTTAAGACGCTCATCGGGATCAGGACCAACAGAGTAGTTCAGCAGGTACTTGCAGTTCTCCTTGTTGCCTTCCTGCTTAGGTTGTATATCAAAGAGCTCCATGGCCCGGATCAGCCCTTTTGCACAGTCGATGACGTTTTTATAGATAGTAGGGCGGTACATTTCTAGCTCTGCCACGGAGTAGCCGCGCTGGTTGATGATCTTCATATGTTGCACAATATCTTCCTTCCCGCTATCGCCAGATCCTATGAGCAAGACCTTGGCTTCGCGTCTTAACCTGAATCCATCCTTGCGAAGGCGATGATCGATGGCTTGGGACCGTCCCACAGTTGTTATGCCTCTAGATATTCTCACTCTGGACGGCTTTACTTTAGCTCCGTTCCATTTAGCTGTAGTCACTTCAGTTCCAACCCCTCCAGCTATTTTCTCTATAGTAGGAGTTGCTTGGGGTGTTAGTGATTCATTTGGGGCGAGATCCGTTTGCTGTCGCCTAAGAGCTTCTTTTAAGGACCCTCGAATTACCCGGTCGTATACCCTGGAAATAAAAAGTTCACCGTCGAAGGGGAAAACTACGGAGATTTTTGATAAGCGGTCCGTGTGGCGACTTAGAAGAGAAGCCGTGTCGCGATGCACAATTAGTGATTCAGTGTCGTTTTCAATTCGTCGGATCACTTTACGCGTGCTAGATTTCTCAAGCAAAACTTTCTGCTCAGACGTCGTTTTGCTGTACATATTAGCAATAGTAGTTAATATTTTGCCTGGAAACTCTTACCAGTTGCATGCCACGAGTAGTAAGGTCAGCGCATTCGTCTGTCGCTCAATACTTTTCTGTAGATCATCCATACCCTTACTCCCGAAAACAATTTTCATTTTGCTGGAAAAGTCCAGCTTTTCGTCTGGTGTCTGATGTAGCTCTGAGATCCGGCCTTCGATTTTGCTGATCAAAATTCTGCAGCACGACATCGAGGTGTCTAGATCCATAACAAGCTGATGGTGCAAATCAGGAATATCGACGTCAGCCCATTCCTTGATCTTAGTTAGTGCTGCTCTGAGAGCCGCAAGCTGAGAGACTAGGCAGAGAAACGTAAGATCTGCTTCTTTCCATTCGTTTCGAAGCTCGCGGATAGTGGCTATAGTGTTGCTGAGGACATCGATGACGTTAGCAACTGACCCAGCAGTCCCGATCACTGCAATTGCCTCGGCCATCCTGAAAGGCGTGTTAAGTAAGATCACTGTGAGGTTGCTCAAGAGAGTCAATTTGTAGTTCAATTTTCATCCCGCCACGATGCCAGATTGGCCAGAGTTACCATTTCTCGAAGAATAGGCAAGGTTCTATACTCTATGAGAAAGGTTAGAAAGAAAAACTGGAGACTTTTCTTGAGCGGCATTCAACGATTTTCTTTATCCTATATGTCCGTGTATGCCCCTGAATGGATGGAAAGTTGCACTGCCTTCCAAGCACAGCCTCCCCCATTCACGTTCGGAGCGACTGAACCATCAAAAACTGCTATGTCGCTTGATAATAGCATGACTAAATTTTGGCTATACTGCTTCTGGCTTTTCTATACGATAAGCGAGTGCGATCTTCATTTGTCAACTCTAAGGGTTGGAGCATTAAGTCTCCACAAAGGACAGTTATCGCTAGACCTCTATTGTCTCGCTCGGGAAAGATTTTTTATATATCTGTCTGCAACATGTACGTTTTTCAGCGGGATATACGGATTGTCTAGTGAGTCCGAGGCTGTCCGGACCAAGGCTATGGTGAGGGACGGGGACGAATCGTGGTATTGCAGGGCAAATAGAAGTGAGTAATAAAATATTGTAAGTAGGAACGAATCTTAAGGTTTAAGGCCTCTATTCCGAGAATATCTATGCTTCTAACTTGTTGTTGGCTCTATTATGTTGGAAAACACTGGCGGTTTCTCGGCACGCAGGGTTCCTCGGCACGCAGAGAGGGACGTTACTCTATCGATAAGCGGTCGGGGCGGCAAAACAATTGGGCGAAGTAGCCTATTATTTGTTGCTCTTTCGACATTGCATCAGGCGCAGTCAGTGATCGTTTGAGCTTCATTTGAGTTACAGCCTGCAACGCCGTGCAGCTCCCAGTCCTGCCTAACAACTACCTCGCAGCCTATTCGCCACCTACAGCTTCCACCAGACTATAAGAGCTTCCAAATTCGGCTCAAGGAGGACTTTGAATTCTTATTCACAATCACACTTAAACACCATGGCGTCAGAAGAGACCGCTCCACCATCGCTTGCCAGCAGGATCACTGGTGGTACTCCTGCTTCAGAAACCCCCAAGGAACCCGAAAATGATCCCGATTCCACCATTTCAGATGCTCAGACGGACGGCGCTCCTCGAGAAATGCACGGGAGTGGCCTTCAAGAGCCCGAGTACGATGTCGAAGTCACACTGGCAGACATGCAGGCCGATGCCAGTAATCCTCTGTACTCTGTCTCATCCTTCGAGGAGCTTAACCTCCCAGACTCTGCGCTAAAAGGCATCTACGCAATGAACTTCCGGAAGCCGTCGAAAATTCAGGAGAAAGCACTGCCTCTCCTCCTCAAGAATCCAGCCCAAAACATGATTGGACAATCTCAATCTGGTACTGGAAAGACGGCGGCATTCGTTCTCAACATGCTATCACGCTGCAACTACTCCACAGCTCAACCTCAAGCACTCGTACTCGCACCGAGTCGCGAACTTGCGAGACAAATCCTCGGCGTAGTGCAGACAATGGGAAAATTCACCGAAGGCCTTCAGGTAACCATTGCCGTTCCTGATCCTTCGAAGCGAGGGCAGCAGTACACTGGCCAAATCATCGTCGGCACTCCTGGCACAGTGATGGATCTACTTCGTCGACGATTCCTCGATCCCCGTGGAATCAAGATTCTCGTCCTGGACGAGGCTGACAACATGCTGGCTGAGCAAGGATTGGGTGACCAATGCAAGAGAGTGCGGGCCTCCCTACCAAAAGATATCCAGGTCGTTCTCTTCTCCGCTACTTTCCCAGACAACGTCCTTCGATTTGCGGAACAATTTGCAGCGCCGAACGAAAAGACCAACAAACTCACTCTCAAGCACGAAGAACTTACGGTAGAAGGCATCAAGCAGTTCTTCTTTGACTGTGACTCGGAGGAAACCAAATACGAAACCCTTGTCAAATTCTACGGATTGCTCACCATCAGCTCTTCGATAATATTCTGCAAACGTAAAGACACGGCTCAGGAGATCGAAAAAAGAATGGTTGCAGATGGCCATCAAGTCGCACATCTCAGTAGTGCGCTTGAAGGAGCAGAACGTGATACGGTTCTTGACCGCTTCCGAACAGGTCAAGCGAAGGTCCTAATCACCACCAATGTCCTGGCTCGAGGTATCGATGTTGAATCAGTGACGATGGTGGTGAACTACGATATCCCAGAGGATCGCTACGGTCATGCAGATCCCGAGACATATTTGCATCGCATCGGTCGTACAGGACGTTTCGGACGTGTAGGCGTTGCTGTCAGCTTCATCACAGACCGCAAGGGATGGGAGAACCTCAATGCCATCTCACAGCATTTCGGTGTGCCAATCGAGCCTCTACCGACAAATGACTGGGATGCAATTGAAGAAAAGGTCAAGCGGGTCATCAAGAGCTCCAGAGCTGGACGGAGCACGAAGGAGCTTCAGAGTATGACATTGGATTGATGGAGGAGAAGATTTAGAGTAGACAGAAGTGCAGTTCAATTTCGAACTGGGAAGGATCAGCGCAGAAGTATTGCGTCAGCTTTACTAAATGACAACCATCACGGGGCATGTAGGGGAGTCTGGATGAAGGATTGTGATTGACTTCTTTGTTCAAGAAGGCCTTTACATATTTGAGCGATTCTAAAAAGGGAAATCGGCGGGTCGAGAATGCTTTTGCATTGCTGGTGCTGAATCTATGCAGCGAGCCTGATGTAGATTTCACGGCGCGGATTAAGGGGAAATTGCAACACACAATGAAGGTGAAAAGGCTGTAGGCCGACCTTACTAGTAGGACCCAAAAGTTCCATTTCATTTTAATGATAATAAATTGGAGCGGACTTGCTTTCCTTATCGTTCTCGATGGTATGCCGTTGTCTTGTATTGAAACCGTGGCTGGAAGCGCCGACACCCTATCGTACCCGACGAACGGTAATTTTGCTGAGGCATACGGAAGCTTGTACAGCGCCCTAGCCGAGCTCTCCCTGTTAGAGCTATCTAGCACGCCAACCCCCTCCACAATGGCGAGCATCAAAGCTATGACCGACTTGGTACCTTTTCGACAGTCTACTATGCAAATCGAGCTGTTCGGCTTATGGGAGGCCTGCTACGATCCACTGCTTGGCGGGCCCCGTTAAGATCCTGACGACATGGCTACCGATGGCGTTGAGCCAGGTGCCCAGGAGGAGGATCCTGATAACCATCCTCCATCTCGTAGCGGAAGCAATGGCAAAGACATCTCCGCATCGAAAGTTGTAGGAGCTGGGCCCCATCAACCATACGCGTCAGGCGAAGGGCATAACTCGGCTCCCGCACAGCAGACTCGCAGGAGTGTCTCCTTCGAAGAACAGCGACACCCACGGAATCGTCAATCCGACATGGCAACAGGCACGACAGACCATTCAACAGCGCCTGATGATGTTGAGAGCAGCGCTGACGAACGAACCAGCATCCTCGCGAGAGCACGCGACAGCCATCGTGCGTATCAAACAGCAGGCACGAGCCCTTCTGCAGCCGGACGAACAACTGGTGCGGACACAACAGGCTCGGACAATACACAAGCAGGATCAGGGTGGTTCAGAAGACGGAATGGCAAGACAAGGCAGCCAGACCAAGGAGAGCAACAACAGGACAGCTACGGCTGGTGGTCTTCGCTAGTCGAGAAGTACAGTAGCGTTGAATTGGAGAACAAAGGAAGCGTTGCCAGGGATCATCTGGCACTCGAGCGGACATTCCTTGCCTGGCTGAGAACGTCCCTCTCTTTTGCTTCTATTGGCATCGCCATCACACAACTCTTTAGACTCAACACCTCGCTGCAAGATGGCGGTGGCTCTTCACCAATCGATCGATCCCAATTACATCACGTTGGAAAGCCGCTCGGCGCTACCTTTATTGGCATCTCGATTGTAATCCTATTCATCGGATTTCACAGATACTTTGAAAGTCAGCATTATGTGATAAGAGGAAAATTCCCAGCGTCAAGAGGCAGCATTTTCTTGGTGACAATAATTGGCGGCGCCCTTATTGTGACGAGCCTGGTTGTCATCTTAACACTTGCAAGAGGAACATTTGACTAAACGGCGAAAATTCAAACGGGTCTGCTGGATTTGACGCAGACGGCAAATTTTTCGAGACGGAATCAAACAGCTTGGGCCGATGGTGTTTGTGCGGCATCAGTTCACCGGCAGATTTGGACGACGATTTATCCCAGCACTGAGGCATATATTTGGGATGCTTCAGTTGGACAAGACCTCAAATTCGTCACCGACAGTACTATCTCTTCAACCACAGCTTTGGGATGGATCAATTGTGATGGTGTTGGTCCCTAGCTCTCTTTAGTGATCGTGGCGTCTGCAAAGCGAGGACCGCATGTCATCTTCGGTGTGGAAGTGTCAATCTGCAAAAGCACAGTATCTTTGCCTGTATCTTCTCCCTACACCGAGCGCTATTCGGGCTTTTGAATGACACAGCGATGAGCGTAGTGATTCTGCGGCTCGATGAAACTGTGTGCGAAGACACCTCCATTGAAGGATCCTTTTGCATTTCAGCTAGATGGTGCGACCAGCCGGTCCAAGGGAAGAGGATAATTGAAGGTACTACCTTTATTGCCACCAACACCATCCCAGATTATTCACGTTCTTTACATCTGGCCATTGATGGGTCGTCTGGTGATGATCACGACAATGCGTAAGCTGTGTCATCATAATTTCCGAAACGGTATATCGCTCGCTCCATATTAGAATGGGCATACGTTGTACTTCGTTAAAACGAAGAGTCCAAATTGGATTCAAATCAAAGTTCACGAGCTGCTACAAATCCTTCCACTATTCAAGGGGCACACTGCTTCACGGCCTGGTTATATGGTGCTTCCACCCTGGTTTTCTTCGTCAGGTACATTTTTGTATCCCTGCACACGACGACCAAGGTACGCATAACTGTAGTTCTCACAGACTTGAGGGGTAAAGTCTAGGTCAGCGAGCATAGACGCGAGCTATGGTTGACTAAGAAACCTGCAGAAGATGCATCTAAATGGCTGCTCGCGATTTGGGATCAGCAATTTAAGTTGACCCTGCCTCTTCGGCTAAGACTACCTTACTCTACCCAGCATCTGGATCTTTCTCCACTTCTCCAGATACAATTTGTTCGGAAGTACAACGGCACATTAGCCCTAATCTTGAGATGACTTGGACAAAATTGCAAATGTAACATTCCGACTGCTGCCGACTCGCTAGTTAAACAGCGGTATGCTCGATTAGAATGTCCCATGGTTCGAAACGGATGAATGGCAAGGGCATTCCAATCTGAGTGGTGATGACTGGAGTCTTCGGAAGCAGAATACCCTGCTTATCAGAGCCTCGATGCTCAGCAACTCTTTGCATGAGACGACAGGATCTTCATTCTTGCTCCGTCATCTGACTCTATGGAAGCCTAAAGGTTGTTTTTCTCCTGCAGCAACCGTGCCACTTTGAACCATCGACGGAAGTTCCATGTCGTGCGACCACCCATTCGGGAAGAGGACGTTTCGATGACAGGTGTTGAGAGCAGAAGATCGGTTCGCCGCGCCGCCAATTTCTCCCCTTCTCGGGCAAGTTGCAGTGAGTTTTTCCGTTACTCGTTATCGATGGCGTTACTCTTGCTCTTGGGTGGTGCCCGAACGTACGTCCAACCCTGCCTCTGAGCCAGCGCTGTGGGCGCGCCCAGATTCGGCGGAAGCGGCGCACAGAACCGGTCTTGTCGTATCGCTTCCGGACGTCTACGATTGTTCATGCGGAAGAACCGAGATCGCCTTCGACGCATGTGTTTCTCCGTCCACTTGGCACGACATGCGGCTCTCTCTCGGCCCTCCCAAATGAGTCGAGCTGGGGTGCACGGTGGTGTCTCGTTATGGCCGATCTTGTGCTTCAGTCGTGGGGCCTTTCGGGCCTCCCGCTCCAAGCTCAGAGCATGGGCTTTCTGGCGCAGTCGTCGGCGGTGAGAGGTGTGGCAGCGTTCAGCCATTTGAGGCAGGCGAAGGCGCATGTCTGCATTCGCGTGGCATGGTTTGCGCTCTCGGGCTCGCCATTGGCAACCGCGGCTGGCGGGGTATGCTTCACTGGCTCTGTTAAGGCTGACATCGCATGAGGCGTGCTTCTCGGCTTAACCCAAGTGCGGATATCTCGAGCAAGTAGGATTTTCTCTTCCGCCACGAGCGCTGTCGTGGCTGACAGGTCCCTTGAGTCGGGTCGACCTGTAGTAAGCAGTGATGATGCCAATCTTCTGGGCTTTGGGCCCATCGCACGATGCACAGCCCGGCCGCTAAATGGCATTCGTTTGTCCGCAGCTTCTGGATCTCTTCAGCTGCAGCTGCACAACCACAGGCCTCTTTTTCTTCTCCATTCTCCCGCCTGTCTTCTCTTTCAATCCCTTTTCTTTCTTCTGCTTTGCTAACCTTCGCGAACCGCAGCGCGTCGCGCTAGACATGAATCATGTCTTCCCCAGCACCAGAGTATACCGAGAACGGTGACGACTGGTTCAACCTACACAATGCCCAGAAAAACCCCGGCATGTCGGAGATCGGGAGCAGTGTTGCCACTCCGCTAGCCTCTCCGCTCTCCTACCATCCAGACATTCGATCACCGGGACTTGAATCTGCTTGGACCGACGACCAAGGAAAGGAAGTCGTCCCGCCGGACCATCAACAGCCAGAATATCTAAAAAGCAAGTACCCTTTGGCACCATACGACCAGGGCGGGGATACAGTGAGACCAAAGAGGAGAATATGCGGAATACCGCTGGCGGTGTTCTTGCTACTTCTCGCATTTATCGTGGCGCTGGCGATCGGCTTGGGTATAGGATTGGGAGTTGGACTTGGCACAAAGCATAGGTTCGGTTTTGCCGTGAAGATATTAAAGCGGAAAGCTTACATTTCGTAGTACGCCCGGTTCAAAAGGAGCACAGAATCTCTCAAAGAGTGGCGCATTCAACGGCAGTGGTATCGCCATCGCTTCTTATTCCTTCGGGTCCGGCGGTTACGGTGTGATCGACGTTTACTTCCAGCACTGGACAGGCCAGATCCGCAAGATCCAGCTGATGGACTCAGGCACATGGGTGGGAGGCGACGCTACCAACATTGTCGCAACAGATGCGAAGAATGGAACTCCAATCTCCGCCGTTGCTTATGCTATGGATGACGTGGCTGCAGTATGCTTGTTTGTTCGATATCTCATGCGTACGTTCTAATCGTTGACAGTGGCACATCTTTTACATCGATACCAACAATATCATCCGTGAGAAGGTCAGCGACAACACTACAAATCAGTGGTCAGATGGCCCAATCGGAGAAATGAATCTCGTCGCCATGGACGATGAGGCTGTAGGATTGCAAGCTTGTTGGTATGGATCTTTCTACGGCACCGCTAACTACGTCCACTCGCCGATTCCAAGCACCGGAAGCAACACCACGTCTCAGGATGCCGTCATTGGTATGCATTTGTGGTATGGTGTCAATCCGACCACGATTTCGGAAGTCACATGGACCTACAACACTACCGATTGGTATCCCGAAGGTAATTTCACAGCCGACGGCCATGCAGGCATCGGCTGCTACTCATGGGGTCCCGGAAGCGTCACGTATCTGATGATGGTGAACCTGGACAATACAGTGCAGATGCTGTGGAAAGATCTTAACACAACCGCACCGAGCTCACAGAATCATCCGTTGAACCAATGGGTCAACTCTTCAGTTACGATTCCGAACGTTATGCCAAACACGTCGCTTGGATACACCAATTATTTGTATTCACAATTGAACGACGGCAGCATCGGCGGCTTCAATGTATCTTTCGCTGCCGAAAATAGCACCATCCTCGGGGCGCAAACTTTCGAAATCCCTGAAGTTCCGCTCCCTGGAACCCATTTCAGCGTGACCGCCATTCCAAATGACTCCGGAGGTAACTCTGTCCTCATCTTCGACCAAATGAATGGCAGCGACATCACCGAGAACACTCGAGATCTAACCAGCGGGCAATGGAGTTATGCCACCTTACCGATTCCGAGTAGTTGAAAGTTGTTTCAGCGTGCTCACACCGCATTTACGATTGCATGGCGTTGAACGGATCATTCATTTACTATACCCCATCCCTCATTTTGTGGGGACGTTGCTCAGGAGGCACAGACAAGTCGGCTCGCTTCGCAATGTAAAATATGATGATTATGACGGTGTGCATGCAGCTGGGGCTGCATGCGGCGCGCAAGGCAAAAGCGTTCAAATCGTTGGGAACGCTTCCAATATATGATCCCATCACCTCTCGTCCTGCCTGAGTGACTTTGTAGCAGCTGTCTTGGAGTTGCAACACAACCAATCTATCTCCGGAAACAGCCCCCTTCTTTCTGGATTATTACCCTTCCCATAGCCCACGACGACATTCATTTGAAACATATGCCATCAATGATCGACAATCATACCTAAGCCACATCCGGCAGGGCTTAACCACAGCATCGGAGCCCGCAAGTCGCCAATGGGCGTTCTCCGGAAAGCATCTGCACGTAGCCGCCCCAACTTCGCGCCGCTGACCTTTTTGCATTGCATTTAGGCCATCCAAAGACTCATTTGCTGCTCTAAGCATCTTGCTCTGGGTAAATGCCTGATTACTTTTCGCACACACCCCCGAGCGCAACGCAATCAAAGCTCGTCGTGACAAGCAGTTGTTACGCTATAACGCTAGTGCTTATTTTCTTGCCTTCCGACCGTTTCCCGTCACCAGCTTCAGATCTGCAAAGTGCTTGCCTGACTTCCATAGCCAAGTATCAGATTACTTACAGTCTGCATATCGGTGACCAGCCAATACTCGACCAGGTGCAGGCGATATGTCATCTTCAGATCTTGTAGTCACCACGTGCAACCCCAAATACCTTAGCATTAACCTACAAGCATCAGGACAGAAATTATACGATACCTTTAGTTGACACCACCTTCCGGCATGCTCAGCTATAAGGTAGAATGACCCTTCGATCTGGTGAGTTCAATGGGCATATAAGCACAAGTTGCTCTCTAAAAAGTAAACAGCGCTTTTTGTACGTCCTCCTGTAAACTCCTAGTTGCGATCGCAAACCGCGACCCGGTCTAAGGAGTATAAGTCGTAGTATCTTTTGCAATTCGAAGGTTGGAATCCTGGAAAGGTGAATAGCGTAATGACGCGGCATAAGGAGATCAGCTACGAGAAGTCATTACAAGAGGAAAGAGACCACAGCTACTTCTTTGGAAGGCGTTTGGTTAGCCAAGGAAGAGATCAGTCGCACATTCACCAGATTTAGAAGGCCAATTCTAAAGATGAGGAAACATGATGTGAACCGCTCTCCATTAATTCGCAGGTCAGCTAGAATATGCGAACTCACGGATCCATCGACACTAGTGCTTCAGATCTTCCAATTCACCAAGCAATTTCAGTCCAAAACACAAGCCGCGGCACAAAACCGAGAACGGAAAGTAGTTCTGCTTCCAACTTGTATACCGAATACTCAGTTTGCGGCGACACTGTCTTCAACACAAGTGGTAAAAAGTAAGCTGACATCAGCCTCGCCATGCTCTTTGACGGAGATCAACAGCAAGCATAACCTTTCCCTGAAGCCTTCTTTAACAAGCCTTAACCTCAGCATAACTGTGCTGTTTCATGTTCTTAAATCTATAATTCAAGGAAATGCGGAACGGCAACAGCACTCCCTTCACCTACGGCATTATCAGGTTCTCTGACCCGGACTACAGCGTTGGTCCAGCTGACCGAGGTCTGTTTGCGGTATCAGCCAGCAAGGAAATCAAGGACCTAACGGTTCCGCTCTACGACTATCGCTCAGATAAGAATCTCACAAAGGGCCCCGCCGGCCTAGATATTCACGGCTTCACTGTTGTCAGTCATAGCTCGGCACTTGGTGGTGAGAGTTGGCTAGGTCCCGAAGTTGAAGAAGTATATCTCAAAGAGGTTGAAGAGCTTATCAAACAAGTTACGGGCGCAAAATATGCGTTGGTTAATAATGTTGCCTTTAGACGTAAGCTCTCGGGGGCTCAGAAGGGCAAAGAGCATTACGCCAAACGTGGAAGTCCTCTGGACAAAGCTATAGAGCAAGCTCCGCGAGATAAGCCTTTTAGTATGTCAATTGGGGCCATGTGGCAGCTGTCTCTAAATGGCTGACCGAGTTATATCTGTATTGCTAACAGTGCTGCCTTAGTTGCTGGCAATTCAAAAGATAAAAGTGCGTCGGCAGAGCCAAACCGGTCCGCTCACGTTGACTACTCGATGAAAGAGCTGAGGGATACCGTCCGTCATTGTAGATTTGACATCAGTGCCGTTGGAAAATCTGCCATCGAAGCGTGGGACAGCAGTTCTGAAAACGACCAAGGCGAAGCGCCTCGAGTTGCAGCATACAGCATCTGGCGTCCATTGAGGACCGTTGAACGTGATCCGCTCGCAGTAGCACTCTATGGCAGTATCGAGAAGGATGACTTTCTGCCAGTGCCTTACCGAGCTCTATCCGAATCCAACGAGGACGGGGAGTATATCATGGAGGCATTGATAGTTAAGCCTCCAAAAGACGACGTTTCTCTTGAGAAACAGAAATGGTACATCGTTCCAAATCAAACGCCGGATGAAGTTTTAATTATCAAGTTTGCTGATACGGGAGCCGAGAAGGATCCAGAGAATGTTGCTGGCTTTGCCGCACATGCTAGTCCCGCTGTCGAAGGCATCTCCGATGACACTGAAGTAAGAGAAAGTGTTGAAGTCAGAATCATAGCATTTTGGTAGACGAAATCAAAAGGGTGATGCGTCAAGATTTCTTACGCTTTCTATCTATCCGATCTACAAATACCCTTTCTATTGTCCACAATCTCATGCCGCAATTCTTCTAAAGCTTCACAGCTGCTGTTAAGTTCTTTGAATCTTCGGCTATCACTTCCGCGAATGCAGCCTGAACATCGTGCTCATGGATCCAGTAAGGATCTGACCTCAATTTGAGCCTTTGCCTAAGTTCTTCATCCGTCTCCGCCAAGGCCTTCTGTTTCCTGAGTCGGGCAATCGTCAGACTGTTTCCTTTGCGTACCAACGAAATAACGCGATCCGTATGCGGCTTGCGAGTCCTCTCGTACAAGGACAATGCTCGTGCGATGTTGGCTTTGGAGTGAGCAGCTCCAGGTGGGAACACGTGCCAAAGAGCAGCAGCAAAAGCATAGGCATCGTCAAGAGCTAACGATCCTCCTGCTGCCAGAGCTCCTCCATGTGCATGCGCAGCATCGCCTGCCAGTGTTATTCGACCTTTACCATACGTCCAAGTGTCGATTGCCGGGGCAGAGGTGTTTGGGTATTGCCGGACAGAGGGTGTTGCATCAATCATCTTTCGAATATGCGGATGCCAGTCCTTGTAGTACTCGCGCAAGATATTGACATCTCCCTCCGAATTCCATACTGCATCCTTGAAGGGCGCATCAGGTGCTTCAGGATCGCTGTAGTTGCCGCCGACAATAGTGAACAGATCAGTCCCCAGCCTCGACGAAAAGAAAGTTCGATCATGTCCCCACCAATGGTTTGCTTCTTGAAGAATTTCATCTACATCTTTAAGGCGATCCGCTTTGAAAACTGCTCTGAATGCGACCCATCCCGTCCACTTCGGTTCGGAACCAAGAACAAAAGAACGACGAACGGCAGATCGGATGCCGTCTGCACCTAACACAATGTCTGCAGTGGTGCTACCTCCATCTTCAAAGGTTATGATGAGCTGATCAATTGAAGTATCATAATTCGTAGATAAAAATGTCTTCCCGAGATGTATATTGGATGAAGGCACGTGAGCCAGCAGTGCTTTTTGAAGATCAGCTCGATAGAAGCGCGCAGTGCAATGTCGGGCATCTATGTCGCCATGATGAGAGTCTACCGATACTATTTCGTTCGTATTCCAATGCCTGATTGAACTATTAGTGCAAGGTGTCACCGTGGTCAGTCGAAAGTCACCTATAAATCATCGGAAACCCGGACTTGTTTCGAAACGCAACTGAATCACTGAGGGCGTTCTCAACACCCAGTCGCTCCAGGGTTCTCATCCCATTGGGACCGAGAGCAATACTCGCTCCAATCTCCTCGAGCTTTGTTGCGCGCTCATAAATCTGGACTTCGATATTAGGATGACTCTGTAGTCCAATCGTAGCTGCGAGCCCAGCAATGCCAGCGCCAATGACGGCAACACGAAGGCGCGAATGTTCGGCCATGAGAACAGCGTTGATACGATATCAATATCGCCGGGATTCAAAGGTATTTCAGCCACGCAACAAATGCCAGGCGCTCGGAAGCAAGTTCATCAGAATCTCCCTGCACCTGTTATGCATCTATGAAAAGAGAGTTCGCCGATCCATCATGACGCGAGACTCGAGGTTAATGGTGCTACCATACTGTCATCTCACCTCCGCGGATAAGATAAAAACTT
>Ga0335073_10008195_pt1 | contig 14655 bp, 11 predicted proteins | sample Lox_Sample_22_FD_207093 | JGI IMG/M metagenome (GOLD analysis project Ga0335073, IMG submission 207093) | Soil microbial communities from Loxahatchee National Wildlife Refuge, Florida, United States - Lox_Sample_2.2 | ecosystem: Environmental > Terrestrial > Soil > Wetlands | place: USA... | reverse complement strand
CGCCGCGGATGCGCTTCACTTCGCGATAAATCTCCTCCGACGCGGCGACGCCGCCGCCTGGCGAATTGACGTGCAGAATGATGGCCTTGATCGAGGAGTCATCGGCAAACTTCTTCAATTCGTCGACCACCGGCTGCGGAGACAAAATCACGCCTTCCAGGTCGACGACGCCGATGCGATCGCCGCCGGCAAAGGCGCCAATGCCGGAAGTCTCACCGCCCCCGGCTTGCAGGGTTACATAGACGAGCGTGAATACGGCGAGGACGAAGAGAAAAAACGCTCCTCCGCCAATCAGAATCCAGAGCACTGTGCGCGAGCGCGGTTCGGGCATGGGCTAAGTTTACATCAAGCACAGCGAGCGAAGGCAGCGGCCCTGATGAGTCAGGGCGTCAAGACTGTTAGCGCCGGATGCTGCACGCTAATTTCCGCCGGAGTCTGGCCGACGAATTCTCCATCGGCGTAAATGTCGAGCGGGCGCTCGGTTTCGACAAGGATACGGGCCGCCTGGAAGTATTCGACTTCGCGGATCTGGAGATGTCGCCCGCTATATACTGTCGGAAACATGCAAAATAGCTTGAAGGGATTGACGGCGTCCACAATGCATAGATCAAGCAGGCCGTCATCCATTTTTGCGTGCGGAGCGATCTTCATTCCGCCGCCATACAGCGGCGTGTTGGCAAAAGCGGCCAGCAACGTGGGTTGATTGCTGCGGAGAGTCCAGTTGCGGTCTTCCGACATCGATTCTCCAGGATTCGAAGCTCCGGAAGGCCCAGCCGATTCAGCGGCAGTCAAAATCTTCATGGGAAACGGCGCGAAGCGAAATATGGTTGGAATCAGCGTGAGCGCGTATCCCCCGTTGCCGCGTAGCCAACGAGGGATTTTGTTGGCGCGCCGCGCGACTTCTGCGTCGAGCCCGACACCCGCGACGCAGCAATAGTAATGTGACGCGGGCGCGTTGCTCGCTTTATCGAGCGGAGAAATCAGTCCCAAATCGATGCCCCGAATGTTCTGTGCTCCTTGGCGAAACTTGCGCCAGCAAGCCAGCGAATCTCGCACGCTTCGGATTCCGAGCGCGCGCGAGAAATCATTGCCGCTTCCTGAGGGTACGATGAGAACTGGCAGGCCAAGCCGGACTAACTGCCCGAGATGGCGATGAATGGTTCCATCACCGCCAAACAGCAGAATGACATCCGCATCCTCCCGCGTGGCGGGCGGACCGATCCTCCATTCGACGTTCGGCTCCGTCTGAAATGGCTTCAGCTTCTTGGGAGAACATCCCAACCCGAGGATCGCCGCCGCTCGCATTTGCCGCGGAAGAGGGTAGCAGAAGTTTGACGGTTCTGTTCTGATATATGCTTTCGAGGCAAACTTGCTATGAAAAGCCTGCTCGCAGTTATTGTTCCGCTCACGCTTTGGAGTGCCGCCACCGGTCAGAACCCGCAGCATCCTTTCACGGTTCAGGATGCTGCCACGCTGCACAGCGCTTCCGCAGTGGCCATTTCGCCGGACGGAAACACCGTGCTCTACCGCGTACAGTTCGGCGCGGAGAAAGGCCCGGAAAAAACGGAGTGGCACTTGATTCCCCTAACCGGCGGCGAGTCGCGGCAGCTCGATGTTCCGGAACAATTCAATCCGCAAGGCTTCACGCGCGACGGATCCGCTCTCTACGGCCTGTATGAAGTGAGCAAGAAGCGGCAGCTGGCCACATTTCCCTTAGCTGCGCCGAATACGCCCGCGGCAGCCGCGGCAACCCCTGTCCCACTGACATCTTTACCGCGTGGTATCCATTCCGCGCACATCTCCCCGGATGGCTCGCACTATGTTCTGATGGCCGACCCGCGGCTGCCGGATCCGCTGCAGGATGTGCATACCGTCATTGAAGCCGCACTTACCAGCATCTATGTGATCGGCGCCGATGGGAAGGATGGAGCGTGGTGGTGCCCCACACTCAAAGACGTGAACGAAGTCGCTTGGTCGAGTGACAATTCCTCTCTGGCAGTCTTGTCGCAAACACCCAAGATCGGATTTCATTACGTCCACTCGTTCATTGACATTTGCAGCGCCGCAGGGGCGCGGCATGTGGCAACCATCGACAACGCGGCGGCGGGGATCGGCTGGATTAACGACAGTAAGGACATCGTGTTCCTGAGCACGACGACGCCGGTCCTGACTCCGGACCACGTCTGGACAGTCCCCGCGAATGGTGGAACGCCGACGGATCGGACGCCCAAACTTGAAGGCAGCGCTATGCAACTTGCCGTCGATGCCAACGAACATGCATGGGTCACCGTGGCGCGTGGCGTGAGATCGGAAGTCGATTCATTCAAGAATGAGTCCATGTCTGCGGCATATCAATGGCCCGACGGAACTATCGACAGTGGTCCGGTTTCGGCTGAAATCGCTTCTGCGCCGGACCTGCACGTGTTCACCGTGGCCGATCCGCAGCATACGGAAAATGTCGCCATCGCGCGCGGGAACCGTCTCGATCGCCTCACCAAAGAGGGCGATGACCAGCTCGCCAGGATTACCCTGGGCGAAGTTCGCGTGGTTCACTGGACCAGCAAAGAAGGCATAGCGCTGGAAGGCATCGCCACGTTTCCCGCGGATTACCAATCCGGGCATAAATATCCGTTTCTCGTGTTGCCCCATGGCGGGCCGGAAGCCAACGATGACCTGCGGCTCGACATCTTCGTGCGAGGCATCGCGGGAATGGGGTACATCGTTTTGCAGCCGCAATACCGCGGCTCCACCGGATATGGAAGCGAGTTCCTCAGCGCCATCTATCAGCATTTTGGCGATCGTGCCTATCGCGACGTCGATAGCGCCACCGACTACGCCGTAAACCAGGGCTGGGCCGATCCGAATCGGCTGGCGATTTTTGGGTGGAGCGCGGGCGGCTTCATGACTTCGTGGACGGTGACGCAAACGCACCGCTACAAAGCCGCCATCGAAGGGGCCGGCATCACCGACTGGGCCAGCTTCATGTGGACCAGCGATCTGCAGCAGATCGATTACGACGCGCGCTGGCCCGATAAAGATCCTGACGCATTTCTGAAATTCTCAGCCGTGATGCATTCCGAAGATGTGACCACGCCGTTGCTGATCTTGCACGGGGATGCCGACGAACGTGTGCCCACCTACCAGGGCCGCGAATTCTTCGAAGTGCTGGCAGCGCGGGGAAAAACGACGCGCATGGTGACCTATCCGGGATCGCCGCATTTTCCCAGGGTCTGGGAGCAGCGCCAGGACGTGTTCCGCGAAATCGCCGCCTGGCTGGCGAAATACAACCCGTAGGGCGGTGTACGGACGTCCTCAGGCGGCTGCGGCAAACGCGACTCACGTATGGACAGCCGCCCCCGGCTGTCGGGCGGAGCGAAGCTCCGCAGCGCTCTAAGCATAGCGTCGCCTGCTCGCCGATCGTCATGTTCTTCGCTGATTTCTGAAGAAAAGAGGGTCAGATTGGGAATGGATACAAGAAAAGGCCTGGCGAGCTAGCGCTCGCCCGGACAGCCGAGGGCGGCTGTCCCTACATCGCCTATACGATCATGACCTGTTTCATCGACCTGCCAGCCCGCACAACAAGCGGGCGCGCCGGGCTAGGCACGGCGAGTTTTGGTTTCTCCACTAGCTCTCCATCGATCCCGACCGCCCTTTGTTTCACCTTCCGGCTGCCGTCGGAGGCAGACTCGGCGAGTCCCGCCTCAGAAAGCAGTTTGTCGACGCGCACAAGGATTGCAACCGGTCGCAGCCGGTCTTCAGCGAGAATGTGCACATCGGGGGGTGGGTTGTGCGTCCCGATCGCTTCTCCCATCCCCACCACGACTCTGGCGAGTTGAACCGTAACTTGCTGCAGAAGGTCCGGCACTTCGTCCTTCTGAAACTGCTTCGCCCAATCCTCGGCTGCTTTCGCGGCCGCTTCGGTGGAATGAAAATCCGTCACAATCCTGCGCGCGAGTTCTTTCTTCGCGTCCATGGGATGCATGTCACGCTTCAGCTTGTCGATTTTGGCGATCTGCACGTCCGTCAGCAGTTCGTAGTAACGCCACATGCGGTCGTCGGAGATCGCCATCAGCTTTCCGTACATCTCCAGCGGAGGCTCGTGGATCCCAATCGCGTTATCCAGCGACTTCGACATCTTCTCCGGCCCCGGACGCCACCCTTCCAGAATCGGCGTGGTCAACACCACCTGCGATTCCTGCCCGTAGGCGCGCTGCAATTCGCGTCCGACCAATAGATTAAATTTTTGATCGGTCCCGCCGAGTTCGACGTCGGCTTCGAGCGCGACCGAGTCGTATCCTTGAACCAGTGGATAGAGAAGTTCATGCACCGAGATCGGCTTCTCCTCCTGAAAGCGCTTATGAAAATCTTCGCGCTCCAAAAGCTGCGAGACCGTGTACTTCGCCGCGAGCTTCACCAAATCGTCCGAGCTCATCGGGCCGAACCACCGCCGATTGAAATCGATGACAGTTTTCTTCGGATCGAGAATTTTGAATACCTGCGCCTTGTACGTTTCCGCGTTCTTCTCGATCTGTTCGCGGCTCAGCGGCGGACGCGTGACCGATCGCCCGCTGGGATCGCCGATCATTCCCGTGAAGTCGCCGATCAGGAAAATCGCCGTGTGCCCAAGATCCTGAAAGTGTTTGAGCTTCCGTAGCACGACCGTGTGGCCGAGATGCAGGTCGGGCGCGGTCGGATCCATGCCGAGTTTCACGCGCAACGGTTTGCTTGTGGCGCGTGATTTTTCGAGCTTGGCACGCAGATCGGTCTCGCGAATGATCTCCGCCGCGCCTTTTTTCAGATATGTAAGTTGTTCGTCAACCGGAGCGAAACTTGCCATGGGAGAAGCCATTATAAGGAATGCAGAGCGGGGAAGTCAGAGGCGGCGCAGATCACTTACCATAAAGGACACGAAGGGACACGAAAAACAGCGTAGCGGGTCACTCGCCCGTAAGAGAACAAAGAATGGAAAAAGCAGCAGATTAGCCAACTTTGCGTTTCTCGTCGAGCACCTCATCGAGTGCACTGACGAGTTGATGCGCGCGGCGCTGGTAGTCGGTTCCCCCGGCGTCCTGCTTTTTCTTGAGTAACTGATATTCGTCGGCGATGTTGAGGGCGGCGAGCACTGCGAGGCGGACGGTATCAATGGTGTTGGTGGCTTCGGCGACCGCGCGCATCTTCGAGTCGACGTACTCGGCCAGCTTCAAAATGTACTCGGGATCGGAGCCGCGGAGATTGTAGGCCTGATCGAAAATCTCCACGCGCACACTGGCGTTCTGCGCGTCTTTGAGGGCTTCGTCTTTAGTCGCAGTTGCCATGAGATCACAGCATTGTTGAGACGCTGCGGAGCTTCGCTCCGCGGACAGCCGAGGGCGGCTGTCGCTACATCACCTAGCTTGCTTCGGCGATCGACTCGATCTGCGCCAGCATCTTTTCGACGCGGGCGCGAATCTCCTCGCGCTCTTTCTTGAGCTGCACTGTCTCCCGTCGGAGCGCGTCCAGCTCCTGTTCGCGATCCTCGAGTTGCTGGCGTAATCGTTGCGCGTCGTTCTGCGCGGAGGCCTGGGCCTGACGCGCCGACTTGTACATCTCTATGGTGCGATAAACCTTTTCTTCCAGCGCCTGAAAATGATCCGCCGGAACCTGATCTGCCACTGTTTCGACTGCGTTCAAAGCCATAAGCGCGCTATTCCCCAGAAAAACCTTCAGCTGTTCGCAGTATACTCCAGCTCCTTGTGAACAATTCGAGCGGCGGCCCTATTTTCCGTTTTTGTAAGAAGCTGGAGTCGCCATCCGGCGCAATCCGAATCGGCTGCACATTTTGCTGTAGTGATGGCTTCAAACTTTCTATAATGCGGGCGCGGTGTTGCGATGATGCAAAATCGCTTTTTAGGATAGTACTTGCCTCTCTGATCCCAGTAGCCCTGGCCGCCGGAACGGCGGCGCACTGCCAACCCCGGTTCAGCCGCACGATTCTAAGCATTACTGCGAATTTATTTCTGAAGGAGGAATCATGAGCAAGAACGAAGTCTCTGCAGCGCACGCTGGGAATGTTTCTCTGGGCAATGAAGCCACAGTGCATCGCTTGGGATTTGGTGCGATGCGCCTTACAGGCGACGGTATCTGGGGTCCTCCCAAAGATCGAACCGCAGCCCTGGCTGTTCTGCGGCGCGCTGTGGAACTCGGGGTGAATTTCATCGATACGGCGGATTCTTACGGGCCAAATGTGAACGAAGAGTTGATCGCAGAAGCCCTCCATCCCTATCCCGCCGGGCTGGTGGTGGCGACCAAAGGCGGATGGGAGCGTCCCGGCCCTAATCAGTGGACGCACAATGCGACTCCCGCGCATCTTCGCAAAGCGGTCGAGGGAAGTTTAAAGAGATTGAAACTCGAACGCATTGATCTCTACCAATTGCATGCGCCGGATAACGTCGCGTCCTTTACTGGCTCGGTGGAAACTCTGGCTGAATTGAAGCGCGAGGGCAAAATCCGGATGGTCGGATTATCCAATGTCACGCAGGAACATATCGAGCGGGCGCGGCGCATTGTTCCGATCGCGTCGGTTCAGAACCGTTACAGTTTCGCGGACCGCGAATGGGACTATGTTGTCGAGTATTGCCAAACCCATGGAATTGTATTCATTCCGTGGTTTCCGCTTGGTGCTGGCAGAATCGCCGGCGAAATTCTCGAGGCAGTCGCGCGCGCGCATCATGCGGTTCCAACTCAAGTCGCGATTGCATGGCTGCTGAAGCGATCCCCGGTGATGTTGCCGATTCCCGGGACTTCTTCCATTGGACACTTGGAGCAGAACATCGCTGCGGCCTCGCTACGTTTAAGCGATCAAGAATACAAGAAGCTCGCGGAAGTTCCAGAGCTCGTCGCAACACGTTGATGCTTAAATTGGTGGACCTGGCCAGGATCGAACTTGAGGCGTTTCGCAGGTATGAGCGTATGCCCGGAGTCCCTAGTACGCGCGCTTTTCGCGCGGTAGGGTGAGAAAGCGGGAGCCTGCTGTCGAAATCCTGAGCAAAGCGAAGGACCTGGGATCCGAATTTGGTGGACCTGGTCGGGATCGAACCGACGACCTCTTCCATGCCATGGAAGCGCGCTCCCAGCTGCGCCACAGGCCCACGCTTTGATTTCAGCAGGTTAGAAAGGGCTTGACCTCAACACCCACCCAAATCATACCAAATTTTAGGAACATCAGCCGACCGCGAGTCACTATCGGGGAGAATGGTTGCTCATGCACGGGTCAACGCGACCAAAAGCAGAGTTCGGCTTCCGTCAGGGCCTTAGTCTGGCTTCTGCGAGATGAGATCGGCGCCGGATGACAGCGATTTCTTGAGCGACAAATTACTTACAAAGGCAGCCCCGAGCTGTTCCGCCAAATAGGCAGTAACTGCGCTCGCACTATCGGCCTCGAGCAGATTCTGGCGAAAATCTTCATTCATTAGCTTCCGTGCCAGGCTGGAAAAGATCTGCATATGAGGAGTCGCAGCTTCGGAATTGCGCAAAGCAAGCAGCACGACCATGCGGACCGGCTCCCCATCGACCGAATCCCAGTGGATGGGATGACGCAGCCGCAAGACACAGATGGAATCGTTCGTGATTGCATCGGTCATGCAGTGAGGCGTAGCAAATCCATAGCCCAGCCCGGTGGAATATAGTTCTTCGCGAGCCCAGAGTGCTTCCTCCAGAAGGTCCCGCTGTTCCGTCCGTTTTGCGATGTAACAGGCGTCTACAATTTCCTGGATAACCTCTTCCTTGGTTCGGCTAGAGCTTTCCAAAACTACAAGTTCTTCGCTGAGTAATGGTTCAAGTTGCGGCGCAAGAGGGACCGCAAGAAGATCATCTACCTCACATGCCCGTTCCGAGGCAATAGCCCGCGCCAACATCTTGGCGCAGTCGGCTGTATGCAACATGGAAACTGCTCGCTTAAGCTCGTGTACTTCGGCAGCTGGTCCGCTGATCTCGTCAAGACCAAGGGCGACCAGTAAAGGGAGATTTCGAATGTCTGCCGCCATGTCACCGCAAAGTCCGACCCACTTCTTATTCTTATGGATGCGTTCCACAACCTGAGCAACGAAGGCAAGAAACCCGGGGTGTCGGACACTGAATAGAGTTGAAACCTTCTGATTTGTACGATCCGCGGCAAAAAAATACTGGCTAAGATCATTGGTGCCGATACTGAAGAAGTCAACCTCGCGGCAGAGCCGGTCCAAGACGAAAGCTATCGCCGGCACCTCAATCATGATGCCAATTTTGATATCTGGACTAACTGAGAACCCTTCTTGCGCCAGCTCTCCCTGGGCCCGTGTAACCGCGGTTTTGAACTGCACGACCTCCTCGAGCGTCGTGATCATGGGCGCCATGATCTGCAAGCGACCGGCCGAGGAGGCGCGAAGAATCGAGCGAAGCTGGGTGTGCAGCAGCGGCTCATGCTCGGCATAAATGCGCATCCCCCGATATCCGAGGAATGGGTTCTCCTCGCGTGGCAAATTCAGATAAGGTGCTTTCTTGTCGCCGCCGATATCGAACGTGCGGATGATAACCGGTCGACCGTCGGCAGTGCGCACCACTTCGGAATAAACTGCAAATTGTTCTTCTTCCGACGGTGAATCGTTGCGTCCCAGAAAAAGGATTTCAGTGCGAAATAAGCCAATTCCGTCGGCCCCGTTTTCGAAAGCCAGAATTGCTTCCTCCCCGGACGAAGCGTTGGCGCCGACTTCTACGCGCTTGCCGTCGGTCGTAATTGCCGAGATGCGCAGATCGCGCGACCACGCCGCTTTTCGCGATTGCAGAACGGTCTGCTCGCGTTCGTAGAATTGGCGCACTTTCGGCGAGACCTGCGGAATAAGAAAGCCTCGATTGGCATCCACAACAACTTCGAGGCCTGGCGAAAGCAGCAGAGGCGCATTTCTCACCGCCGCAAGTGTGGGGATTCCGAGCGAGCGGGCCAAGATGGCTGCATGCGAGGTGCTTGCGGAATGTCCCAGCACCAGCGCTCGAAGCCAGTGCCGATCCAGTTGCAGCAATTGCTGCGGCCCGAGGCTCTCCGCGATGAGCACGGAAGGTCCCGTGAGCTCGACTCGTGCCGAGGGGGCTTCCCCGCAGATTTCCTGCAACAACTGTACGCAGATCTCTTCAATGTCGGCGGAACGCTGGCGAATGTATTCACTCTCAGAGTGGGCCAACAGGTCGATAAAATATTCAGCTGTCTCAACCACGGCTTGTGCTGCCGACTTTCCGCTCAACACTCGTTCGGTCAGTTTTTCGAGCAGCATAACGTCGCTGGCGAGGGCAAGATCCGCCTGAAGCACGGCGTTGGCAGTGGGGGTGAGAGAATACTTCAGCTTTTCCAGGATTTGTTGACGTACCGATGCGACTGCCTCTCGAACCCGATCCAGTTCCTGATTAGGTTTAAGAATTCCGGGACCTGAAGATATCTTATGAGGCAAGCCCATTGTTCGCAGGATTACTACGTGCCCCTGCGCGATCCCGCGGCTGACTGGAACGCCCGGAATGGCAGTCACACCAGCCGCCTTCAAGAATCGGGGAATAGCATAGCTGTGAGACGAACGGGCGGTATCGACCAGCGGGACATCGCAGTGCGGCAGGGTCTCGTGAATGAATGAGTGCAGGGCTTTTTGTGCCGGACGCTCATCCGCCCCTTTCACCAGCAGTACGCATCGGTCTTGATGGCGCACGTCAGCGGCAATGATACCGAGCACGCTCTTCGCGTTGGCGACCAGACCATTGCGCAGGTTTGTAAGGGAGCAGTCGGATACATACTGATTGGCTACCTCAGCCAGATGGCTGGCAGGACGGGCATGCAATCCGCTCGCGAGTGGGCACGAGAAAACCACTTCCAGCGATTTATGGTTCTGGTCAGCCATCTTTACAACGTTCGATCTTCTTTCAACGTTCAATCTTCGCGAAAATGCCTTCGGGGTTCTTCAGTGCTTCCTGCAGCGGTACCTGAATCACTTTCATTCCGTTAAAGCGTTCACGCCCTTCGATTTCGATATCGACGGCGAAGATGGCGATTTGTGCCTGGCTGATGTCGCTCTCGGTCAACTTGTTTTCAATACCCATGGCTCCTTGGGTTTCTACTTTGATTTCGTGGCCGAAATGTTTTGCAATTTTCTCCAGACGCGCGGCAGCCATATAGGTATGGGCGATGCCTGTGGGACAGGCTGTTACGGCGATTACCTTCATACGCGAACCTCCTGTTCTTGCTTATGGTTCGTGGTGCTTCTTGCCTTCAGGAATGTGGCAACTAATGCAGTTAGCAGCGTTCCTACCAGAATTGCGATTACATATGCGCCGCGATGATCGACGATTGGCAACACGATGGGCCCGCCATGCGGGGCATGGTCTCCAACGCCGCCAACCATGGCGATTGCCGAGGCAATGGCCGAGCCAATCATCACACTCGGGATTACGCGAAGCGGATCCGCTGCTGCGAAAGGGATGGCACCTTCGGTGATTCCAATGAGCCCCATCGCCAGGGCAGCAACTCCCGCCTCCTGTTCCTCCAAAGTCCACAAGTTCCGACGCAGCAAGGTCGCCAGTCCCATTCCCAGCGGCGGTGTGCAGATGGCGGCGGCGCAGGCTCCCATAATCCTGTAGTTACCCTCGCTGATCATCGCGGCCCCAAAGAAGAATGCGGTCTTATTGACTGGACCACCCATATCCACCGCAATCATCGACCCGAGCAGAAGAGCAAGCAGGACATCATTTCCGGTGCTCATCGACTGCAGTGCATGATTGGCCTGGTCCATGAACATGGCAATGGGGCCGCCCAGCACCTTGATCATCACGAAGCCGACAAATGCTCCAGAAACAATTGGAATGACAAGAATGGGCATGATCGGGCGCAGATACTTAGAGACCGGAATCTTTTTTAGCAATTCAACCACATAGCCCGAAAGTATTCCGACTAATATCGCTCCGATAAAGCCAGCTCGCACCTGACCGGCGAGATAGCCGCCAAGAAATCCCGGAACTAATCCCGGCTTACCTGCAATGGAATACGCAATGTAACCCGCAAGCACAGGGAACATAAGCGCAAACGAAGCGGTGCCGATGTCGAAGATAAGTTTCAGCCGCGGGGAACTCGAAAAATCAGGACCGGAAGGCGTCATTGCAAACGCGATGGACAGTGCGATCAGAATGCCGCCACACGCAATAAAAGGGATCGCGTAAGAAACTCCCGTCAACAGATGCTGCTTCAGTTTTTGAAGTGGTCCGAGCATTCACGGTCCAGTGCCGAAACGATTTTATATATCGTGCGCGCGAATCTCGCTAGCGCGGGGGCAGCCGGAAATGCAGGAACGAACTCACAATCCCGGCTTGCATTGTGCAAATCTGTCATGCCTCTGCTCGTATAGCGTTTTGCGATCGGCAACCAAGTGACGATCCGGACCCCCGGTCGTAAGCTTGGTAGTATGTGTGATTTGTCCTAGTCGTGGATACAGGAGAGATGGAACGTTTATTGCACTGACCTAACATTCTCGGGCGCACTCTCCGAAGGTTCATCGGAAGCCCGCGCGCTATGGGCGGCCCGGTACTCCGTGGGAGTAACCTTGCAGACCTTCTTGAATACACGGCAGAAGTAGGCGGCATCGCTGTAACAGCAGCTGGATGCGATCTCCTTCAGCGACATGTTGTAGTTCTGCAGCATGAATTTGGCCCGGTTGACCCGGACCAGGTTCAGATAATCGTTGAACCTCATGAACCCCTCTTTTCGGAACAGACGAGAGACGTGGTTCGGCGCCAGACCGAAATAACCGGCGATGCTCTCGCGTGTGATGGGACGATGGAAGTTCTCCTGCACATACAAGCAAATGGATTCGTAAGTCCGGACGGCCTTTCGCAGCGCCTGCGGCTTCGGGGTCTTCAACAGGCGCAGGCAGGCACACAGCAGAGATTGCGTCAAGAGTCGTGATAAGGCGCCGTTCGCGTGATCGGTGGCCAGAACCATCAACGCCGCAAGGATGCTATGCGTGGGTACATCGTAGCCGCTATGAACATGTGCTTTGACGGCCAGGGGCGTCACCTGAGCGCCGCCTTTGTGTTGTACCAGGCTGATGCCGATCTGTTTGACTCCGAACAAAAATGTCATAACTTCGACTGGGTTGGACCACTCCGGCTTGTTCCAGGCATGGTCCGGTACGAAAACAGCGTGGCCGCGCATGGGCGTAATCGTTTCCGTTCGGCCGGAGCGTGCAATCTGCATGCGATCGCATCCGGAAATGGGAATGGAAAGCCGCGGAAAGTTTGTGACATAGGCGAGCGGTGGCGGGGCTGTGCTTCCGTCACTGAAATGAACACAGCGAATACGTATTTTGTGCAGATATCCCTGCAGTTCGTGAATGATCTGCTGATTTGGACTTTGCAGCCGGCGATCGTAATGAGTGAGGGGCGCTCTCACGGAAGGTTACATTAATGCAATTAATGTTTAATGTCTACTATTTCTTTTCGTGCTTGCACCCCCCATACTTGCCAGCCGAGTTCGCAGTGGCGTGGTAAGCGAGAGCTAGGCTGAAACTGTCGAACAGCCGGCCACCCGTAACTCGCAACTCGCAACCGGTAACTTCAATGTTTGTTGGAAACGGTGTTATGCCGCGGTGCTTGACGTGTGCCGCGAAGGAGACGCCCACGATCCAGCAATCGAACCTGATAGGGTGCACAGCAATCGACGCGCATTCCGGGCGTTTATCTGGAATGTGCGGTTGCTGGCCAGCGGTGCCTGCATCGCTTACCGCGCGCAGGAACCGCGACCTTCCCTCTCCTCCGACTTGTTTGCAACGTGGCGCCGTTCGGCAAATCACTCCATCCCGAGGTGATCGATGATCCGCAGAATCCTGCTTTCTTCTTTGTTGACTCTTCCTTTTGTGATTCTGTGCGCTTGCAATGGCATTGATAAGCTCCCGGGTAGCACAAGCGGCGCGCTCGCTGTGCAGTTCGCGCAAGTTCCGCCGACACCAACGATTGCCGGACAGCCGGTCGCATTGGTGGCGAACGTATTGAATGACACCAAGAATGGCGGCGTCACCTGGAGTTGCGCGCCGGCAGGGGCTTGCGGCACTTTCAGTCCGACGACCACAGGCTATGAAGTAGGCACGCAATACACTCCGCCGGTCGCTCCGCCGAATGGCGCAGTTACTCCAAACTTGGCCTATAGCGTGACGATAACAGCGACCTCGGTGACTGAGAGCTCTCAGAGCGCGAGCCAAACGATCAACATTGCGCAGCAGTATGCGTTCGTGCTGGCCGGTCAGGGTTCTCTAGGAATGGTCGGCAGCGTAATTCTAGACGGAGACGGCAACATCGTTGGCGGCGAAGCCGACGGTTCTGCAAACGGTTTTTACACGACCATTTCCGCGATCAGCGGCACCTATTCCCTTGACTCAACTGGTCACGGAAACATTTCGATGATCCTGAACACCAGCTGTTGTGGGGCGACGCTGGCCCAGACTCACGGAATTACGGCTACCTCCAATTCTCACCTTGTGATCGCGGAGGAGGACCAGTTCAACGGTCTTACCGTAGGTGGCATCGGAAGCATGGATCTGCAGACACCTCCCTTCTCGGCAGCCGAGGTTGCAGGCGGTTACTCCTTCACGTTAGCCGGGTACAGTGGCGCTAACTCGGCGAACGCCAGCTGGGGTGGAATCTTCAGTGCGGACGGTGTCGGCACAGTTACTGGCGGAATCTACGACGAGAATTTCGGCGGCGGCACAGGGTACAGTTCGGTCCCATTCACGGGCACCTTTACAGCTCCTGATTCGTACGGTCGCGGCACCCTGACGCTTAGCGCCACCACAGATACTCCGAGTAAAGCTACGCAGTATGCGTACTATATCGCTACGCCCGAGGCGCTCCGCCTTACAACTGTCACAAATACTAGTAATGCCGGCAATACTGGCAGCGCCTTCGGTCAGGGCTCCGTCTCGGGAACGAATGCCGCACTGAGTGGGAGCTACATCTTCAGCCAGTACGGTTTTGCCAGTAACTCCAATGGGGGGGAGTCCGGCGCTGCGGGAGGTCAATTTACCGCGAATGGCAGCGGCGGCTTCACGGCTGGCATTGCGGATGTAAACGCCTTCGGGGTTGTATCGACCGCTCCACTCGCGGGTTCAACCTATTCGTTCGCGGGCAGTCCGCGAGGTACAGTCACAATCCCTGCTGGTCCAACTTATAATGTGTACCTCACAGATCGCGACTTGAACTTACTTGACCCAAACAACACAAGCGGAGCCGGTGGAGCACTGTTGCTGGAAACAGATACTGCGGATGCTATCGGCATCGTTATTCCCCAAACCGAGACAATTGGGGAACCAGCCGGAAATTACGGGATCATGCTTTCGGACCAAAGCAACCCCCCGGGTTCTGATGGAGGTTACACTGGCGACTTCACCATCAGTTTGACGGATCCTGGCACATTCAGCGGTGAGGGAGATTTTCAGGGCACCGGTTCAAACAGCGCTACATTAGTAACCGGCCCTTTGGCTGGGACGTTGGCTGCGGATGCGAATAATCCGGGGCGATTCACCGGCACAATCACCACAACTCCATGCTATCCAACGTACGTTCCCGACCCCACGTCGCCGACGGCCTGCGGCACAGCTTTCAACGGGAACACCCAAGCGG
>Ga0335073_10008194_pt1 | contig 14656 bp, 14 predicted proteins | sample Lox_Sample_22_FD_207093 | JGI IMG/M metagenome (GOLD analysis project Ga0335073, IMG submission 207093) | Soil microbial communities from Loxahatchee National Wildlife Refuge, Florida, United States - Lox_Sample_2.2 | ecosystem: Environmental > Terrestrial > Soil > Wetlands | place: USA... | reverse complement strand
CAAGCGCCACCTCGCACGCCAGATCCATCGCCTCCTATCGATGCCCCCAGCAAACCTCGACTCCCGGACACGGATCCAGCTGAACGCCGCAATTTCCGTGCCCTGCTTGACATAGGAGCAAGCGATGGCCCCGAATCCTCACGCCGATCACCTTCAGGAGCTGCTCGATGGCCTGAACGAGCCCCAGCGTGAGGCGGTGACGCACGGCGAGGGCCCGCTGTTGATCCTGGCGGGGGCCGGCAGCGGCAAGACGCGCGTGCTGACGCACCGGATCGCGCACCTGATCTTCACGGACGAGGCCCAGCCGAACGAGATCTTGGCGATCACGTTCACGAATAAGGCGGCGAAGGAGATGGCGGGCCGCGTGGAGGTACTGCTAGGCCGCGCGACGCGAGGCATGTGGCTGATGACGTTCCACGCGGCATGCGCGCGAATCCTGCGGGTCGAGGCCGAACGCCTGGGCTACACGCGCCAGTTCACAATCTATGACCAGGCGGACGCGCGACGGCTGACGAAGCGTTGCGCGGATGCGGTGGGCGTTGACCCGAAGCGCTACACGCCCGCTGCGCTGCATAACCAGATCTCGGCGGCGAAGAACCGTCTGCGCTCGGCGGCGGACGTGCGCGAGTCGGTGGACACGCCGTTCGCGGAGATGCTCGCGGACGTGTACGAACTCTACGAGCGCGACTTGCTGCGAATGAACGCGATGGACTTCGACGATCTGCTGTTCCGCACGGTGAACCTGCTGGAGCTGTTCGAGGAGGTGCGCGAGCGCTACCAAACCGCGTTCCGCCACGTGCTCGTGGATGAGTATCAGGACACGAACTACGCCCAGTACAGGATGCTGCAGCTGCTGGTGGGCGGCGGGCGCGAGGACCCCGCGCGCGGCAAGCGCCTGAGCATCCCGGGCCACCGCAACCTGGCGGTGGTCGGCGACGACAGTCAGTCGATTTACAGCTTCCGCGGAGCGGAGGTGAAGAACATCCTTGACTTCCAAGAGGATTTCCCGGACGCGCGGGTGGTGAAGCTGGAGCAGAACTACCGCTCGACCGAGCGAATCCTGCGCGCGGCGAACGCGGTGATCGCGAACAACCGGGGCGGGATCGCGAAGCGGCTGTGGAGCGAACGCGGAGAAGGCGAGCCGATTCACCTACGCGGCTTGGACGACGAGCACGCGGAGGCCCGCTTCGTGGTGGGCGAGATCGAGCGGCTCGTGGACGAGGGCGCCTCGCGCGAGGAGATCGCGGTGCTGTATCGGACGAACGCGATGTCGCGAGTGATTGAGGACACGCTGGTGCGCCGCGAGATCGGCTATCAGGTGATCGGCGGGACGAAGTTCTACGAGCGCGCGGAGATCAAGGACGCGATCGCATACTTGTCGTTCCTGGCGAACCCGTTCGACGTCGTGAGCTTCACGCGGATCGCGAACTCGCCGAAGCGCGGGATCGGGCAGACATCGCTGGGGCGCGTGCTCTCACACGCCGAAGCGCAGGATGTCTCGGTGTGGCAGGCGACGTCGTCCCCCGAGGAGGTGCCGGGCCTGGGCACGGCGGCGATCAAGGCGCTGGGTCGCTTTATGGACACGATGGCCGAGCTGCGCAAGCTGGCGGGTACCGCGGGCGAGGATGGCACGCCAGAGGATGAGGAGGACGAGCTGCGCCTCGACCTTGACACGACGCCCGCGGGCGGGGTGCCGGTGGGCGACCTACTGGAGGCGGTGCTCTCCCAAAGCGGCTATATCGAGGCGCTGGAGGCAGAACGCACGATCGAGGCGCAGGGGCGGATCGAGAACCTGGAGCAGCTGGTGGAGGTGGGACGGGAGTTCGACGCGGGCGCAGAGGCCGAGCGCGACACGCTGGACGTGTTCCTGGGAGAGGTGGCGCTGGTAGCGGACGCGGACGCGCGTCGCGACGAGGCAGGCGTAGTCACGCTGATGACCCTGCACAACGCGAAGGGCCTTGAGTACCCAATCGTGTTCATCACGGGTTGCGAGGAGGGGGTATTCCCACACTCGCGGGCGCTTGATGAGGGTGGCCTGGAGGAGGAGCGTCGCTTGTTTTACGTAGGGGTGACACGTGCGATGCGCGAGCTCTACCTGACCTACGCGCAGCGCCGCGCGGTGTTCGGCGCACAGACGATGGGCCTGCGCAGCCGCTTTCTCGGGGAGATCCCGGCCGAGCTGCTCGATGAGATCGAGCCAAGTGATCGTTTGCGGGTGGGCGTTCCGGCGGGAGGCATCACCGCGAGCCTCGGTCGCGGCCGGCGCGCGAGCGCGCTGCACGGCGTGGGCATCGGCGCGCGTGCGGAGCAGGACGCAGGGGGCGGCGAGTGGGAGAGCGCGAGCTCGCCGCAGACCGCGGTGGCCTTCCGCCTAGGCGAGGACGTCGTGCACGCGGCGTTTGGCGAGGGCGTCGTCACGGGCGTTGAGCCCGACGGGGTGATCGTGGTGCGCTTCGCGAGCGATGGCTCGGAGCGCAAGCTGATGGCCGAGTACGCGCCTGTCAGCCGTCGCTGAGAGAGCCGCGCTTTAGGCGGCCGGGCTAAGCACGAGGGCGACTCGGCGTGGCGTCAGCCGACTTGGCGAGTCAGAAACGAAGGTTGCCTAGGTATCTAGCTGAATGGAGATAATCCGAAAGTCGCAACTTGGGATTCTGGCGCGTGCCTGCTTGATCGGGCGTGGTCGAGACGCAGGGATGGGCGACGTCTATACCGGCTGAGAGAGAGGGTGGGGGATGTCTGCTGTTCGAAGGCTCATGTTTTCAGGGGCGCTAGTGGCGCTTGTCCTGGCTGCGGCGCTGGCGTTGGGCGCGGCGAGTGCCTCCGCGGAAGTCACGCATCCGTTCCTGACGAAAATCACGGAAGCCGGCGGTGAACCGCTTGTGCAGCCGTGGGGCATGGTGGTCGACGCGAGCGGGAACCTGTTGCTGGCTGACGCTAGAAAGCGGGTGATCGACCAGTTCGACGCGACGAACTCGTTCGTGACGAAATTCCCTCCGGCCAAACTCCCGGCGTTCTTCGTCCGCAGCGTGGCGGTCAACAACACGACAGGCATCGTGTACGTGGGCGAATCGGGGAACGAAGAAGTCTTCGTCTTTAAGCCGAAGGGCGGGGGCGAATACGAACTGATCCAGCAGGTGAAAATCAGCGGCTACCTGCACGTAGCCGTGGACAATTCGAACAGCGCCCGCAAAGGCGACGTGTATGTGATCTCTGCGGGGGAAACGACGCACGTCCGCGTGTACGCCACGACCGCCGAAGGCAAGCTGGAAACCAAAGGCTTCGGATCGCTGACGCCTCCTGGCGCGGAATTCGAACTGGTCAACGGAGAAGGCTGGGGCGCGATCGCGGTAGACGGCGCCACCGGTGACGTCTACGTCGCCGAAGCCCCGAACAAAGTAATCGACGTATACGGTCCGAACGGGACGCTGCTCGAACAGTTGAACGGCAGTGAAACCCCGGCGGGATCCTTCGAACCCCTCGGGATCGCGTTCAACGAAGCCAATGGCCACGTTCTGGTGCTCGACACCGCCCACGAGCTCGTGGACGAGTTCTCGAGCTCGTGGGAATACGAAGGGCAGATCAAGGGCACCGGCGAATCGGAACCATTCACTGTGGCTCGCGGCGTGGCGGTCCGCAGTGCCCCTGGGCCCACGCAGGGACAGGTCTTCGTCTCTGATGGCGCCGTGGTTGATGTCTTCGGGCCCTCGGGCGGAGGCACGTCTGAAGAATTCCCACTTACGGTGGAAAAGACCGGCTCCGGGACCGGCACGGTCACTTCCACGCCCGGGGGAATCGAATGCGGCGAAGACTGCACGGCTGAATTCCAAGAAGGCGCCGAAGTCGTGCTGACGGCCACGCCCGACGAAGGCTCGACGTTCGCGGGTTGGTCCGGGGCGTGTAGCGGCACCGCCGAATGCAAAGTCACGATGAGCGAAGCCCAGGAAGTAAAAGCGGAATTCACCACGACACCCACGTTCTCGGTTTCGGTCGAAACGACCGGTGAAGGCAGCGGGTCGGTGACGTCGGGCCCGTCAGGGATCGATTGCGGCGCTGAATGCTCGGCTGAATTCTCCGAAGGCGCGAAAATCGTGCTAACGGCAACGCCGGCCGTTGGCTCGAAATTCACCGAATGGACCGGCGAAGAGTGCGGGGGCAGCACCCAGGCGACGTGCGAATTCACGATGCCTGGCCAGGCGGTCTCGGTGAAAGCGGCGTTCGCGGAAACGACGACGGTTCCGCTCACGCTCGTCAAGTTCGGCGAAGGTTCCGTGAGCTCGAGCCCCGCAGGAATCAATTGCGGCGGTGGCTGCTTCAGCGAAACGGGGAACCTCGAACCCGGCAAAGTCACGCTCACCGAGACGCCGGCCGCGGGCTACGAATTCGCAGGATGGATGGGCTGCAAAGCGACGAGTGCGACGACATGCGAAGTCACGCTGAGCATCCCGAGCGAAGTCACGGCGACCTTCCTGAAAGCCGGTAAAGAAGGCAAAGAAGGCCCGCAGGGCTCTGCGGGCGGTGAAGGCAAAGAAGGTAAAGAAGGCAAACAGGGGTCGACCGGGGCGACGGGCGCGACCGGCTCTCAGGGTTCAGCCGGCGCCGCAGGGGCCGCTGGCCAGAAAGGGGCCGATGGAGCTACGGGTCCGTCGGGCTCGGCTGGTCCGGCAGGGCCGATTGGTCCCGCAGGCCCTGCAGGCCCGCAGGGGCCGGCCGGTGCCGACGGCAAGGTTCAGCTCGTCAAGTGCACGACGGTGAAACAGGGGAGCAAGAAAGTGCAGAAGTGCACGACGAAGCTCGTCTCGAGTCCGTTGACGTTGAAGGCCGCGAGTGCCTCAGCCCACGCGAGGCTCTCTCGCTACGGGGTCCTCTACGCGGCGGGCACCGCGCGCACGCATCGCGGGCGCCTGAGCCTGAGTCTGAACTCGCGGCGCCGGCTGCGCCCGGGTCGCTACACGCTAACGCTCATCACGGGCCACGGGCGACACGCGCAGGTTCACAGCCAGTCGTTCTTGCTTCGCTGAGACGCGCCGACAGAAGGGACACGCGCAGCCACCCATGCGCGTGTCCCTAAGCCGACCCGGCAGGCGGTGCTGAGCGACCGAAGGCTCACGGCGGGCGCCGAGCCGCCCGCCGAGAGCCCGCCTATGCTGAGGTCAATGGCCGAAGGCACCCACGTCTTTGCGAGCTGCCGATGAGCCCTGCGCTGATCATCAACGGCAAGGCCATTGCGGCAGAGGTGCGCGCGGAGGTCTCGCGCGAAGTCGCGGACTTTCGCGAGCGGACTGGACGGGTACCGGGGCTCGCGACGCTGCTTGTGGGCGACGATCCGGCCTCTGCGATCTACATCGGCGGCAAGCAGCGGGCGTGCGCAGAGGCGGGGATGCAGGGGTTTGACCGACGCTTGCCGGCGGACGCCACCTCTGAGCAGGTCGTCGCGGAGCTCGAGGCCTTGGGCGCGGATGAGGCCGTGAGCGGGATCCTGATGCAGCTGCCGGTGCCCGAACATCTCGACGGGCCCGCGCTTGCAAAGCTGATCCCGCCGGATAAGGACGTGGACGGGCTAACGCCCGTGAACGCGGGTCTGCTCGCGCTCGGCTTGCCGGGTCTGCGCCCGTGCACGCCGCTCGGGGTGATCGAGTTGCTCGACCGCACGGGCGTGGAGCTCGAGGGAGCGGAGGCCGTCGTCGTGGGACGCTCGAACCTGTTTGGTAAGCCCGTCGCGCAGCTTCTGCTGCAGCGCAATGCGACCGTGACGATCTGCCACTCGCGCACGCACGACCTGCAGGCGGTATGTGCCCGCGCGGACGTGCTGATCGCCGCAGTGGGGCGTGCGCGGATGATCGGCGAGGGCTTCGTGAAGCCGGGGGCGGTCGTGATCGACGTCGGGATCAACCGGCTCACGCCGGAGGAGGCGGGCAACAAGAGCGGGATCGTGGGCGACGTGGACTTCGCCGCCGCTTGCAAGGTGGCCTCGGCGATCACCCCGGTGCCGGGCGGCGTTGGCCCGACGACGATCGCGTTCTTGCTGCGCAACACGCTGCAGGCCGCTCGTCGGCAGGCGGGAATTGAGGGCTGATGTCGAAGGTGTGGGCATGAGCCGGATTCGCGCGGGTGAGCTCTTGGCGCTGGCGGGCGCGATCTGCGTGGTCGTCTCGTTGCTGGTCCCCTACTACGAAGGCCCGGCGACGGGAACGCTCACGGTGTGGGATACGTTCGGTCCAGCGGCCGCGCTGCTAGTGGCGGCTGCGGCCGCGGGCCTCTGTGTGTTCGTGGCGACGCTGACTGAGCGCAGCACCGCGCTGCCAGTAGCGGCGACGGTTTGGGCGGTGCCGATCGGCTTGGCGGGACTGATCTCGGCGCTGGTACGGCTGCTCGAGCGCCCTCAGCACGCGACGAGTGTCTGCGCGGGCGCCTGGCTCGCCCTCCTGGGTACGCTGGCGATTCTGGTGGGCGCGTGGTACGCGATGCACGACGAACGACGCTCGGCCTACCGACCAGCGGAGCCCCCGCCACAGCCTCACCCCAACGGCGCGGGCGGGGGCTGATGAGCTTTTCCCGGGTGGGTCTAGCGGAACGAATCATCGCGGGGGGCGCGGTTGCTCTGTTCGTCTTTTTGTTCTTCCTGGACTGGTACGGCGGCACGATCTCGGGCCTGTTGCCGGGCAGCCACATCAGCGGTGCGACGGTCGAGGCGACGGGCTGGGAAGCGTTTACGAGCAGCCGCTGGGTGTGGCTCGCAACGATCCTGCTCGCGCTGGGCTCGGTGCTTGCAGCGGCGAGGGCCTATAGACCCGAGGGCCCCGTGCAACTAGGCGCGGTCGTGTTCGGAATGGGCACGCTTTCGAGCGTGCTGATCATCTACCGGATCATCTATCACCCCGGCGCGGACGCCAGCGGCCACGGGCTGCAGATCAGCTATGGAATCAAGTTTGGAATCTGGCTCGGGCTACTGGCGGCGCTCGCGATCGCGCTCGGCGGCTACTTGCAGCTGTTGGCCGAAGGGCGCAGGCAGGTCTCAGAGCCGCGCGTGGATCGGGAGCGAGGTGGAGATCCTGAGAGTGCGTTCAGCGGTCTCCTGGTCGCTCGCTCGAAGGCCGGGCAGCCCGCGCGAGGCCCCGATCGTGGTGCCCCTTAGAATTCCGCAGCGTGATCGACCGCGACGAGGTACTGCACGTGGCGCGCTTGGCGCGTCTGGCTCTGGGCGAGGATGAGATCGACCCGATGGCGCGGGAGCTCTCGGGGGTGCTCGACCACATCGAGACGATCGGCGAGCTCGAGCTGCAGGAGGTGGCGCCAACCTTCCACGTGGCGGGGACTTCAGGCTCGTTGCGGCCCGATGAGCCGAGCCCGTCGCTGCCGCGCGAGGTCGTGCTCTCACTAGCGCCCGCGGTTGAGAGCGACGGATTTCTCGTACCGAGCCCGCAGGCGTGAGCGAGGAAGGACGCGTGCCTGAGAGCGGCCTTGAGCCGGTGATCGGCCTTGAGATCCACGTCCAGCTCGCGACGCGGACGAAGATGTTTTGCGGCTGTGAGCTGTCCTTTGGCGATCCGCCCAACACGCACACGTGCCCAACCTGCCTGGGGCTTCCCGGAAGCCTGCCGGTCGCGAACGAGCAGGCGGTCCACTTCGGCCTGATGATCGGCATGGCGCTCGGCTCCGAGCTGTCCACCAGGCTTATCTTCCATCGAAAGAATTACTTCTATCCCGACCTGCCGAAGGGCTACCAGATCTCCCAATTCGACGAGCCGCTGTGTCGTGGGGGAGAGTTGGAGGAGGTACGGATTCACCGCGTGCACCTGGAGGAGGACGCGGCGAAGCTGACGCACGTCGGCGAGAGCGGGCGGATCCACGGCTCGGACGCGAGCGTCGTGGACTTCAATCGCGGTGGCACGCCGCTCGCGGAGATCGTCACCGAGCCGGATATCCGCACGGCCGAGCAAGCGAGCGAGTGGCTGAAGCTGTTGCGCACGACGCTGCGCGCGCTTGGCGTGAGCGACGTGAACATGGAGGAGGGCTCGCTGCGCTGCGACGCGAATATCTCCCTGCGCCCGGTGGGCACCGAGACGCTCGGCACGAAGACCGAGCTGAAGAACATGAACTCTTTCCGTTTCATCGAACGGGGGATCAAGGCCGAGGTCGAGCGCCAGCGCAAGGTGATCGAGAGCGGAGGGAAGGTCGAACAGGAGACGCTTCACTTCGACCCGGTCTCCGGCGCTATCTCATCCCTGCGCTCGAAGGAGGAAGCGCACGACTACCGCTACTTCCCCGAGCCCGATCTCGTGCCGGTCGCGGTCGGCGAAGAGATGCTCGCGGCGGCTCGCGCCGAGATGACCGAGCTGCCCGCGGATCGCGCGAAACGCTTCGAGCGCGAGCTGTCGCTCAGCGCCGAGAGCGCGCAGCTGCTGGCGTTCCGCAGCGAGCTCGCCGACTACTTCGAGGCCGCGCTTGCCGCGAAGGTCGAGCCCGCGCCCCCGGCGCAAGCGCTCGCAAACTGGGTCGGCGGGGATCTGGCCTCAAGGCTTGACGAGGGTGGGGACCCCGCGGAGTCCAAGGTCGAGCCAGGCGCACTAGCCGCGCTTGTGGGGCTCATCGCCGAGAAGAAGGTGAGCGTCGGCGCGGGCCGTCAGGTGCTTGACAAGCTCGTCGCCGAGGGAGGTGACCCCGCGGCAATCGTTGAGGCTGAAGGACTAGCCGCGATGGACGGGGGCGACGAGCTCGCGCAGATCGTCGCCACGGCACTCGCCGCGAACGCCGATGCCGCCGAGCGCGTGCGGCAGGGCAACGCGAAGGCGATCGGGCCGATTATCGGGGCCGTGATGCGCGAGACCAAGGGGCGCGCCGACGGGGGCGAGGTCACGCGGCTCGTGAACGAGCAGCTGGGGATTTAGCGTTCGGCTACCCCAGTGACTCCATCCAACGTAGCATGATATGTGCTACAACGGATGTGTGGGCCGCTCACTTCACGTGAGATTGGACGACAGCTCAGCGGCTGCCCTCGAGATCATCCGCAGCGACGGATCGAGCGACTCTGAGGCGGTTCGCATGGCGCTGCGAGAGACAGCGGCCCGTCGTCGGACGCGTTCTTCGATTGCCGCAGAGGTGGAGCGGCTAGCTGCAGATGAGGCTGATCGCGCTGAGATGCGCTCGGTCCGCGAACATTTGACCGAGTTGGCCCCCGAACCTGGGTAACTGTTGTTGGTCCGCGGGGAGATCTTCCGGCTACCGTCCCCGCGACAAACGCGTGGCCACGAGCAGCGCGGTGCTCGCTATGCCGTAATCGTGCAGGCCGACGAGTTTCTTGGACTGAGCACGGTACTGGTCTCGCCAACCTCTACGGTCGCTCGTCCGGCGAGCTTCAGGCCCGTGATATCCCTAAAAGGCGCTTCTACCAGCGTGCTCGTCGAGCAGACGACTGTCGTTGACCCTGAGCGCCTTGGGAGCTCGACAGGTCGGCTTGATTCAGGCGAGTTGCAGGCGGTGGACAATGCACTTGCCCTGGTTTTCGGGATATAGCGCAGAGGCGCTGTCTAGCGCCTATCCCGGCAACGGCGACCCCGCAAAGAACACGAACCAAACCAAGAACGCCCCCATCGCGGCGTACACGCAGATCACGACGATCCGCTCGATCAACGTGACGCCGAGATGTCCCGCAGTCTCTTCGTCGCCTTCCCCGGCCAGGCTGCGCAGCCACGCCGCGCGTAGCCGGCCCTCGGGCGCTCCGACCAGGCGCTGGTAGACGTGGTTGAGCCGCACGAGCAGCGCTCCCATCGTGAGGTCCATGACGATCAGCACGCCGACGACGATGATCACGGCACCCATGCTCAGCGTGGTCTGACCGACGGCTCGCGAGCCGATCCATAGCGCGAGCAGTGGGACGCCGGTCCAGATGTTGACCGCGATGAACGCGGTTGCCGCCGCGAGGGCGATGCGCTTGGCTGCGGCGCGACTACGCATTTCAACCACCGACGGGCGCCCGGGCGTTGCCACCCCAGAACACCGCGGTCCCGAGCATCCCGACGATGTGCACGAGCACGAGGTTGAGCACCATCGACTTGGCGGTCGCGCGCCCGACGCCGACGGGCCCACCACTCGCGGTATAGCCGTAGTAACAAGCGACGACGACGATCACCGTGGCCATGACCATCGCCTTGATCGCGCTGAACACGAAATCGGGCGGGTTCTGGAACTGCCAGAAGACCAGTAGGTAACCGCCGGCGGAGATGTCGCCGACCTGGCGGACGACCGCGATGTAGGAGGCGAGGAAGCCTGCCCCGATCCCAGCCATGTACATGAAGGGCAATACCAGCCAAGCCGCGAGCAGGCGCGTCGCGCAAAGGAACACGACCGAGTCCACGCCCATCACCTCGAGCGCGTCGATCTCCTCGGAGATCCGCATCGCGCCGAGCTCCGCGACGATGCCCGTACCTACCTTCGCGGCCATCATGTAGCCGAACGCGAGCGGTGTGATCTCGCGCAGATCGCATACCGCCGTGAAGATTCCCGACGCCGCCGGCGCGCCCTGCGCAGCACTGAAGTACGCCCCCTCGATCCCGCACTGCAGGCCGAGGATGAACATCAACACCCAGATCACCGCGGTCGAGCCCAGGATCAGGATCCCCGCCTGGCGCAGGGCCTCCCCGAAGAAGCGGAACACGCGCAGGCCGTAGACCTCGCCCAGTAGGTTTCCGCCAAACCTCGCGATCTCACCAGTTGAGGCGAGCCACTCGCGGGGGATTGCGAGCCACTCGCTCACTTGACTACCAGGATGTTTGGGTGGGTGGCGAGCAGTGTCTGCGTGAAGACGTAGTCGAAGGAGAAGATCGCGGTGAACGCGAACACGACCGCTTCGTTGACGGCTCGTCCCACGCCTGCCGCTCCCCCCGAGGCGCTCATGCCCTTGTAGCAGCAGACGATCGCAATGATCGCGCCATAGAGCGTCGTCTTCAGCACCGAACCCCACAGGTCGGTGGTGGTGGCGTTCGCGAATAGCGTCGACCAGAAGGGTCCGAGCGGCTGGCCGTTTTGCCAGTCGGCGATGATCCCGCCGAAGATTCCGAACAGCAGCGAGTAGACGTCGAACAGTCCCGTGACGACCATCAGCGCGAGGAAGCGAGGGACCACAAGGTTCTTCACGGGGTCCACGCCGAGGACCTGCAGGGCGTCGAGCTCCTCGCGCACCTTGCGCGCCCCGAGGTCCGCGGTCATCGCCGTGCCCGCGACGCCCGCGACGACGATCGCATCGACGGTCGGTCCGATCTCGCGGATCGCCCCGAGCACGAAGAAGCCGCCCAGGCGGTCGAGCGCGCCGAAGATTTCTAGGAACGCTGAGGCCTGCAGTCCGAGCGAGCCATAGCAAAAGCAGACCGTCGAGATCAACAGCGGGAACCACACGACCTGTAGGGCGAAGATGAACTGGGAGACGAACTCCTCGCCGTAGGAGTAGGGCGGATGCAGCGCCGAGGAGATCGTCCTTCCTGTCAGGACCAACATCTCGCCGATCTCTTCCAAGCGACGCCGTATCGGCGGGAACAGGCGCCTGGCGCCCCTCGCAAGTCGTCCACGCCCCGCGACGCCGCCCAGCTGTCTCGGCTGAGAAGCGGAAGGTCCGTCGGCCGCCGCGACGGGTGCGGTCAGGGAAGCCCGCTGGGAGGGCTGTCTCATCGAGAGGCTTCTCTCGCCGAATACCTCTGGAAGAACGCCAGATGGCGCCTGCCCATCGCGGTGAGCGACGGCCTCTCCAAGTCGAACAGCTCGCTGCCCCCAACCGCCTGCCAGTCGTTCGTTGCGCGTAGCTGCGCGAGCAACGACAGCGTGCCGATCTCGATCCTCGGCATCACCGTGTACTCCGCCGACGCCGTCATGTGCCGAACCGCATTCGCGAAGCGACAGTCGAAGCACTTGGTCACGTGGGCGGGGGTAATCGTTAGGGGCTGCTCTTCCAACAGATATCCACGCATCTCGCGCCACACGAGGAACATTTCCTCTGGGGGGATGGCATCCGAAGCCCCCCACAGCCCGGCTTTCGTGCCGGCTCGCCAGGTCCTCAGCGGATCGTTATCTAGGTATGCAGCGCGGAAGGTCGCTCGGCAGGCCTCGATCTGTGCCGGGCTAAATCGCTTCACACAACCGAAGTCCAGGAAGCTCACGCTGCCGTTCTCGTGAAAGATGAAGTTGCCTGGGTGTGGGTCGGCATGGACCACGCCGAGGCGGGCAAACGAGCCGTAGGCGAAGCGATAAATCGTCTCTCCCCATTGGTCGCGCAGCTCTGCCGGAGACTCGAGCGCTTCGCTCCAGTTGCGCCCGCTTGCGAGCTCCTGGGTCAGCACGCGGTCGGTGGATAGCTCGTGGACCACCTCGGGAACGTGTATGAAGGGATGGCCCCGGTAGTGCCTGGCGAACTCGGTCTGGTTGGCGGCCTCGCGCCGGTAGTCGAGCTCCTCTGTGATGCGGCGTCCAAGCTCGTCTGCCGCGGCGCGCAGATCAAAGCTGAGGCGCGGGAAAATGCCGAAAGCCAAGCTGAAGAACGTGGCCAGCAGCTCGACGTTCCTCAGGTCAGAGCGAATCGCCTGCGCCGCGCCCGGGTATTGGATCTTCACGGCGACTGCGCGGCCGTCGTGAAGCCGCCCCGCATGGACCTGGCCGATCGAGGCCGCCGCTAGTGGATTCCAGTCGAGCTCGGCGAATGCCTGCTTGGCGGGCCTGCCCAGATCGCGCTCGAGCACCTCGCGCGCAAGCTCCGCCGACATCGGCGGGGCGTTGCTGTTCAACCGTGACAGAGCCGTCTGGTAGACCGACTGGATCTCAGCCGACGCCAGTGGCGTGTCCGCCATGAACGAAAGCATCTGCCCGGCCTTCATCAGTACACCCTTGGAGCGCCCGAGCAGCATCGCGTAACGCTCGGCGGTGCGCTCATGAAACTCGGGGTCTCCAGTGCCGGTCGCCTTGGTCCGTAGTCCGATCGCTATCGCCTCGCCCGCGGTCCGCGCGGTCAGGCCCGCGAGCGAGGAGACTCGTCGCACGCGACCCTTCGGAGCTTCCTCCTCAGACCCCGACACGCCGTTGGTTCGTGAAGGTCCCTCGCCGTTCGACATCCCAAAACCTCCTCAGTCCCAAATGGCTGCGCCTAAGTGTACGCTTAGTACGGCTACGGTGTCAAACGGGATGGCTGGCAGAGTCTCTGCGACCTTGCGAGCGGGGATCGGCTTGCGGCGGCTGGGCCTAAGAGTCGACCAGGGTCGACCGTATGAGCGGTAGCGACGCCTGCTGCTCGTCGGCCGTCACGAGCGTCAAGTCGTGTGCCAAAGCAGTCGCGGCTATCCACAGATCGTTGCTCGGCCGTCGACCGGTCTTGGCTCGCAGCTCGCCATAATGAGCGGATATCTGGCGGTCAATTGGCAACGAGGGAGCTTCTGCGAGCACAGCTGCCAGAAGGGCTAAGCGTCGCGCACGCGTCGCGTCATTGCGGGCGATCAGGACACCGGCCTGGATCTCGCCAATCGTCACGACGCTGACGGCCCACTCGTCCGCGAGTCCCCTCACGTCGCGAGCGGCGACGAGGACGCTCGTGTCGATCAGGCTGCCCACGGATCGCGGGCTGAGTCCCGATCCTCTTGGCGCATTCGATGCAGATCTTTGGCGAAGCCAGGGTCGGGCGGGTGCTCCGCAAGGATCGCCACTAGGCGCTCGGGGGGGGCGAGCGTGCGCGCCCCCGGCAGCGGTCCGAGCTCGGCGACGGGACGCCCCGCGACCGTCACCGTGAACCGCTCACCTCGTTCCGCACGGCGAAGTACCGCGCCGATCTCGTTGCGCAGCTTGCCCTGGGGAATAGTAGCCATGGTCGAGCCAGCGTAGCAGAAGTGCTACATGCGCTTTTTCTGACTAGCCCTCCTCTGGGTGTCTCGCAGGGCCGAGTAACTGCGGGCCGCGCAGTGCGGCTAGCACCGTCCATGGTCAGGAAGCAAAGGCGTTTGTGCAGCCGTACAGAAAGGCCTGGAGATGACGGGCGAAAGCGTCAAGGACGCGTTCTTTCTGTGTGCTCTTAGGCACCTTGACCAGTAGTCGATTGGGTACGACGTGACACCGGCCGGATCCGATGTCTGTGCCCGCTTGTTGGACTTGCCAGGCTGCTCGCTCATACAGCCCAGGCGTCGTGCCGTGCCAGCCGGCCGATGGCAGTGTCAATTGATACATCCCGGTCAGGTAGGGCATGGCTCCGTCTTCGCCTGCTGAGAGGGAGAACGCGGACACGCCATAGCCAGTGACGCCTTTCAAGAGGTCGATCGGTGACACCTCGCATGCCGTACCTGCTGAGATTTTGGACTCCAGGCCAATGGCATTGGTCCGCGCCCGCGCCACCATGCCACCCATGCAGTCCTCATCTCCCATCAGAACCTCAGCTTCTCCTCGGCGGTTCATCCTGCTGCCGGAGGAGTCGGTGGATGGACACAGTCAGCGACCGCGGATTCGGCGCTATCGCCTCACGAGCGTCGGTCGGTGCCCCGACCCCAGTAGCGGGGCGGTTGTCGCTGGCGGACGGATCGCCCGCGAGTCCGGTCGGCTCAGCCGGGTGTAGCACCGGCGTCCCCACACCGAACCCGTCCCGGCTTCCCTCTGGCCGCGGCGGGCGTGTGCAGCCGGGCAGGGCCGCGGTTCCCTGTCC
>Ga0335073_10008193_pt1 | contig 14656 bp, 13 predicted proteins | sample Lox_Sample_22_FD_207093 | JGI IMG/M metagenome (GOLD analysis project Ga0335073, IMG submission 207093) | Soil microbial communities from Loxahatchee National Wildlife Refuge, Florida, United States - Lox_Sample_2.2 | ecosystem: Environmental > Terrestrial > Soil > Wetlands | place: USA... | reverse complement strand
ATGCACAGACTGTGTTTCTGGCCAGTGGCAAGCACGACCTGCATGGATGGAGCCGCGACAAGGGCGCCCAGAGCAATATGGTCGGCTTCAAGATGCACTGGCGGCTAGCCCCTCGGCAAACGCAGGAACTGCGCGACTGGATGGAGCTTTTTCTCTTTCGTGGCGGATACGGAGGTATCGCACTCGTCGAAGATGAGACTGCTAATCTCTGCCTCGTCATGCAGCGCCAAGAACTGCGCAGAGTGGGCACATGGCAGGCGTTGCTTGCCGCAATAACGGATGAAAACCAGCGTTTGCGAACTCTTCTCCAGGACGCGGAAGGCTTGTGGCCCCGGCCTCTCGCCATCTCGCCGATACCCTACGGCTATCTCGCCACGCAGCCGTGCGGTTTGTGGCGGGTCGGCGATCAGGCGGTCGTCATCCCATCGTTCACCGGCAACGGTATGTCGATTGCCACGCACAGTGCACATCTCGCCACGCAGATGTACCTGGCCGGTGAAAACACCGATGCCTATTACCGCGCTCTGCGCGCGCAGCTGCGGAACAGCGTTGCACTCGCGACGCGGATTTCGCAGGCAATGGTGAACGCCATGGGCCGCAAGTTTGCAGTACCGGCTGTGTCGCTCATCCCTGGAGCAATGCGCTGGATTGCCGCATCCACGCGCATCCCGGCAGCAGCGCTACGCTTCGACGCAGCGGTCTGACAATGCTCACGGCGGGGTCATGTCAAATCAAATTCATGCCGGATGCGCAGCCGCCATCGAAAAAGCCTCGGCGCGCATACCCGCAACCAGGGCATGCGTCTCCTCGGCCGCCAGGCGAGGGTTGGCGTAAACCTGCGGCTCGCCGAAGTGAATACGTGCCGTAAAGCCCGCGGCTCCCAGCACCTTCCACAGATGCGAGAGAAACGGTGCATCGCCATACCAGCAGAGCTCGCGCTCCGCTACATTGCTCTCGAGCACATAGCGAATCGCCGCCGCGGTGACCGGCGCGCCAGCCTGCGTAGCCGGCTGAATGAGGCGCGCGTGGAAGCGCAGCACGCTGCTGCCATCTGTGCTTGTGCCTTCAGGAAAAAGCAGCACCGGCACGCGGAGCGTAAGGCGCTCGGCAATCTGCGCCGCGGCGGCGGTGGCGCTGGCATGGCTGGACCGGTCGAGAAAGATCGTGCCGCCTGCGCGGGCTGCTTTGCCAAAGTACGGCCATTGCTTCACTTCGACTTTCGAGACGAAGAAGCACGGCATCGCTGCCGAATAAAGGACGATATCGAGGTAGCTGAGATGATTCGAGACAACGAGGCCGCTTTCCGGAGGCTGGCCTTCGACCGAGTACCGGATGCCAAGGCTGGCCAGCACACTGCGCGCGGCACTCTGCAGCCACCGTGCACGGCGCTCCAGCGTAAGCGGGCCGCGCAGACGCGTGAACCAGAAGCGAAGAAAGCAGCCGGCGAGTGCGATTCCGAGCGCCACAGCGCGCCGGAATCGGCGCAGCCTCATTGCGTGAGCGGCGCCAGGAAGCGGTTGCGCGCAGATGCGGAGAGCAACTTGAGGTCGAGCAGTGTAAGAAAATCGATCGTGCGGAATTCGCGGTCCCAGGCCGGTGGAGCGGCTATCCGCGCGCCAATCGCGAGATAGGTCTTGAGGAGCTTGGGAACCTTCACTGGGGTTGGTCCGCCAGTGGCGGCATCTTGCGGCGATCGCTCTGCCGGAAGCGGTGATGGCTGTGCCTGCGCTTCCTGCTGCTCGTCGGGGCAGGCGTATTCTGCGGTCGGCACGGTCTCGAACTCAGGCGCAACCCGGTAGCCGTCAAGCTGGCGATACATCCGCCAGCCCTCGGCAGGATCGCACGAGTTCAGCGACGAACAACCCAGCAGATAGCGAAGCCCCATGTCGTGAGCATACTGCGCAATACCTCTCCACAACAATGTGAGCACCTCCGGCGTGCGGTGCTCGCGGTCAATGGCGGCGCGGCCCAGTTCAAGAATGCCGGCGCGCAGCGGCTCATAGGGGGCCAAATCGAACTCCTGCCCGGAGTAGTAGCCAAGGTGACGCGCAGCCGTTGTGCCCGATTGCATCCGGTAGGTGCCCACCACGCGGCGGCTCGGCGTGTCTTCCACAATCAAATGCTCGCAGACAGGGTCGAAGCGGTCGGTATCCATGCCCGTTTCATACGAGCTTTCCAGGCCTTCGCCGAGCTCCACATTGAACACCCTGAACCGCAGCCGGCAGGCGGCTTCCCGGTCTTCGCGGTTACGCGCCAGACGCAGGCGGTAGTTGCCCACCTCGGCCCGGATATCCGGACCAACAGGTACCGTGAATGGGTGGGGCGCAACGGTGGGAAAAGCAATTTCCGTGACGGGCGTAGCGTGGGATGCGAGCTTGATCGGTACTTTGAATCGGATGCGTGGAATCACGGATGCAGTATGGCAACAAAGTTGTGAACAAGCCGTCAAATCGATGCGAAAACGGTGCAAATTTCGTGAAACCACGGTTACCAACCGGGAACCAGCGAAGCTTTCCCTTGCCGCCCGGCTGAGTTTGCACTATAACGTTGGGCATGAAATCGATCCGCCGTTCCATCGCCGCCGCAGAGCTATTGCTGATCTTTCCCGCCGTGCTGTTTATGGCTGCGCTTTTTATGCGCAACGTGCAGCCGCTACAGTACGAACCGGCCCATACGGCCCAACGGATCGTTGACTGGTACGCCGCGCGCGCGCATCTCGGCCTCTGGATTTTTCTAATGGCGCTGCCCTTAATGGTTTTTGCGACCGGCTGCGTCACGTTGGTGCGCAACTGGAGCGCCGATCCGGAGTTGCGCCGCGCTACGCGGCAGATGGTTTTCGTAGTTCGCGCGCACCTGACGACGCTGTTTGTTGCTGCGGCAACGCTGACGGCCGGTGGCATTCTGGCCATCGTCGCACTGCACGTGCTCACCGACTGAATGCCGGCAATCTGAATCGGAAGCTATCGCGCCGGATCGTAGTTCAGATTCGGCCCTAACCAGCGCTCTACCTCTGCAATGGTCATCCCCTTACGCTGCGCATAGTCCTCCACCTGGTCCCGGTCAATCTTGCCGAGCGAGAAGTAGCGGGATTCAGGATGAGCAAAGTAGAGCCCGCTCACGCTCGAACCGGGCCACATGGCGAAGGACTCAGTGAGCTGTATCTCAGTCTTTTCCTCGACATCGAGCAGCCGCCACAGCGTGCCCTTTTCCGTGTGATCCGGGCACGCCGGATACCCCGCCGCCGGCCGGATGCCGCGATACTTCTCCTCAATGAGTTGCTCGTTGCTCAGTTTTTCGCAGCAGCCGTAGCCCCACTCCTGCCGCACTCGTTTGTGCAGGCATTCGGCAAAGGCTTCGGCCAGCCGATCGGCAACTGCCTCGGCCATGATGGCGTTATAATCATCGTGCTTGGCGCGAAAACTCGCGCACAGTTCTTTGAGACCAATACCGCTCGTTACCGCGAAGCCGCCAATGTGGTCAGGTAGCCCGGTTTCCTTCGGCGCAATGAAGTCGGCCAGCGACCGACATGGGGTGTTCTCTCCCGCGTCCTGCTGCTGGCGCAGGAAGTGGAACCGATGAAGAACCGTACTCCGCGTGCTGTCGGTATAGAGCTCAGTATCGTCACCAACCGCATTCGCCGGAAAGAATCCATAAACGCCGCGCGCCGTAATCAGGTTCTTCTCGATCATTTGGTCGAGAAGTGCATTGGCCTCGGTGAAGATCTGCCGTGCCTGCGCGCCATATTGCTCGTGGTCCAGAATGCGCGGATAAACGCCCTTCAGTTCCCAGGTGTGGAAGAACGGTGTCCAGTCGATGAACTCGCGCAGCGTGGCAAGCGGGAAATTGTCTAGCACGCGCACGCCTGTGAATGAGGGCGTGGGGATATCCTCTGCGCGCCACGTGATCGGCGTCCGCTTCGCACGCGCCGTTTCAAGCGAGACAAGCTTTTGGCGCGGCGCAGCGTGCATCTTGCGCAGCTTTTCGTACTCGGCCCGATGCTGCTCTATGAATGCCGGCTTGCCCTCTTCGCTCAAGAGTGCGGTGGTCACCGGCACAGCGCGGCTGGCATCCAGAACGTGCACCACAGGCTCGCTATAGCTCGGCGCAATTTTCACAGCCGTGTGGGCACGACTCGTGGTGGCTCCGCCGATAAGTAGCGGCAGCTTGAATCCTTGGCGCTCCATCTCGCGGGCCACATGTACCATCTCATCGAGCGACGGCGTAATCAGGCCGCTCAGGCCGATTACGTCCGCCTTCTCCGCCTTGGCGCGTTCGAGAATCTTCTCGGCTGGCACCATCACGCCCATGTCGATGACTTCGTAGTTGTTGCAGGCTAGCACCACACCCACGATGTTCTTGCCGATGTCGTGCACATCGCCTTTGACGGTCGCAAGCACGATCTTGCCCTGCGTCTTCACCGCCTGCCCCGCCGCGGCCAGAGACGCCTTCTCCGCCTCCATGAACGGCGTCAGGTACGCGACCGCTTTCTTCATCACGCGCGCCGACTTGACGACCTGCGGCAGGAACATCTTGCCGGCTCCAAACAGATCGCCCACAACGCCCATGCCATCCATCAGCGGCCCTTCGATCACCGCCAGCGGCCGGCCCAGCTTCACGCGCGCCTCTTCGGCATCACCCTCGATGTAGGTGTCGATGCCCTTCACCAGCGCGTGCGACAGCCGTTGTTCCACTGTGCCGGAGCGCCACTCCTCTTCTTTCTTCTCGCTCGCGTCGGCGCCGGCTCCTGCAGCTTTCAGCACCTCGCCGAACTCGACCAGTCGCTCCGTTGCATCGGGACGGCGGTTCAGCAACACATCCTCAACCAGCACTTTCAGCTCGGGCTCGATCTCTTCGTAGACCTCGAGCATGCCGGCGTTGACGATGCCCATGTCCATGCCGGCAGCAATCGCGTGATACAGAAACGCCGAGTGCATCGCCTCGCGCACCTTGTTGTTGCCGCGAAAGCTGAATGAGATATTCGAAACGCCGCCGCTCACCTTGGCATGCGGCAGGTTGGTCTTGATCCATCGCGTGGCGTCGATGAAGTCCACCGCGTAGTTGTTGTGCTCCTCCATGCCTGTCGCGACGGTGAGGATATTGGGATCGAAGATGATGTCCTCCGGCGGAAAGCCCACTTCGTCGACGAGAATTCTGTAGGCGCGTGCGCAGATGCGAATCCTGTCTTCGAAGGTCGCAGCCTGTCCCTGTTCGTCGAACGCCATCACTACCGCCGCCGCACCATACTTCAGCACCATGCGCGCGTGCTCGCGGAACTTCTCTTCGCCCTCCTTCAGCGAGATCGAGTTCACGATGCCTTTGCCCTGCAGGCACTTCAGCCCAGCCTCGATGACTTCCCACTTCGAGGAGTCCACCATGAAAGGCACTTTGGCCACTTCGGGCTCGCTCGCCAGCAGGTGCAGGTAGCGCGACATCGCGGCCACGCCGTCGATCATGCCTTCGTCCATGCAGATGTCCAGAACGTTGGCTCCGTTTTCGACCTGCTGCCGCGCGACGCTGACGGCTTCCTCGTACTTCCCCTCCTTGATGAGCTTGGCAAACTTCGGCGAACCGGCCACGTTGGTCCGCTCCCCGATCATGATGAAGACGCCGGGTTGTTGAGTGAAAGGCTGCGATCCCGATAGATGAAGAGGCTTCGTCTCTGCAATCACGCTCATGCTCGGCTCTCGATCGGCTCGGCTCGGAATTCTTCCTGCAATTTACGCGGAGGCTGGCCCTCCAGCGCTTTGGCGATGGCGGCGATGTGTTCGGGCGTGTTGCCACAGCAGCCGCCTGCAATGTTGATCAATCCGCCGCGCGCGAAGTCGCCCAGATACCGCGCCATATCCTGCGGCCCCAGATCGAATCCTGTCTCAGAAAGCGGATTCGGCAGGCCCGCATTCGGGTAGCACGAGATTGCCACATCCGCCTTTTCCGACAATTCCTCCAGAAACGGATACATCAGGTCAGGGCCCAGCGAGCAGTTGAGCCCGATGGAGATCGGCTTCACGTGCTGCATCGCGTACCAGAAAGCCTCAATCGTCTGTGCGGAGATCATCGTCTCGCCGCCGCGGCCCACGGCCGCCGAAATCATCACCGGCAGCTTTTTGCCTTGCTCATCGAACACGTCCTGAATCGCCACGAGCGCGGCCTTGGCGTTCAACGAGTCGAAGATCGTCTCCACCAGAAGCAAGTCCGCACCGCCGGCGATCAGTGCGCGCACCTGCTCCGCGTAGGCGGTCTTCACCTGATCGAACGTCACCACGCGGAAGCCAGGGTCGTCGGCATCAGGCGAATTCGAAAGCGAGACGGTCAGCGGCCCGATCGATCCAGCTACAAACCGCGGCCTGCCGGTCGCATTCGCCACACGGTCAGCCCATTCCCGGCACTGCCGCGCTGACTGCTCGTTGATCTCCGCGGCAAGGTCCTTCAGAAAAGGAGTCTCGATGACCCTCTGATAAAACTCCGGATCCTTGCGCCCGCCGTGCTCGCGCGGATCGTCGACGAAGAACTCGCTCTGCGCGATGCTGGTCGCGCCGAATGTGTTGGTCTCGATGATGTCCGCGCCTGCCTCCAGAAAGCGTCGATGAATGTCGCCCACCATCTTCGGCTGCGTCAGCGAGAAGAGATCGCCGTTGTTCAGCAGATCTTTTTTCGAATCTTTGAAGCGTTCCCCGCGGATGTCGGCTTCCTTCATGCCGTAGGTCCGGATCGTCGTGCCCATCGCTCCGTCGATAATGGCGATTCGACTTTCGAGGATCTTTTGTAGAGGATGCTGGTCAACCGGCGTCATGGAACTTCCTCAGATCAATTTGTGGAGCCTGCAGGCCGCAATGAAAGATGCAGGGGAAACGGCCTTCTATCAAGAATATCGAACTTATTAGATGCGTTCGAACCATTACGCGGCGAATGCGGCCCTGAGGCGGCTGAAATGCGGAGGGTACGATCTCAATGGAAGCGCGTACGCCCGCGCCGTGCAGGGCTGAGGGCGCAGAAAGCCGCTATACACTGAAGACTGGATAAAGCAATGTTCAAGTTTTTTGGTGGAAAGAAAGAGACGGATGCGGAACCGGAGACCGGGCAGGCCGCGGACAGCGCACCCGAGCTGAGCGACGCTCCAGTGGAGGAGCGAAAGCTCGGTTTCTTCGAGCGGATGCGGCAGGCGGTCTCGCGGACGCGCGAGTCGTTCTCCGCCAAAATCGCGGACATCGCCGCGATGACGCGCATCGTGGACGAAAGTGCGCTCGAAGAGCTTGAAACTGCTCTGCTGACCAGCGACCTGGGCGTGCCCACCACCATGGCCGTGCTGGAAGCACTGCGCGACCGCGCGCGGCATCATGAAATCGAGGACGGGGCGGAGCTGCGCGCACTGCTCAAGGAACAATTGCAGGCGATTCTGGAAGCTCCGCAGCGGCCCATCCCTGCACCCGTTGCGCCGCCCAAGGTCACCTTCCTGGTGGGCGTCAACGGCACCGGCAAAACCACCAGCAGCGGCAAACTGGCCGCCTGGAGTCGCGCTCAGGGGCATTCGGTGCTGCTCTGCGCAGCGGACACCTTCCGCGCCGCCGCCATCGAACAGCTCGAAGTATGGGCAGCTCGCTCCGGCGTGGAAATGATCAAGACGCGGCAGGGCGGAGATCCGGCCGCGGTGCTCTACGACGCAGTCTCTGCCGCCAAGGCCCGCGGCATCCAGGAGCTTTACGTCGATACGGCAGGCCGGCTGCACACCAAGGCTGGTTTAATGGACGAACTCGAGAAGATGCGCCGGACCGCCGCGCGCCTGGTTCCCGGCGCTCCGCACGAAGTGCTGCTCGTGATGGACGCAACCACCGGCCAGAACGGCCTGCAGCAGGCGCGGCTGTTCACGGAGTCGGCAGGCGTAACCGGCATCGTCCTCACCAAGCTCGACGGCACAGCCAAGGGCGGCATCGCCATCGCCATTGCCCGCGAACTGAACCTGCCGGTGCGCTTTGCCGGTGTGGGCGAAAAGATGGGCGATCTGCTGGAGTTCTCGGCCGCTGATTTTGTAGAGTCGCTGGTGGGATAATGCGGCTTTGTCGCCTGCGCGAGCCAAGCTCTTCTTTCAACGTGGCTTTAGAATTGGTGAGAAGAAATGTACGCAGACTTCCTCAATTTAACGCCCGCACCGTTGTATCAGCGAATCTTGATCATGCTTCTCATTCCCCCGCTGGGAGCAGCGTTTCTGTGTCTGAGAATCAAAGGAATGGGAAAAGAGCTTGGAACCTCAAAAACGAAAATGGTCCGCAATGCAACCGACTGGACAGCCTTCCTGGCCTTCACGATCACGGGATACATTGTCGCGATTTCGGTCATGATTCTTACGCACTACCAGCACCATTGAACTGCCAAAATCCGTAAGGCTACTGCTCTTTCAACGTGATTCGAGATGAAATTCTTAGAAAAAGACCAATACTGGATGCAGCGCGCCCTCGATCTCGCGCAGCGTGGTATCGGCCTCTGCTCGCCGAATCCCATGGTCGGCTGCGCGATCCTCGATCGCGCCGGCCAGGTTATCGGCGAAGGCTGGCATGAGTACGATTTGGTCGACCACGCCGAGGTTGACGCGCTCCGTGAAGCCAGAACCCACGCAGGCGAGCGGCTGCGGGGCGGCACCGCCTACGTCACGCTGGAACCCTGCAATCACACCGGGCGCACCCCTCCCTGCACCGGCGCGCTGATCGACGCCGGACTGGGCCGCGTGGTGGCAGCCACCGCGGATCCGAATCCCAGCGTGGCAGGCCACGGCATGGAGCGCCTGTCTGCCGCGGGCATCGAAACTACCCTCGGCGTCTGCGAAAGCGAGGCGCGCCGGCTCAACGAAGGCTTCGCCCGCTGGAGCCAGCACAAGCGCCCATTCGTGCTGATGAAGGTGGCCATGTCGCTCGATGGCCGCATCGCGCCGCCCGCGGGCCAGCATCCTCCGGGGGAGGCCTACTGGATCACCAGCGAGGCCGCGCGCGCCGCCGTGCAGCCACTGCGCTGGCAGGCCGACGCCGCCATGGTCGGCGTCGACACCGTGGTCGCCGACGACCCCCTGCTTACCGACCGCAGCGGCCTGCGCCGCCGCCGGCCCCTGCTCCGGATGGTGCTCGACTCGGCGCTGCGCATGCCGCTCGACGCCAAGATGGTTGCAACCGCGCAGGACGACGTGGTGATCTTCACCGTCTCGAACGACGAAAAGCGCGCCAACGCGCTGCGGGAGCGCGGCGTACGCGTGGAAGTGCTGCCCGCCGAGGCGGGCCGCGTGCCGCTCGGCAAAGTGCTGGACAAACTCGGCGAAGAAGGCATTCTCACCCTTCTGACGGAAACTGGTACGCGCCTGAATACGGCGCTCTTGGCAGCAGGCCTGGTCGACCGCGTGCATCTGTTCGTGTCGCCGCAGATCATGGGCTCGGACGCCGTCCCGGCGTTTCGCAGCATGCCAAGCTTCCTGCAGATGCCCAACGTCGAAGTCGAGCGCTACGGCAACGATCTTGGGTTATGCGCGCTGCTTAGGGATCCGTGGCCGCGCAAAGGCCAAGCAACCTCTCAGACGCAGTAGACGGCGCTCTCTTGCTCGAAAACAGGTCAGGGGCACATGTTGTTTTTCATGTGCCCCTGACCTATTTGCCGCGTCTTGAATTGAATCGTCTCTGCGAGAATCTTCGCTTATTGGCCTTGCCCGCTCTGCTCGGCCGTGTTGTCATTCGGCTTCAGTTTCTTGTCGAGTTGGGAAGTTTCTTGAGAGCCATATTGCACCGAATGCAAGATGCGCTCGTTGCCGATCTGGTCGAACTTGAGAACTACACGTCCCTGCGGAGATGCTGGATTGCCGGGATGCATAAGCCACATAAAGCTGCTTGCACCACGTCCCATCAGGCTCACTGCATCGCCTGCAACGTTCAAGGAATAGACACCCGCGGGACAATTCTGGCCGGCCGCGACAAAGTTGAAAGGAACCCTGATCGATTCCGCCATCGCGGTGTTTGCAGTAAAGGCTGCGCACGCCATCATCGCCGGCGCCAGAATGAAAGACCTATACATGGATCGCATATCTCGAGACCTCCTGCCTGCGTAACACCATAGCCAGTCTCGAAATCGAAAGTCGTCAGGTTTCCGTCAAGAAGTTGTCAAGTTTTCAGCCTTCTCTGCAATCCGACTCGCGCGCTCCCGCAACTCCGCCGCCACCAAATGAACTTGCCGCAGCCCTGCGTGATCAGCGGCCGTACGTAGCGCGGCCGCTGCACGCTCCCAATGGCCTGCGGCTTCAAAGTGCATCGCCATTTCCTGCGCCACATTCGCTTCGCGTCCCTTGAAGAGTTCCCCTAGCCGCTCCGCAATGCGGACGTGCCGCTCCGCGCGGCGTGCTACTGCCTGCCGCTGGTAGAACACCTCGCGATAGAGTCCATGTGTGAAGACATAAAACGCCGAGCGGCTCCCATCGGGCAATTCGTCCTGCCCTGCACGTTCAAGGAAGTGCACACGGCGCGCAAGTGCATCGCACAGCTCTTCGAGCTCGATTGCATCTTCACCAAGCGCCGCAGCCATAGCCCAGGCGGGAAATGCCACGTTCATCAGGCTGCCGGCCTCCAACACGCTCTGCTCCCGCGGGCTTAGCCGCTCAATCTCCAGTTCCACCATCTGCGCCAGCTCGCCCGGCACACCGGCATCCAATCCGGCGAGAGGCGCGTGCAGCTGCCACTGCGGCGTGCCTGCCTGGTCCAGGCGCACCAGAAAACGCTGCGCAATCAGGTGCTCGGTCATGGCAATGGCGAACAATGGATTGCCCTCCGAGCGCTGATGGACAAAAACACCCAGTTCCTCCGGCAATACCTCCTGCCGGAGTTCTCTACCGAGCAGTTGCATGACGGCAGAGCGGCTCAGCGGCCCCAGCGCAATCTCTTTGCAGAGACGCCCCATCAGCAACTCCTGCTTGAACGCTTTGAGCCGATGGTCGGTTGTCACGCTGCGCAGCCTGCAGGTCGCCACCACCATCAGTTTTGCCTTGGCACGCCGCCGCGCCAGCGCAGAGATCAGGTTCAGAGTGGCGTCGTCGGCCCAGTGCAGGTCTTCCAAAATGAGGATCAATGGTTTCGCGCTGGCGATTTCTTCAAGCGCCGCGCACAGATCGCCTGGCATGGGTTGTCGTGGTCCGAAGTCTGGCAGGTCGGTTTGCCGGCACAACTGAGCGAGCCATGCCGGTGCCAGCTTGCACAGGGCGCGGCATGCCATATCGCCATCGGCGGACGTGCAGAGTTGGCTCAGCGCCTCCATTACCGGGTAGTATTCTTCCTTTGCGCCGAAACCAGGCACGCACTGGCCACGCGCTATGGCCGCAGATGCGGTCATGTTTTGCGACCTGCAGAATGCGTCCACCAACGCGGTCTTGCCGATTCCCGTTTCTCCGGTCACAAAGATTACCCGCCGTTCGCCGCCGGCCGCGTGCGCAAACTCCGCCTTCAGCCGGTCGAGTTCCTCTACGCGGTTCACAAAGCCCACGAGAACTTCCTCGGGCTCGGCCTTCCCCGCGGCGATGGGAACCGTCCCGGGCCACTCCGAAACCGGCGCCACAAAACGGTATCCGCGCTTGGGCAGCGTCTGAATGAATCGCGGCTGGTCGGCGTCGTCGCCTAATGCCTTGCGCAACTCGAGCATGTAGGTGCGGAGTATTTGCGGCTGCACGAAGGTCTCCGGCCACAGCGCATCGAGCAGTTCGTTGTGCGTAATCACGCGGCCCGGATTCTCGACCAGATACCGCAACACCGCAAACGGTTTGGGTGGCAGGGCGATCTGCGTATCGTTGCGCCACAGGCAGCCGTTCGCCGTGTCCAGCCTGAACTGCTCGAATTGGTTCATCCCTTGATTCCCCGGTTCAACAGGCATTCCCATTTCGGGAAGCAGTTCGCGTTCCACAACCGGGCGCGGCAGTCACGCTTGTAAGTCATTTCATTGCAATGGAATAACCGTGGTTCCACAAAGATCCAGCGATGAAAGACTGTTCATATTCGAACGTATGTGTCCGGGCCGGAGGAGAATCTGCACCCCGGCGAACCCAAGACATACGCACCTGTATTTTGTTCCGTGACGCAGGCGGATGCGGGATCAGCAGAGGCCACTGGCCGTTGTCGCGCTGGGCTTCTTACAATGGGAATATGTTTACCGGCATCATTGAACAAACCGGCACGCTCGTCAGCCTGAAACAACACGGCGGCGTTCGCCGCATCACCGTCGAAGCGCCGGGCCTTGCGGCCCAGCTTCGCGAGGGCGATTCGCTCGCGGTTTCAGGCGTGTGCCTGACGGCGCTCGACGTAAACCCCACCTACTTCCACGCCGACCTGGCCCGGGAGACACTGGACAGGACCTCGCTCGGCCTCCTGACGCCCGGCGCCAAGGTAAATCTCGAGATCCCGACAGCTGCCGGAACCCCGCTTGGCGGCCATGTGGTACAGGGGCACGTGGACGGGACCGGCATCCTCACCGCCCTCGATCCGGTTATTCCGGAAACCAGCCCGCACTTCGATCGCCAGACCACCGACTGGACCCTCAAGGTGCGCGTCCCGGAATCCACCCGGCAGTGGATGGTCCACAAAGGCTCGGTGGCAATCGAAGGCATCAGCCTGACGATCGCCAGCTTCGACGGCGAGGAGATCACCATCGCCATCCTGCCGCTAACCTACTGGCGTACCAACCTGCACTCGCTCCAGACAGGCGCACCGGTCAACGTGGAGGCCGATGTGCTGATCAAACTCGCCTCAGCCCGGCTGCAGGAATCCAAAAAATCGACCGAAGTCTCCGAATTTGAGCTCACCGAGGCATGGCTGGTCGCAAACGGATTTTAGATTCCATGCTATGATTGAACTGGTCAATCCGACCGGTCAATATGCGGACGATACAGGCATCTGAGGCCAAAACCCGGTTCCTGAGCCTTCTCGACGAGGTCGAAAAAGGCGAAACGATCATCATCACGCGTCATGGCAAGCGAGTCGCACGCATCCAGCCAGAGCGGGAATTTGACGCCGAACGGGCTAAGCAGGCATTTGAGCAAATGCGTGAATTACGCAAGCGGATTGGATCGATGACGGTGGAGGAAATTCTTGCCGCACGGGATGAAGGGCGCCGATAGTGCATGGCCTTTGTTCTGGATGCCTCAGTCACCCTCGCTTGGGCCTTTGCTGACGAAAATCAGCATCCGGTTGCTGTTCGGGCAGCGGATTTGCTGATGACGGGATCTGAAGTTGCGCTCGTACCCGAGCTTTGGTGGTATGAGGTGCGCAGTATCCTGCTCATGGGCGAAGGGCGTGGGCGGATCTCGAGCGACGGCACAATGCAGTTCCTGCTTCAAATCTCTCAGCTCAGGATCCAGATTGACGAGCAACGAACCGATGGGCCATTACTCGAGTTGGCGCGGAGGCACAGTTTGACGGTCTACGATGCAGCGTATCTGGCGCTGGCGCTCCGAGAAAGCTTACCTTTTGCAACTCTGGACAAGACCCTCGCAGCTGCGGCCATGGCCGAGAGAGTTCCGCTTCTGGCCTGAAGGCACGAACCCTTCCTCACCTTGACCGCCGCCGAACGTTAGCGCTTCCCGCCTCGTCTATCCAATTGCCGATCCTGATACCCTTGAGCAGGAACGATCGCAGCATCTATCTTCGAGACGGGCGGGCGCTGAGGATGGCGCCAAACCGGTAACCGGAAATATGGCAGAGTTCGTCATCAAGCTGGCCGATGAACGCGGCCGGATGCAGGAACAGGTGCAGACGGCGGCGACCGCCGAAGAACTGCGCCTGCGCTTTACGCACGCCGGCTACCACGTCTTCAGTGTGCGTGCGCGGGGCGGCGTCAGCGGACTGGGCCGTCGGCGCAAGGTCAAGCTCGAGCCATTCCTCATCTTCAACCAGCAGTTTCTTACCCTCATCCGCGCCGGCCTGCCGATTCTCAGCTCCCTGCAGATGCTCGGCAAGATCCAGAAGAGCTCGCAGTTTGCCAGCCAACTGGACGATGTGACCAACCGTGTGAAAACCGGTGAGGCGCTTTCGGCCGCCTTCGAGGCGCAGAGCGGCTTCCCGGCGATGTATACCACCACGCTGCTGGCAGGCGAGCGTTCGGGCAATCTGCAGGAGGTGCTGGACCGGTACGTCAACTTCCAGAAGGTCACGCTCACCCTGCGCAAGAAGCTGGTCGGCTCGCTCATCTATCCCGGGGTTCTGCTCACGCTGGTCACCGGGCTGATGACCTTCATGTTCACCGTGGTCGTACCGCAGTTTGCGCTACTCTACGACCAGATGGGCAGCAAGCTGCCTACCCTTACCCTCACGCTGCTGGCCTTTGGCAAGTGGATGCAGCACAACATCCTCTGGCTGGCGCTGGGTGCCCTGGTCATTGTCATTGGGTTCTACCGCTTCTCCATCACCGAGCGCGGGCGGGACTTCGTGGACCGCGTGCGCGTGGGTATGCCAGTCTTCGGCAAGATCTGGCTCAAGTACCAGGTGGCGCTCTTCGCGCGCACGCTGTCAACGCTGCTTACTGGCGGTTTGCCGCTGGTTCCCTCGCTGGAAACTGCGGCGCGGTCCATCTCCTCGCGGCGCGTCTCGAAAGCTGTTGGCTCGTCGATCAGTACTGTCCGCGAAGGCAAGAGCCTCGCCGACTCGCTCGCCCTGAC
>Ga0335073_10008192_pt1 | contig 14658 bp, 13 predicted proteins | sample Lox_Sample_22_FD_207093 | JGI IMG/M metagenome (GOLD analysis project Ga0335073, IMG submission 207093) | Soil microbial communities from Loxahatchee National Wildlife Refuge, Florida, United States - Lox_Sample_2.2 | ecosystem: Environmental > Terrestrial > Soil > Wetlands | place: USA... | reverse complement strand
CTTGCTGTTGGTGCCCACCGCCTGCGTCCATGCGCAAGGCGATATCCATCGTTGCATCGGCGCTGACGGCATTCCGGTTTTCACCGATCGCGTATGTGCCGACGTCAACGCGACGCCTGCCGTATCCGCGCCGGCCCCGGCCGCCAGCGTGCCTGCCTCCTCGGCACCGACGCGGCCGCCTGCCATCACCTGCGCCGCCGACGTGGGGCAACTCAGGCAAGCGGTAAGCGATGCATTCACCGCACGCAATCCCAATCGCCTGGCCGGCCTCACCTTGTGGAGCGGCGACGGCAAGGCGACGGTAGTCGCGGACATCCGTTTTTTCGGCCGACTGATGTCGCGCCCATTGGTCGGCATACAAAGCGTCTCGGCCGGCGGCGATGAGGATGATCCGGACGCCTCTCAGCTCTCGCTATCGGCCGCGCCCAATTCGCTGCCGCCGCATGGCGAAGCATTGATCGTGGAAACCGAGTCCGACGATGGCAGCGGCGCCACCGAACAAACCCGCTTCGACCTCGTGCATCGCTCCGGCTGCGTATGGCTGCAGCCGCATGGGGGCTAAACGAAAGGTGTCGAAAGATTAGGCACGCTATCATGGGCGGTCCCCACTGGAGATCCCCCATGGCCCAACAGTATCCCGAATGGATTTGGCAAAACGGCGAAATCAAGCCGTGGAAGGATGCCACCGCACACGTGATGTCGCATGCCCTGCATTACGGTTCGTCGGTGTTCGAGGGAATCCGCAGCTATGTGACGCCGGAGGGCGCGGCGATTTTCCGCCTTACCGATCACCTCAAGCGCCTGCTCCAGTCGGCCAAGATCTACGACATGACCCTGCCGTACTCGCAGGATGAACTGGCGGCGGCATGCCGTGAGGTGATTCGCAAGAACGGTTTTTCGGCGGCCTACCTGCGCCCGGTGGCGTACCGCGGCCTGGGTGGCTTCGGCCTCTCCGCTGAAACGCCGATCGATGTTGCCGTGGCCAGCTGGCCGATGGGCCCCTACCTCGGGCCAGAAGCGCTGGAAGTGGGCATCACCGCCTGCGTATCGAGCTGGCAGCGCTTTGCGCCCAATACCGTTCCCGCCGGCGCCAAGGCCGGCGGCAACTATCTGTCCGGGCAGCTCGTGGCTCGCGAGGCGCGTCGTCTGGGCTTCGGCGAAGGCATCGCCCTCGCCGCCAGCGGGCTGCTCAGTGAAGGCGCCGGCGAAAACCTGTTCCTGGTATTCGACGGCGTGCTGCATACCACCCCGGCCAGCGCATCCATTCTTACCGGCATCACCCGCGACACCATCAAGGTGCTGGCGCGCGAGGACGGCATCGAAGTGGTGGAGCGCGATATCCCGCGCGAATACCTGTACCTGGCCGATGAAGTGCTGATGTGCGGCACCGCCGCCGAGATCACCCCGATCCGCGAGATCGACGGCAAGCAGGTCGGCAGCGGCAAAGCCGGGCGCGTTACCCGCCGCCTGCAGGAGCTCTACTTCGGCCTGTTCAACGGCAAGACCCAGGACAAGTGGGGCTGGCTGGAACCGGTCTGAGCCGGAGTACGGTGCTGGCGTGGGTTGGGCCGGATATCGCCGCCCAACCCATTGATATCTAAGGCCATGTCTGAGATCTAGGGATTAACTTTCCCATACTTGCGATTGCCTCTTCATTTTCACCAAAAAAGGTGAAAGACTAGGCGCAATGACCCTCCAGCTCACCAGTCGCCAGTTCAACATCCTCGCCTTTATCCGCGAGCGGCTGGAGCGCGATGGCGAGGCACCCACGCTGGAAGAAATCGGGCAGGCCATGGGCATGCCGAATGTGAGTGCGGTGCTCAAGCACGTGCGTGCGCTGGAAGCGAAAGGCCGGTTGGTGATCGAGCCCCATCGCGCCCGCGGTATCCGGCTTGTACGCGAGGCCGATCCCTTCGCCACCGATACCCTGGATCTTCCCCTGATCGGTCGCATCGCGGCTGGCGAACCGATCTTTTCCGATGCGCGCGTCGAGCGCAGCCTGCGCGTATCGCGCTGGCTCTTTCGCCTGCAGCCGGATTACCTGGTGCGGGTGCGCGGTGATTCCATGCGCGACGAGGGCATCCTGGACGGCGACTTGGTCGCCGTGCATGCCACCCCCGTGGCGCGCCATGGCCAGATCGTGGCGGCCCGCGTGGCGGGCGATCGCTTCACCATCAAGCGGCTGTACTGGAAGGGCGAGGTGATTCGGCTGTTGCCCAACAGCCCCGGCTATCAGCCGATCGATCCGGATCCCACTGAAGACTTTGCCATCGAAGGATTGTTCGCGGGTCTGGTGAGGGGCAGCTGATGGGCACGGTGGTGGCCTTGTCCAACCTGCTGGAAGCCCGGCAGGTCTGGCGCGGGGGCGCCGCGGTGCCGAGCGAAGGCGGCCAGTCCACGGGTTGGCCATTGCTCGACGCCGTGCTGCCGGCTGGCGGTTGGCCCGATGCGTCGCTCACGGAAATCCTGTTGCCGGCCGATGGCATCGGTGAGTTGCGCCTGGTACTGCCCACCCTTGCACGCCTCACGCAAGGCCAACGGCCGGTGGTACTGATCGCTCCGCCCTATGCGCCATGTGCCATGGGCTGGCGGCAGCAGGGCGTGAACTTGCAGCAGCTGGAAATCGTTGCCGCCGACGAAAAACACGTACTGTGGGCCACCGAGCAATGCCTGCGTTCCGGCGGCTGTGCAGCCGTGCTGGCGTGGCCGCGGCAAGCGGACGATCGCAGCTTGCGCCGCCTGCAGGTGGCGGCGGATACCGGGCGCGCATTGGCGTTCGTATTTCGCGACCACCGTCATCTGGCCAATGCCTCGCCCGCCGCGTTGCGGCTGGAACTCACGGCGCTGCCGCAGCCGTCGATCTGGGTACGCAAATGCCGAGGGGGCAATGTACCCACGCAGCCCATTCCTTTTGAGCCCCTTAGCGCAGGCGCCACTCGCGCGGAAAGCAGGCAAGGAATGGAGATGCGAGCAGCGCACCGCGCCGGCGACATGCACGAATCCTCAGCGCCGCGCTTTGCCGCCAACCTCACCTCTGCTCCCTCTCTCGCAGAGAGAGAGGAGTCACGGTGACCGTCCATGCTGTGGGCCTGCATAACACTGCCGCATCTGGCATTGGACGGTGTCCTCCGCCGCCGTCCCGATGACGGTCCCCTCGTGCTGGTGGACGGCCCCGCGCATGCACGCTGCATCGTGGCCGCCAATGCTTCGGCGCAAGCAGCGGGCCTGCATATCGGTCAGCGCCTGACCACGGCGCAAGCGCTGCTGACGCAATTCGAAACCATTCCTTACGACGCCGCGGCAGCGGAGCGCTGGCAACGTTTCCTGGCGGGCGTGGCTTATCGCTACAGCTCGCAAGTCGCATTGTTGCCGCACGCCATTGTGCTGGAAATCAGCCGTAGCCAGAGTCTGCTGGGCGACTGGCCGAAAATGGAACGCAATTTGCGCAGCGATCTGGCGGCATTGGGCTTTCGCCATCGCATCGCCGCCGCGCCGACACCGCATGCTGCGCACGTGCTTGCAAGCGTACGCGACGGCCAAGCCGTCCTCACCCCGGAAACGATGCGTCGCGCGCTCGATCCAGTGCCCTTGCAGAAAGCTCATCTGCCCGAGCAGGCAACCGATGCGCTGCCGCGCATGGGCATCCGGTGCCTGGGGCAATTGCTGCGCATGCCGCGCGACGGTCTGCAGCGCCGCTTCGGCACGCCATTGCTGCACGCCGTCGATCGCCTGCTCGGCGATATGCCGGCAGGACTTGAGCTCTATGTGCCGCCGGATGCGGTGGATTGGCGCATCGAGCTATCGCATGAAGTGGAAAACATCGCCGCGCTGGTGTTTCCGCTCAAGCGCATGACTGGCGATCTTGCCGCCTATCTGTCCGGCCGCGACGGCGGCGTGCAACGCTTTGCCTTGCGGCTGGAACATCGCGACCGGCAAGCCACCGACGTGGCCGTCGGCATGCTCGCGCCGGAACGCAGCGCCGACGTGTTGTTCGAGGCGGCCCGCGGACGCCTCGAACAGGTGCAACTGCCGGCGCCGGTCCTGTCGCTGCGCTTGATCGCCGACGATTTGCCCGGTTTTGTGCCGGCCGGCCGCGATCTGTTCGACGAGCGTCCCGCCAACGCGCTGCCGTTCGAGCAACTGCGCGAACGCCTGCGCGCCAGACTTGGCGATCATGCGGTCTATCGCTGGGGCAGCACGATCGATCCACGTCCGGAACACTCGCAGCGCATCGCCGCGCCGGACGAATGCTTCCTTGAGCCACGCGCACGCCCCACCTGGTTGCTGGAGCGGCCCATGCCCTTGCATGGCGTGTCGCGCGTCCTCGCTGGCCCGGAACGGGTAGAAACCGGCTGGTGGGATGGCGGCGACATGCGCCGCGATTACTACATCGTGGAAACGATGCACGGCCAACGCGCCTGGGCGTATTGCGCGCCGGGCGAGCGGGGCGGCTGGATGCTGCATGGGTGGTTCGCATGACGGACTACGCCGAACTGCATTGCCTGTCCGACTTCTCGTTCCAGCGCGGCGCATCCAGTGCGCGCGAATTGTTCGAACGCGCCGGCGCCTGCGGTTATCGCGCGCTGGCGATTACCGACGAATGTTCGCTTGCCGGCATCGTGCGCGCCTGGGAAGCTGCGCGCGATACCGAAGTGCCGCTGATCGTCGGCACCGAAATCCAGCTTGCCGATGGTCCCAAGCTGGTGCTGCTGGCGGAAACCAGGCAAGGCTATGTCGCCCTGTGCCGCCTGATCACGCAAGGGCGCCGAGCCTCCGAAAAAGGCCGCTATCGCTTGAGCATGGCGGATATGGCCGACGGCGTACCTGGCACGCTGGTGTTGTGGGCGCCCGAGCGCGAACCAAACCGCGCGCATGGCCAATGGGTGAAGCAAGTCTTCGGCGACCGCGCATGGCTGGCGGTGGAACTGCACCGCGATAGCGACGATGAGGCGCGCCTTGCCGAGCTCGATGCATTAGGCGAAGCGCTGCAATTGCCGCGCGTGGCCAGCGGCGATGTGCACATGCACGTGCGTCGGCGCCTGCCGTTGCAGCATACGATGACGGCCATCCGGCATCACATGACCATCGCCGAGGCTGGCGCCGTCCTTTTCCGCAATGGCGAACGGCATCTGCGCGAGCGTTCGGCGCTGGCGCAGGTTTATCCCAAGGCTTTGCTGGACGAGAGTGTGCGCATCGCCAAGCGCTGCACATTCGATCTGAAGCGGGATCTGCACTACCGCTATCCCGCCGAACTGGTGCCGGACGGCTACACCGCCATGCAATGGCTGCGCCATCTGGTGATGGAAGGCCAGGCCTGGCGATGGCCCCATGGGGTGCCCGAAAACATCGCACGGAAAATCGAGGGCGAACTATGCCTGATCGAGAAGAAGCAATACGAGGCTTTCTTTCTTACCGTGCACGACATTGTGCGCCATGCGCGCAGCCAGGGCATTCTCTGCCAGGGCCGTGGCTCGGCGGCCAATTCCGTCGTGTGTTTCGCCTTGGGCGTCACGGACGCCGATCCCGAGAAAATCGATTTATTGGTCGAGCGCTTCATTTCCACCGAGCGCAACGAGCCGCCCGATATCGATGTGGACTTCGAGCACGAGCGCCGCGAAGAAATCATCCAGTACGTCTACAAAAAATATGGCCGTGAACGCGCTGCTATTGCCGCTACGGTCATTTCCTACCGGGCCAAGAGCGCGGTGCGCGATGTGGCCAAGGTCTTAGGCTTGCCCGAAGACCAGATCGACAAGATCGGCCGCAGCTTCTTCCGCCTCGGCGATGCTTCCGTGCACGAGCGCCTGCGTGAGCAGGGGTTCGACCCCGACGCGCCGGTGATGCGCAAGCTGCTGGCGCTGACAGCGCAATTGATCGGCAAGCCGCGGCATCTGAGCCAGCACGTCGGCGGCTTCGTGATCCACGACGCACCGCTGCATGAGCTGGTTCCGGTGGAAAACGCCACCATGCCCGACCGCACCATCATCCAGTGGGACAAGGACGATCTGGACACCATGGGCTTGCTCAAGGTCGATTGCCTGGCGCTGGGCATGCTGACCTGCTTGCGGAAGTGCTTCGCGCTGGTGGAGAAATACCGAAACAAAAAGCTGAGCATTGCGTCGATCGAGGCGGACGACGAGGCCACCTACGCCATGATCCAGCGCGCCGACACCATCGGCGTGTTCCAGATCGAAAGCCGCGCGCAGATGGCGATGTTGCCGCGGCTCAAGCCGGCCAACTACTACGACCTGGTCATCCAGATCGCGATCGTGCGACCCGGCCCTATTCAAGGCGACATGGTGCATCCCTATCTGCGCCGTCGCCGCGGGGAAGAACCCATTACCTATCCCTCCGACGCCGTAAAACCAGTGCTTGAGCGCACCAAAGGCGTGCCGCTTTTCCAGGAGCAAGTGATGAAGCTGGCGATGGTCGCCGCCGACTACAAGCCTGGAGAGGCCGATGAGCTGCGCCGGGCCATGGGGGCATGGAAGCGCTACGGCGATATGGAGCGGCACCACGAAAAGCTGGTGTCCGGCATGTTGGGAAATGGCTACACGCAGGAGTTCGCCGAGCAGATCTTCAACCAGATAAAAGGCTTCGGCAGCTACGGCTTTCCGGAAAGCCATGCCGCCAGCTTCGCCAATATCGCCTACGCCAGCAGTTGGCTGAAATGCCATGAGCCGGCGATGTTTGCCTGTGCACTGCTCAATGCGCAGCCGATGGGTTTCTATGCTCCCAGCCAGATCGTGCAGGATGCGCAGCGCAAGGGCATCCATGTGCGTCCGATCGATGTGCGCTACAGCGACTGGGATTGCACGCTGGAGCCCGATGCGCAGAGCAAGACCGGACTGTCCCTGCGCCTGGGGCTGCGCCAGTTGCGGGGCTGTAGCGAGAAAGTCGCAGAGCGTATTTCTGCTGCCAGGAAAGCGGCTCCTTTCCGCGATGTCGTCGATCTCTGCGCGCGGGCACAACTGGACGCGCGTCATCAGGATCTGCTCGCCGATGCCGGTGCCTTGCGCGGACTGGCCGGGCACCGCCATCGCGCCTTGTGGCTGACCTCCGGTGTGGAATCACAGTTGCCCTTGTTCGGGCGCGCCAGTCCGCGCGAGCAGGACATTGTCTTGCCGCCGCCGACCACGGTGGAAAACATGCGGGCCGATTACGCACACAGCGGTCTGAGCCTTGGACCGCATCCGCTGAAGCTGCTGCGCCAGCGCTTGCGCGCGCAGCGTTATCTGGATTCGCGCAGCCTGCAGCAACTCCCGCACGCAACCAGGGTGCGCACGGTAGGACTGGTCACTCAGCGACAACAGCCGCAGACGGCCAGCGGCGTCACCTTCATCACCATCGAAGACGAGTTCGGCAATGTGAATGTGGTGGTGTGGAACCGCATTGCGCAAACCCAGCGACGTCCTTATCTGGAGGCGCGCCTGCTGGCGATCGAAGGGCAGTGGGAATCGGCCGACGGCGTAAGCCACCTGATTGCGCGGCGGCTGCATGACCTGAGCGGCATGCTGGCCGATCTGGATGCACGCTCACGCGACTTTCATTGAGGTGCTTATGCAAACGCTACTTTTCGAACAGGGCGTGCAAAGGATGGTGGACGACACCACCGGGCCGATCACCTACTACCCTGACGTCATTCCACGCCCGTTGGCTGCAACGTGGTTTGCTGCCTTGCTCGAACAAGGCGATTGGCACGAAAGCACGCGCATGATGTACGAGCGCATGGTGGGCGTGCCGCGGCTGCACTGCCATTACGCCATCGCCGATCCGGCGCTGCCTAAGGTGCTGCGGGATGCACTGGCGGCAGTCAAGCAGCGCATCGACGCACCGTTCAACAGCATCGGCCTCAATTTCTATCGCCACGAACACGACAGCGTGGCGCCGCATAACGACAAGCTGCACGAATTGGTACGGCACCAGCCCATCGTGCTGCTATCGCTGGGCGCAACACGCACCATGGTGATCCAGCGCAAAACCCCGCCACGCCTGAAAACAGAACTGGAGCTGGAAGCGGGCAGCCTGCTGTTGATGGGCTGGAACGCGCAGCTGCATTACGACCACGGCATTCCCAAGCTGCGGCAGCCGGTGGGGCCGCGGATCAGCGTGGCGTTTCGGGTGCGCCCGGAAAGGGAAAAGAAGGCGTGGTAACCGACGGCCACGCCGGCCGACTGCTGAGGACGCCATCCTCCATCGCCGTCATTCCCGCGCAAGCACAATCCATGTTCGTTTTTTTGCAGTGGAGCAACAGGGACTCGAGCTTGCGCGGCAACGATGGCTGGGGAGGTTCTACTTGGCAGCGCGTGCCTTGAGCGCCGCCACCGCCGGCAACTCCTTGCCTTCCAGAAATTCCAGGAACGCTCCGCCGCCGGTGGAGATATAGGACACCTTGTCCTCAATCCCATACTTGTCCACCGCCGCCAGCGTGTCACCGCCGCCGGCAATGGAGAATGCTTTGGAATCGGCCACCGCATGCGCCAGCACTTCCGTGCCCTTGGCGAATGCATCGAATTCGAACACACCTACCGGACCATTCCACACCACAGTGCCGGCCTTGGCGATCAGCTCGGCGTAGCGCTTGGCGGTTTCCGGCCCAATGTCCAGGATCATCTCGTCGTCCTTGACCTGGTCCACGCCCTTGACCGAGGCGGCTGCGTGTGCGGAAAACTCCGGCGCCACCACCACGTCGACCGGCATCGGCACTTCCACGCCGCGGCGCTTGGCATCGGCCAGCACTTTCTTGGCGGCTGGAATCAGATCGGGCTCGTACAGCGAATTGCCGACGGTGTGGCCCATGGCAGCAATAAAGGTGTTGGCGATGCCGCCGCCCACGATCAGCTGATCGACCTTGCCGATCAGGTTTTCCAGCAGGGTGAGCTTGGTCGAGACCTTGGAGCCGGCCACGATGGCGAGCAGCGGATGGGCCGGGTGCTCCAATGCCTTGCCAAGCGCATCGAGTTCGTTGCATAGCAGCGGCCCCGCTGCCGCCACCGGCGCGAACTTGATCACGCCGTGGGTGGAGGCCTGGGCGCGATGCGCCGTACCGAAGGCATCCATTACAAACACGTCGCACAGTGCGGCGTACTGCTTGGCCAGCGCATCGTCATCCTTTCATGCGGCAGTTTTCCAGTACCACCACTTCGCCCTCGGCGACATCCACGCCATGGAGGTAGTCGGCTACCACTCGCACCGGCTTGCCAAGGTGCTCGCCCAGCCACGCGGCCACCGGGGCAAGCGAGGACTCGGCATCGAACTGGCCTTCCTTCGGGCGTCCCAGGTGCGACATCACCATGACCTTGGCGCCGGCATCGCGCGCGGCCTTGATGGTGGGGAGGGCGGCGTCCAGACGCTGGGTGGAGGTGATGCGGCCGTTCTCGATCGGCACGTTCAAGTCTTCGCGGATCAGCACGCGCTTGCCGCGCAGGTCGAGGTCGCTCATGCGGGTGATGGTCACGGAAAACTCCTGGCAGCTTGAGGAAGGTCGGCGCAGAGGCCGGAATCTTCTATTTTCCCGCCCGCCCTGCAGCGATGCAAACCGGCCGGTTACACTGGTTGGCCTGCTGCCCAGGGAATGCCCGTATGCCCCCCCAACTCGTTCTGTACAGCTATTGGCGTTCCAGCGCGGCCTTCCGTGTGCGCATCGCGCTGAATCTGAAGGGCCTGCCTTACCAAACGCGGGCGGTGCACCTGGTCCGCGACGGCGGCGAACAGCATGCACCGGCTTATATGGCGCTCAATCCGCAAGAGCTTGTGCCCACCCTGATCGATGGCGACCGCGTCATCACGCAATCGATGGCGATCGCCGAATACCTGGATGAAGTCCATCCGCAGCCGCCCTTGCTGCCGAGCGATGCGCTGGGCAGGGCACGTGTGCGCACGCTGGCGCAACTGGTGGCCTGCGACATCCACCCGCTCGGCAACCTGCGCGTGCTGCAGCAGCTAGCCGCGCAATTCGGCGCCAACGACGAGCAGAAGGGCGAATGGATGCGGCACTGGATCGCCAGCAGCTTCCAGGCCCTGGAAGCCATGCTGGCAGACAGCAAGCACACCGGGCGCTTTTGCCATGGTGATACCCCAGGCCTGGCCGACCTTTGCCTGGTGCCGCAGCTGTATAACGCGCGTCGCTGGAAAATGCCGCTGGATGCCTACCCGACGATCGTGCGCATCGACGCGGCATGCATGGAACTGGATGCCTTCCAGGCAGCGGCACCCGAACAGCAGCCGGATGCGCCGCAATCCACCTAAGTAAGTCGCCGTGTCCGCGCGGCAGGCACGTGCCTCGGGATCCACGTGGCTGGCATGCCCGGGAAACACCCCGCTAAGCCGCCGTCCCCCCGGCGCCATTGCCGCGAAAGCGAGAATCCGTTTCCATCAAAGCGACATGGATTTCCGCTTTCCACGGCAATAATCGCCGCCTGGGGCCCCATAACGAGGCGAGGGTGGCTGCAACTAGAAGCCCAGCCCGTATGGGTCGTTACCCGCCAGCTCCGCCGTCTCGGTATTGCCGCCCTCAGACAAGCGAATCTTCAACGACAAGCCATCGCGCGAGTCCGCCTTCGCCAGCGCCTCTTCCAGTTCGATGCGGCCACTCTTGTACAACTTGTACAACGACTGGTCGAAGGTCTGCATGCCTTCCTGCAGACTGCGGTCCATGGCTTCTTTCACTTCATGGATCTGGCCGCGGCGGATCATGTCGCGGATCAGCGGCGTATTGAGCAGCACCTCCACCGCCGGCAGGCGGCGGCCGTCCTTGCCGCTGACCAGGCGCTGGCTGATCACCGCGCGCAGGTTCAACGCAAGATTCATCAGCACGTTCTTGTGCGCCGACTCGGGGAAGAAGTTGAGGATGCGTTCCAGTGTCTGGTCGGCGTTGTTGGAATGCAGCGTCGCCAGGCACAGGTGACCGGTTTCGGAGAAGGAGATCGCCGCTTCCATCGTGTCGGTGTCGCGGATCTCGCCGATCATGATCACGTCCGGCGCCTCGCGCATGGCATTGCGCAGGGCCTCGTGATAGGTGTGCGTATCCAGGCCCACTTCGCGCTGGTTGACGATCGACTTTTTGTGGCGATGCAGGTATTCGATCGGATCCTCGATGGTGAGGATGTGGCCCGACGAATGGCTGTTGCGATGGTCGAGCATGGCCGCCAGCGTGGTCGACTTGCCCGAGCCGGTCGCGCCCACCACCAGGATCAGTCCGCGCGGCTCCATGATCAGCTCGCGGAAAATCGGCGGCAGCTGCAGCTGCTCGATGCTGGGGATCTCGCTCTTGATCGCGCGGATCACCATGCCCACTTCGCCGCGCTGCTTGAACACGTTGATGCGGAAGCGCCCGGCCTCCTTCACCGCCAGCGCCATGTTGAGCTCGAGGTCGCGCTCGAACTGCGGCACCTGGCCCTCGTCCATCAGCGAGTAGGCGATTTTCTTCACCATGCCGCTGGGTAGCCCGGTATTGCCGAGCGGGTAGAGCTTGCCCTCGACCTTGATGTTCACCGGGGCGCCCGTGGTCAGGAACATGTCCGACGCACCCTTGTCCACCATCAGCTTGAGGAAGTAACCGATATCCACCTTAAAGACCCCAAAGTTTTACGCATTGCATTCAAGGATTATGCCCGCCCACAATACGCCGTGACGCTCCGAGAGGAATGAGTGATGGTCCACATATTTTCCCCGTTCGCGGTGCGTAAGAAGCGCATCCCGGCGGCGGTGCCGGTACTGCTGGCCGTGTCGTTGAGCCTGGGCGGCTGCGCAAGCGTACCGCCACCGGACAATCTAATGAACCAGGCGCAAGCCCAGCTGCAAAGTGCGCGCGATGCCGGCGCACCGGATTACGATCCGGTCGATTTCGGCTTTGCGCAGGATAAATTCCAGCAGGCCCAGACGGCCATGGCCAACCGCAAATACGCCCAGGCGGCGGATCTTGCCGATGAGTCGCGTGCGGATGCCACGCTGGCGCGCACCAAGGCCCAGTTGGCCGCGGCGCGTGCCCAAATTCAGTCAAAAGTGGACGCAAACAGTCGCTTACGCGCGCAGAACGCCGCGGCGCAGGCGGAAAACGATCAGCACTACCAGCAGCAGAAGGCGCAGCTGGCCGCGCAGATGGCCGCCGCGCAGCAGCCGGCCGACGGCCAGGACAACGACACCAACCCCGCTTCGTCTTCCAGCGCCCCCGCGTCGCCCACGAGCTCTCCGCTGCCGGCCCAAGCGCCGATGCAGCAGGACATGCCCGCGCCGTCTTCGTCGGTTCTGGGCAATCCGCAACAAGGGCAGGGCGTCCAGACCGTGCCTGATTCTGGCCAGCAGCAGAACCCGGGAGGCCAGCCATGAGCAACGTCAAGCAGCACCGTTTGTCGATCATCGCCGTTTCGCTGTTGGCCCTGTTCGCCAGCGCCGCGGTACAGGCGCGCAAGGACGATATGGATGTCGACCGGCTTACCAATACCTTGAATCAGCTGGCCGCCGATCCGAATCTGGGCAGCTACGCACAGGCGGACCAGGCGCTGGCGCGCGACGCCATCAACCAGCTCGCCCAGGCCAGCTCGCACGACCGGCCCCACGCGCTCTACATTGCCGAGCGCCGCGTCGACCAGGCCAAAGCCGAAGCGCAGCTGCAGAGCTCGCAGCGCCAGCTCAGCCAGCTCGACCAGGAAAACGCCCAGTTGCAGCTTGAGCGCAGCCGCATCGACGCCACTTCCGCGCAGCAGCAGCTGGATATCCAGCGCATGCAATACCAGCTGGCCCAGCAGGAAACCGCCCGCCTGCAGGCGCAAGGCCAGGCCGCCGCCGACCAGGCCGCCCAGGCCAGGGCCGAGGCCGAACAGGCCCGCAAGCTGGCAGCGGCGCAAAGCCGCGTAGCCCAAGCTGCCCGGCGCCAGGCGGAAGTGGCCGCCAAGGCCGCCAAGGCGCTGCGCGCCCAGATGCAGGACCAGCCATCCACCAGCAACGCCGGCGGCGGCAAGTAACAAAGGCCGCCGCGCGCCACCGCTCTCTTTCGCGAAGGGGAGAGCGGTGGCGGACGGGCCGCCGCCCCCTCGACCGTACGCGCGGGGCGCCCCATTTCGGGCCGTCCCCGCCCTGCGCGGCGGCGCCAGGCAAGAGCACGGCTTTACGGGTTTTTGACAGCGCGCCGCGCTCCCATGCGGGGTCTTGAGGGGTTCTTGCGCCCCTACCAAGGGGGGAGTAGGGTCAAAGCTGCCGCGGACCTACAGCCGCCGCGGCCTACCGACTGAATCATGCGCATACCCACTTCCGCCTTTCCGTCCGTACCCTGCAACAGGGCGGCGGGTTTTGGTCATGCGCGCGATTTACTTCTGTTTGCGAGCGCCCCGCGCGGGCGCCTGCTGCCTTACCGCGAGGAGGTTGGATCATGTTCGAAGATCAGCAGCGTGATGCTGTCGAAGCCCTGATGAAAGCCGACGCTGAGTTTCGCCGGCTCTACCAACGACACAAGGAGCTCAACAGCAAGGTGGACAACGCCGAGATCGGTGTTCTCCCTGTTGACGACATGACCCTCAGTTCGATGAAGAAAGAAAAGCTACACACCAAGGAACGCCTGCAGCGGATGTGGGACGACTATCACGCACGCCAGCAAATCCATTGAGTGCGTCGCATGCAAAAAACCCCGGAGCGGTAGCGCTCCGGGGTTTTTGTTTGGTCCGCTCCGAACGTGAGAAGGCGGACTCGATGCATCCTTCCCCGCGCCGGGCGGAATGAAAACCCATCCCCGGGCGAGGCATAAATCCAAGCCGCGTTCACAGCCCTCCGTTATGATTGCTCTTCATATCCCAGCGTCCTACGGAGCCTTCATGTCGGTCCATGCCAGCGTCCTCGAGCTGATCGGAAACACCCCTATGGTGCGGGCACAGCGCCTGGATACGGGGCGCTGCGAACTGTTCCTGAAACTGGAAAGCGCCAACCCCGGCGGCTCGATCAAGGACCGTATCGGCCTATCGATGATCGAAGGCGCGGAAAAGGCCGGCCGGATCAAGCCCGGCGCAACCCTGGTCGAGGGCACCGCCGGCAATACCGGCCTGGGCCTGGCGCTGGTCGCACAGGCGAAGGGTTACCGCCTGGTGCTGGTCGTGCCCGACAAAATGAGCCGCGAGAAGATCTTCAACCTCAAGGCTATGGGCGCCGAAGTGGTGCTGACGCGGTCGGATGTGGCCAAAGGGCACCCGGAGTATTACCAGGACATGGCCGAGCGCATCGCGCGCGAAACGCCCGGGGCGTACTTCATCAACCAGTTCGGCAACCCCGACAACCCGCGCGCGCACATTGAAACCACCGGCCCGGAAATCCTCAGGCAGATGGACGGCAAGGTCGATGCGGTGGTGATCGGCTGCGGCTCCTCCGGCACCATGACCGGCTTGTCGCAATACTTCGCCAAAGCCTCGCCCCAGACGGCCCTTGTGCTGGCCGATCCGGTGGGCTCCATCCTCGCCCAGTACATCAACGAAGGCGTGCTCTCCACCAAGTCCGGCAGCTGGATGGTGGAAGGCATCGGCGAGGATTTCCTGCCCACCATCAGCGATTTCTCGCGCGTGAAAAAGGCCTATTCCATTTCCGACAAGGAAAGCTTCCTGGCCGCGCGCGAACTGCTGGCATGCGAAGGCATCCTCGGCGGCTCCTCCACCGGCACCCTGCTTAGCGCTGCGTTGA
>Ga0335073_10008190_pt1 | contig 14660 bp, 14 predicted proteins | sample Lox_Sample_22_FD_207093 | JGI IMG/M metagenome (GOLD analysis project Ga0335073, IMG submission 207093) | Soil microbial communities from Loxahatchee National Wildlife Refuge, Florida, United States - Lox_Sample_2.2 | ecosystem: Environmental > Terrestrial > Soil > Wetlands | place: USA... | reverse complement strand
CTGCCTGTCGTCGGAGATCGCCGAGCCGGATGGGGCGCCGGTGCGGGTGCGGCTGCTGTGCGAGGACCTGGTGGCGTTCCGGGACACGAACGGCAAGGTGGGGCTGATCGAGGAGCGGTGCGCGCACCGGGGGGCGTCACTGTTCTACGGGCGGAACGAGGAGTGCGGGCTGCGCTGCACGTATCACGGGTGGAAGTTCGACGTGACGGGGCAGTGCACGGACCAGCGTTCGGAACTGCACCCGTTCTCGCACCGGATCAAGCTCCTCTCCTACCCGGTGCATGAGTCGGGCGGGATCGTGTGGACGTACATGGGGCCGCCGGAGTTCATGACGCCGTTCCGGGACTTCGGGACGGAGTCGCTGCCGCGCGAGCTCATCGGCGTGAACAAGGAGCAGATCTACTGCAACTGGGTGCAGTCGATGGACGGCGACCTGGACACCGCGCATATCTCCAACCTGCACCAGTTCGACGCGATCGACGACGTGCCGGACGACGGGACCGACAAGCCCGGGTACCCGTCGGGGTTCATGTCGATGAAGTTCTGGCGGCACGACCCGCGGTCGCTGATCGAGGTAGACGACACCTGGCACGGCTTCCGGTACGCGGGCATCCGGACCACCCCGAACGGGTACCAGCACGCGCGGGTCACCGCCTACATCTTCCCGTCCTCGACGATCATCGCGCAGATCCCGTTCTCGACCCGGCAGATCTTCGTGGTGCCGTCGGACGACGTGACGACTTATCGATATAACTTCACGACACAGCCGCCGCGTAACCCGCGCGGGTACGGCGGCCCGCTGTTCTTCACCTACGAGAAGTACCCGTTCGAGATGCTGCCGCCGGGCGGGGTCGTGCCGCGGACTTACACGCGGGAGAACGACTACCAGATCGACCGGGTGGCGCAGAAGGGGACCTCGTACAGCGGGATCGCGGATTTCCGGTCGCAGGACGCGATGGCGACCGAGACCGCCGGGCCGATCTACGACCGAACCCGCGAGCACCTGGGGTCGACCGACGTCGCGGTGATCCGGATGCACCGGCAGCTGCTGCGCGCCGCGAAGGCGCTCGCCGCGACCGGGGAGGCGCCGCCGGCGCTCGGCGGGACCGGCGACTTCCAGGCGATCCGCGGCGCCGAGAAGGTCCTGGCGGACGGCGAGGACTGGCGCCTGCTCGGCACCGACGCCGACCCGGTCGTGCAGGAGGCGTACGGCTGGCCTTCGCGGTAGCTTCCTGATCCGCGGTGCGCCCGAAGTGAGATCCTGGGGTCCGGCATAGCCGGAATTGAGGAGATCACCGATGACCGCATCGCAGCCTGACGTGGATGCCCAGCCGGCCCGCGGGGCGCTGGCCGGGCAGCTTGGCACCAGCACGCCGCGGAAAAGCACCTTTCACGGCCGCGACCCGCACACCGTCGCCGAGACCTGCATCAGCCGCGACACGCCCACCACGTGCCAGGCGCGCACCCGGCTCTACGAAAACGGGCGCCTCGCCGCCGAGGGATTCCCCGTCAGCCGGATCAGCGATCACCTGGCCGACGGGCAGGGCGCGGTCTGGCTCGACCTGCGTGACCCTAGCCATGAGGACCTCGCGGTGCTGCAAGACGAGTTCGGGCTGCACTCGGTGGCCATCGAGGACGCGGTGGCCGACCGGGAACGGCCGAAGGTCGACCGCTACGACACGCACCTGTTCATCACCTGCTACAGCGCCCGGCTCGACAAGACGACCGGGGAACTGGCGACGAGCGAGCTCGCGCTCTTCGTCCTGCCGCGGGCGCTGATCAGCATCCGCAAGGATGACGGCCTGGACATCGGCAAGGTCGTCGACCGCTGGGACTCCAGCCCCGACCTGGCGAGCTTCGGCGTCGGCTTCCTGCTGCACGGGCTGCTGGACTACGTCGTGGACGGCCACTTCGAGGCCGTGCAGTCGCTCGACGACTCGGTCGAGGAGCTTGAGGACAACCTGTTCGCGCCGGCGCCGACGAAGGACATGAACGTGCACCGGCGCTCGTTCGAGCTGCGCAAGTCGCTGGTGGTGCTGCGCCGGATCGTGCTGCCGATGCGCGAGGTAGTGAACACCGTGATGCGCCGCGACCTGCACTTCGTCGGCGAAGACCTGCTCCCCTACTACCACGACGTCTACGACCACGTGCTGCGCGCCACCGAGTGGACCGAGTCGCTGCGCGACCTGGTGACCACGATCCTGGAGACGAACCTCACCATCCAGGGAAACCGGATGAACATCATCACCAAGAAGGTGACGTCGTGGGCGGCGATCATCGCGGTGCCGACGTTCATCACCGGGTTCTACGGCATGAACGTGCCGTACTGGGGGTTCAGCGACAAGGGCGGGTTCATCGCGGCGATCGCGCTGATGCTCTTCTGCGGCGCGGCGCTGTACGTGCTGTTCCGGCGCTGGGACTGGTTGTAGACGTGAATGTCACGGGATCGGTATCTGACCACCCTGGAGGACAAATGACCAAGTACACCAGCGACGGCTCGGCGTACGGCGGCGACGGCGTCTTCTTCCGCATCATCCGCGACGGGCTGGCGGGCCTCTGCGACGGGGAGGACTACTTCGACCTGCTGGCCGACGACGTGGTCTTCGAGTACGTCATCACGGTCCCCGGCTACCCGCGCCGCGTCGAAGGGCGGCAGGCCGTCATTGACCTGTACAGCGGTTACGACGACTACATGACCTTGCATTCGGCCGATAATCTCCGCGTGTACCGGGACCCGGACGCGTCGGTGGCCGTCCTCGAGTACGAGGTGCACGGCCAAACGGTGCTGGCCGGCCGGGCGTACGACAACCGCTTCGTGTCGATCGTGACCGTCAAGGACGGCAAGGTGATCCACTGGCGGGACTACCTTGACCCGATCGCCGTGTTCGACGCCAGCGGATGGCCCGAGCGCTTACGGTTCGCGGTGCGACCGGGCCTGGCGCAACTCCCGGCGCGATGAGATCCCGAGCTTGGTGAACACGTTGCCCAGGTGCCATTCGACCGTGCGGGCGGACAGGAACAGCTGGGCGCCGATCTCGTTGTTGGTGTGCCCGTCTCTGGCGAGCCGCGCGATGGCCGCCTCCTGCGCGGTCAGCTCGGCGCGGGTCTGTGCCGTGTGCTTGCGGACCGTCTCGCCGGCGGCCACCAGTTCACGGCGTGCGCGCTCGGCGAAGGCCTGGGCACCCATGGCGGCGAGCATCCGGTACGCGGTCCGCAGCTGCGTCCGGGCGGCCGCCTGGCGGCCCGCACGGCGCAGCCATTCGCCGTATAGCAGATGGGCGCGGGCGAGATCCGGGCGGAGCCTCGTACGACTCAGCCGGGCGATCGCCTCGCGGTAAAGGTCGTCGGCGGCCGCGCCGTCGCTCAGCAGCGCACGCGAGCGCGCCTCGATTCCCAGGCCATAGTCGGTGCCGCCGGCCCGGGCCGCGTCCGTTAGGCGTTCCAGCGCGTCGCCCGCGCTCTGGGTCTGGCCGCCTCCGCTGCGCACGGCGGCCTCGATCAGCTCCGGCAGCGCCCATGTCGAAACGTAAAGGGGATCATCGCTGGCTTGCCGCGCGGCGGTCAGCGCGTCGCTGTAGCGGCCGTGGCCGTTGTAGAGGATCGCGGCCACGCACCGCGCGAAGCTCACCGCGTGTCCTTGGCCCAAGGCGGTGCCTTCGGCGATGGTGGAGTCGATCAGCGGGCCGGCTTCGGCTTCCTGGCCGGACAGGCAAGCGAGCCACAAGGCGGCGAACGGCGGGTAGCGGATTCCCGTCGCTTCCGAGACCACATCAGCCTCGGCGATCAGCGAAGCGCCGACGGGAAAGTCGCCGGCCCGTATCACGGTCGCGGCCTCGGAGGCCAGGTCGACGGGTAGCTGGTCGAGCGCGCCGGCGTGCCGGGCGAGCTCGGTCTGACGGGCCGCGATCGCGTGCCAGCCGTCCTCGTCGCACAGCACGATCGCGGCCGTCTGCGCGAGCCACCCCCACCGCAGGTCTTCTTCGGGGGTGTTGTCGCCGCTGGCGAAGGCGCTCATGGCCCGCCGCAGCGCCGGTGCGGCGGCCGCCCTACCTTCGGTGACCAGCAGCGCGAGGGCTTCAAGCAGCAGATCGGCCAGGCGCGGCGGCTGCGCGGGCACGGGCAGCGCCCGGATGGCGCGGGAGACCTCCCCTAGATCGCCCGCCCCGGCCAGGCAGCCGGCGAACATCGCCGCCAGCCACGCGTGCAGGTAGGTCTCGCGCGCCAGGCCGGCGCTGAGCGGTTCGAGCCGCTTGGCCGCCTTGAGCAGGAGAGGCGGAGCGTCGCTGCCCAGGCCCGCGGCGAACGCGAGCTGTCCGCGCAGCAGGTCCACGCGGGCGCTGGCCAGCTCGTCCAGCCGCCCGGTCTCGGCCACGGCCAGCAGTTCGCGAGCGTTGCCGAACGCCCCGGCCTGGAGGCTGGCCCGCGCCGCGGCCAGCGTCCGCTCGGTACGGCGCGCGGGGTCGACGGTCAGCGCGACCGAACGCTCCAGGAATGCCGCGGTCGCGGCCAGCCCGCCGCGGGCCTGCGCCCGGCCGGCCGAGCGCTCGAGTTCCGCGGCGACCTCCTCATCCGGCCCGGCCGCGGCCTGGGCCCGGTGCCAGGCACTGCGATCGGGTTCGGCCTGGGCGTCGGTGACCGCCGCCAGCGCCGCGTGTACCTCTTGCCTGCCCGAGATCAGCGCTGAGCGGTAGGCCGCCGAGCGCACCAGCGGATGCCGGAACCGCACCCGGGGTCCGAACTCGACCAGCCCGGCCTCTACCGCCGGCACCGCCGCCTGAGCGGGGATGCCCAGCTGTCCGGCAGCCCGCCACACCAGCGGCGGATCGCCCGAGGGATCGGCGGCGGCCAGTTGGAGCAGCCGCCGCGTCTGGACCGGCAGGGCTTCAAGCTGGCGGGCGAAGCTGTCCTCGATCCGGCCCGCTAGCGTAACGGCACCCGGCAGCCCGAACCCGCCCGCCAGTTCCGCCGGCGAAAGGGCGCGCGGCAGTTCGAGGAGCGCCAGCGGGTTACCTTGCGCCTCCGCGACGATCAGGTCGCGCACCCGCGTGTCCAGCGGCCCGGCGAGTACCGACTCAAGCAGCGCACGCGCGTGGCCTTCCGCGAGCCCCCTGACTTCGAGCTCGGGCAGTCCGGCCAGTTCCGGTCCCGAGGCCCGCGCCGCGAATACCAGGCCGACCGGGTCGGCGGACAGCCGCCGCGCCGCGAATCCCAGTGCCTGCGCGGACGCGTGGTCGAGCCACTGCTCGTCATCGATCACGCAGATGAGCGGCTGTTCCCCGGCGGCCTCCGTGAGCAGGGTGAGGACGGCCAGCCCGACCAGGAACCGGTCCGGCGGCGGGCCGACGCTAAGGCCGAACGCGGTCCGCAGCGCCTCCCGCTGCGGCACTGGCAGCAGCTTGAGCCGGTTCAGCATCGGCGCGCACAGCAGGTGCAAGCCGGCGAAAGCCAGCTCCATCTCCGACTTCACGCCCGCCACGCGCATCACCTGGCATCCCGGCGCGTGCGTAGCCAGGTGATTCAGCAGCGCCGTCTTGCCCACGCCGGCGTCGCCGCGCACCACGAGCACCCGGCTAGCCCCGCCGACGAGCTGGTCCAGCCGCCCGCGTTCGATGTGACGATCGATCAGCGGCGGTGTACGGCCCACGTTCATACCGCCTCCAGGCCAGGTCACCCGCTGACCAGGCCGGGACCGGCCCGCGACCAGCTTCGCCACCGTAGGTCAACAGCGTAACCTGGCCGGTTCCGGCGGGGAGTCGCGGCCCGGCGTCAGCTGAAGAACGGGACGAGGTGGGCGTTGACCTCTTCGGCGTGGGTCCAGCAGAGGCCGTGGCTGGCCCCGTCGACGGGGACGTACTCGCTCTTCGCGATGAGCTCGTGGGTGCGCGCGCCGCAGGCCTCGATCGGCAGGATCCGGTCGGCGGTGCCGTGCATGACGAGCACCGGGACCTCGATCTTGGGCAGGTCGGACCGGAAGTCGGTGTACCAGGTCGCCACGCACGCGATCGTCCCGGCGGCAGAGGCACTGACCGCGGAATTCCAGGCGTCGGTGACCACCTCCTGGCTGATCCGGCTGCCGAGTGTCTGGTCGGTGTTGAAGAAGCTCTTGTTCCACTCGGTGAAGTAGGCGAACCGGTCCGCGGTCAGCGCGCCGGCGATCTGGTCGAAGACCTCTTGCGGGACGCCCTGCGGTGTTTCGCTGGTCTTCAGCAGGTAGGGCGGGACCCCGGAGATGATGGCGGCGCGCCGGACCCGGTCCGACCCGTAGCTGCCGAGGTAGCGGGCGATCTCGCCGCCGCCCATCGAGTGGCCGGCCAGGTCGAAGTCGCGAAGGTCGAGGACGGCGACGAGCTTGTGCAGGTCGGCGGCGAAGGTGTCGTAGTCATATCCGGTGCCGGGCCGGCCCGACTTGCCGAAGCCACGCCGGTCGTAGGTGATGACCCGGCGCCCGGCGGCGATCAGCGCTCGTTCCTGGCGCTCCCAGGCACGGCCGGACAGCGGGAACCCGTGGATCAGCACCACCGGGCGCCCGGCGCCGTGGTCCTCGTAATACAGCTCAACCGGAGCGGAGTTCTCGTGACCGACGGTGACGTAGGGCATGGTCTTCCCTCCTAGGCCGGGACGACGTACGGGAACTGGCGGCGGCGGAACTGCTCGGCGACGGCCGGCGTGAGCCCGGAGGGCACCGCCATGTTGGTGACCAGGGACAGCATCGCCTCGGGCGCGTTGTCGGCCATGGTCCGGCCGTTGCGGCCGGCGAAGCCGTAGCTCGCGGGCGTGCCGACCACATACGACAGCACGTCGGGGAACAACTCCGCCGCGACGGCCTGGCCGTATCCCTGTGGATCGGCGGAGGTGCCGGCAGCGGACACAACCGCGGCGACCTGGTCGCCGATGTACTTGGCGGCGGCGCTGACATCCGCCGACGGGTGCCTGGTGTTGGCCGGGTTGGCGAAGTCGGTGTCGGTCGGCCAGAAGATGGGCCACATCATCGGGTGCCCGGCCCGGTTGATCTGCCGCCAGCCGCCCGCGTCGGTGGCCAGCTTGGTGGCGCACCACACGCCGATGCTGGCGCCGGGCCGCAACTGCGGGTGGGCGTGGGAGACCTCGAGCACGATCGACTCGACGAAGGTGCCGGCGAAGGTGTTCTTCGCGTCCTGCGGCCGCCACTTGGAGAGCTCCGGCGCGGTCCCGTGGGCCACACCCTCGTCGATGATCGCCAGCAGCGACAGGTCAATGTAGAAGGAGTCGGCGATGCGCCCGGCCCAGAGCCGGATTCCGCCGCCGCTGGCCGTCTCACCCGTCCGGCCGTCAAGCACGAGGTCGCCGGTGGCGGCGTCGTCACGCGCCTGGTCGCCGGTCAGGGCGTGCAGCCGCAGGGCCTGGTTTCCGTCGTCGTCGGGTTCGGCGAAGGACACCCGGTAGGTCAGGGCTTCGAAGTCGGCACCGTCGAGGTGCACCTTGAACTCGTAGCGCGCCTCGGGGTGGAAGCCCGGCTCGGAGTGGAGTCCGTTGACGTTGGAGTTGACGTCCATGATGAACACCGTGCCGCCCTCGCCGGGAAACACGTACAAGTCGTCGAGGTAGAGCTGGCCGGTCTGAGCCGCCAGCGGCGTGTCGAGGTGATGGGACATGGCGACACATCCTTTCTCTCCGGGGACGCGGGCGTGTGCGTGGCGCTCCTGTTGGTACTCTCACGCAGACCAGTGCGGCGTGCCCCGGGGACAAACCCCGGTCTGGCCCCCGGGGATTTCGGGGGCGCGTCCCGGGGGTGCTAGCTGAAGGGAGCCGGCTCGTGGCGTGGCTGGGGTTTGTGGCCGGGCTGTGCCTGCTCGCGGTTACCTGGTCGAGCGTCGTCAAGACGCTGCTCGTGCCGCGGCACGCCCGGTCGGTCATCAACATCGTGATCTCCCGCGGGGTCCTCGTGGGGTTCCGGCTCGGGGGCGGGCGGATCAAGCGCCTCGAAAGCAGGGAGCGGGTCCTCGCGATGGGGCCGCCGGTGTTCCTCCTCGTCCTGCTCGCGACCTGGATCGGCCTGCTGTACATCTCCTACGGGCTCATCTTGCTGCCGCTGGTTTCCGCGAGCCCGGTCGGCGCCGCCCGCCTGTCGGGATCCTCCCTGTTCACCCTCGGCTTCGCGACGCCGGCCGGGCCGGCCGCCTACGCGGTCGTCTTCGTGGCCGCGATCAGCGGCATCATGGTGATCGCGCTGATGATCGGGTACATGCCAACCCTGTACGCCGCCTACAACCGGCGGGAGACGCTGGTCACCATGCTCGACGCGCTGTCCGGCGTCCCGCCGTGGGGTCCCGAGCTGCTCGCCCGGCAGCTGATTATCGGGAACACCGGCTACCTGCCCAGGCTGTACGAGCGGTGGGCGGAGTGGGCGGCGGACATCACCGAGAGCCACAGCACCTACCGGACGCTCATCTACTTCCGGTCCCGGAACCCGAAGCAGGGCTGGCCGCTCGCCCTGCTGGCGGTGCTCGACGCCGCCGCCCTGCACCTCGCGCTCTGCCCGGACTCCGCCCCGGCGGAGGCGCGTCCGCTGCTGCGGATCGGTTTCACCGCGATGCGCACGCTGGCCGGGACGCTCGGGGTCCCGGTCAACGACGATCCGCATCCGTCTGACCCGCTGGACCTCACGCGGGAGGAGTTCGATGAGGCGCTGGTGCGCATGCGGGCGGTCGGGTGGACGTTCGAGCGAGACCCGGACGAGGCGTGGCCGCACTTCCGGGGCTGGCGGGTGAACTACGAGACGGCCGCGCACAACATCGCCGCCCACCTCGACCTGCCGCCCGCTCCCTGGTCAGGGACGCGCTCTTACCTCGGCGCCAGCACGGCCATGCCCGAACGTCCCGCCAACCGGGAACCGGAAATGTGATCAGGTGTGCACGCCGGGGACACGGTACTGGCCGGAGACCGGCCGCCAGTCGTTCGGCGGGTCCTCACCGGTCCGGCCGTCGACGGCCTCGCGGATGAGGTCGGCGTGGCCGGTGTGCCGGCCGTACTCCTCGAGGATGTCGCACAGCAGCCGCCGGAGGTTCGCGTGGCGGCCGTCGCTGTAGTGCGCCGCCACGAGCTGGCCGGGGTCGCCGTCCTTCGCGAGGACGGCGGCCACCCGCGCCCGGGCCCGGTCGACCGCGCCGTCGTAGAGGGCGTAGAGGGTCTCGGGGGTGTCCCTGGCCGCGCTGGTGAACTCCCAGTCGGGATCGGTCTCCCAGTCGACCTCCGGCCACGGGGCGCCGAGCGGTGACCCGTCGAGCTTGACGGTGGAGTTGTAGTCCTCCTGGACGGCCAGGTGCTTGAGGAGCCCGCCGAGCGTCAGTGACGAGGCGGCGGTCCGCTGGCGAAGTCCGGCCGCGTCGAGCCCATCGGCCTTGAAGCGGAACGTCGTCCTTAGCCGGTCGAGTGCTCCGATGAGCTGCTCGGCCTCGGTGCCCGCGACGGGAGGATCCCACGGTGGTATCAGTTCGCTCATGCCGACGACCGTATCGCCGGTCCCGGACGTTTCCCTTCCGGGTCTTACGCGGCGTTGACCGCGAGCGCTGCGCTCTATATCAAGGAGCGATGGACGAGCCACAGCGCGATCGGGACCCAGAGAGCTACTTCGGCGGCGGGATCGGCGGCGGAAGCGGACTGTTCACCGCGGGAGACATGGCGAACCGGCCGGACTCCGGTCTACTTCCCACTGGGCCCGCCGCGCCGTCCGTCGCCACGATCACCGAGCCCGCCCGCGAGATCCCGGTGCACGAGGAGACCGACGTGCTCGTGGTCGGCGGCGGCCCAGCCGGCACGGCGGCCGCGGTCGCGGCGCGGCGACTCGGCCAGCGGGTGACCCTCGTCGAACGGTACGGCGACCTGGGCGGGCTCTCGGCGGGCGGACTGGTGATCTGGATCGACCGGATGACCGACTGGGAAGGGACCCCGGTCATCGCCGGCATCGGCGCCGAACTGCTGGACCGGCTGCCTGCCGGGGCCCTCGCCGGGCCCGGTTCCGAGTTGTGGGGCTCGACCGACCCCGAGCAGGTGGCGTACTGGCGCGAGCGGCTGTCCGCGTTCCGGGACACCGTCTGCCGCTCGCCGATGATCGACCCGGAGTGGCTCAAGATCACGTCCCACGAGCTCCTTGTCGGCGAGGGCGTGCGGGTCCTGCTGCACTCCTGGGTCGTCGCCGCGATCCGCGACGAGGGCACGGTTCGGGGCGCGATCTTCGAGAGCAAGCAGGGGCGCCGCGCGATCCTCGCCAAGGTCGTCGTGGACGCGACGGGGGATCTCGACGTCGTGGCGCAGGCCGGCGGCGGGTTCGTCACCGACGCCGAGAAGGACGGCACCGGGGGCAACGTGCAGCACTGCCTCAACACGGCGTTCACCTGGACGGGGGTCGACATGCGGAGGTGGCTGGCGTTCAAGCGCGACAACCCGGTGGCCCACCACGCCCTGATGAACCGCGGCCGCGAACGCCTGGGCTTCGTGGACACACCGCATGTCGGCTGGCGCGACGACGTCGTGGTGTTCATGGGCCCCCGGCTGTCCGGCTACAGCGGGCTCGACGTCGAGCACCTCAGTGCGGTCGAGCTTGAATCCCGCCGCCGCATGGTCGCCCACCTGGACTTCTTCCGCAAGGAGGCTCCTGGCTTCGAGAGCGCGTGGATCATGCTCGCCGCGCCGCAGATCGGCGTGCGGATGACCCGGCGCCTGGCGGGTCTGCACCCGATGACGACCGGCGACTGGAAGGCCGGGGTGCGCCACCTCGACGAGGTCGGCGTCTCCCCTTCCCCGTCACAGCAGTTCCCGACGATCTCGGTGCCGTATCGCGCGCTGGTCCCGGAACGACTCGACGGCGTGGTCGTCGGCGGGCGCCACGTGGCCAGCGACGCCGCCACGCAGGCCTTCATGCGCGAGATCCCGCAGTGCTGGATGACCGGGCAGGCGGCGGGTACCGCCGCCGGCCTCGCGGCCGGCACCGGTCTCGCACCCCGCGCGCTCGATGTCCAGGAGCTTCGCAAGGAGCTCCGCCGTCAGGGCGCGTTCCTGCACGAGCCGTAGGCGGCGAGACCGGCCGCGGCGGGCTGCCAGCGCTCGGCCCAGTCATGGAGCGGGAGCAGTCTGGTCAGGAGGTCGGAGCCGGCCGGTGTGAGGGCGTATCCGGCGCCGTCGTGCACGACGATGCCGGCCTCGCCGAGTTCGCGGAGCCGGGTGGACAGGACGCTGGAGGAGACCGCGTCGCACCGCTGCTGTAGTTCCCGGAAGGTCGCAGTCCCGGTCCGCAGCTCCCACACGATCCGCAGCGTCCAGCGGCGGCCGAGCAGGTCGAGCAGCGCCATGATCGGCCGACCGGTGGCCGAGCCGCGGACGGGCCGGCCGGGCAGCGGTGTGTGGCGGCTCAACGCGGCACCTCGCCTTCCTCTTCCAGCTTTCATTTCCGAAGCACCGATGATAGCATCCGGACTATGCCTCGGAAATCGAAGCAGACGCGAGCGCGCCTCGGGTGCGCGCGGTCGACGAACTCCACGGCAGCAGCGATCTCAGCGACGAGACCTGGGACGGGCTCGCCGCCGCGGCCGGGCCCGACGGCGCGCTCGATGTCATCCTGGTGTGCGGGTGGTATCACGCCATCTCATTCGCCGTCCGCGCGCTGCGGCTGCCGGACGAGCCGGGAACCCCGAGCCTGGAGGAAGCAGCGTCATGATCACGGTGATCGTCCATTATCGCGCCCATCCCGGGAATGCCGAACGGCTGCGCGCCGTGCTCGCACGGCACTCGAAGACGAGCGAAGCCGAACCCGGCTGCCTGCACTTCCGCGCGTACCAGGACACCGAGGACCCGGATCGCTTCGCGCTCTACGAGGCGTACACCGATGACGCCGCGTTCGCGGCGCACCGCCGGAGCGAGCACTTCCGGGTCAACATCGAGGAGACCGTCATCCCGATGCTGGCCGAGCGCGAGTGGCGCGTGTACGGCGCCCCCATCGAGTAAGCACGGGCCGAGCAGGACCGGTCCGCGACGTCCGTCAACACACTGACCCGGTCCGTGGGAGGCGCGGGGCAGACCCCCACGTCACATCAGCCCCGCCTGTTGACGTTGTAAGCCGGGGCGATTCGTCGTCCCGAATGGCAAGATCGTGGCAGTGATCGAGTACACCGAGACGGGGCATGCCGCCCAGGCGTTTCGCCTGAGCTCGGCTGACCGCCAGCGACACGGAGGGTCGAGGGGAATGCGGATCGCGGTAGCCGGAGCAACCGGCCGGATAGGAAAACTGACCGTCACGGCGCTGGCGGACGCCGGTCATCAGCCGGTGCGGATCAGCCGCGCCGACGGCATCGACGCCTACACCGGGGCCGGCCTGGACGATGCGCTCAAGGACGCCGACGCGGTGATCGACGCGACCAATGTCGGGTCGCGGGACGAGACGGAGACCGTCGATCTCTTCGGCACGATGACCAGGAACTTGCTCACCGCCGGGGGACGCGCGGGTGTGCGCCACCACGTGCTGCTGTCCATCGTGGGTCTCGACCGCGGCGGGCGGAGCCCGCACTACTCGGGCAAGCGAGAACAGGAGCGCCTGGTGGCCGAAGGGCCGGTGCCCTGGACCATTGTCCGGACCACCCAGTTCCACGACTTCGCCGCCATGGTGGCAGGCTGGGCCACGCGCGACGGCGTCGCGACCATCGCCCCGCTGCTCGTGCAGCCGATCGCCCCCGCCGACGTCGCTGCGGTGCTCGCCGAAACAGCCACCGCCGCCCCCCGTTACGCGACGATGGATGTCGCCGGGCCGCAGACCCAGGACCTGGTGGACATGGCCCGCCGCACCTTCGCCGTCCGCGGGCAGGACATCACCCTCATACCGACCTGGCGAGGCGTGTTCGGCCTGAGCGTGGCCGGCGAGGTGCTGCTGCCCAGAGAGGGAGCCCGGCTGACCTCGACCACGTTCGAGCAGTGGCTCGCGGCGGGGGCGGTCGACTGATCAAGGCGCTGACCATGGGCCTAATCAGAGAAAAGCGCACGCGGAGCGGAGGTGCGCGGCGCTGGGGTGGTCCGCCGCGGCCCCGCCCCGCGTGCGTGGTACTACGCTCACCTAGTTCGCGGCAAACGTCAAGTTCGCCGCGAACGACAGGCAGATCCCTTTTAGCCGCGCAACCGCTGGAGGGCCTCGGCGAGGATGGCCTCGCCGTCAGCGTCGGAGCGACGCTCCTTCACATAGGCCAAGTGCGTCTTGTAGGGCTCGACGCGCGGCGGAGCCGGCGGGTTGACCTGGTCCTGGCCGGCCGGGAAGCCGCACCGGGGGCACTCCCACGTTTCGGGGACGACCGCGTCAGAGGCGAAACTCGGCCGGGTCTCGTGCCCGTTGGAGCACCAGAAATTCACCCACACGCGGGGCGCGGCCTCGCCGCGCTCCGCCTCTCCCATCGGGCCAGCGCCTACCCTGCTGCCGCGGATCGCGTTGCCACTACTCACTGACCACCTCTTGTCGCTGTACTGCCAGCTTAACTGCTTGTTTCAATAGTTGCCCCAGCGTCAGTCGCTGCGCTGGAGCCCGTCCGCGACCAGCGGGACACGCGGGGGCTTATTCCAATTGGACCACCGGTTCCGCCGTCATGCGGGGAAAACGCGCGAGGACCCGCCGGGGGAACCGCTCAGCGGTTGATCATCCAGCCCAGGGCGACGACGCAGATGAACCACAGTACGCCGAAGAAGATGGTCAGGCGGTCGAGGTTCCGCTCCACTACCGACGAGGAGCCGAGCGTCGAGGAGACCCCGCCGCCGAACAGGTCGGACAGGCCGCCGCCCTTGCCCTTGTGCAGGAGAACGAGCATGATCATCACGAGTGACGTGATGATCAAGATGACCGAGAGCGCGATCTCCACCGGTGTCTTCTTCCTTAAACCCTAGATGCCTGTGTGTCCGTGGCCGCCTGTCGGTACCGGCAGATCGAAGCGAACTCGCCGGCGTCCAGGCTGGCCCCGCCCACGAGGGCACCGTCCACGTCCTGTCCCGCCATGATAGGTGCGATGTTATCGCCCTTGACGGACCCGCCATACAGGATACGCAAGCCGGCGGCGGCTTCGGCGCCCGCCATGCCCGAAACGTGCGATCTGATCGTCGCCGCCATCTCCTGCGCGTCCTGCGGCGAGGCTACCTCACCGGTGCCGATCGCCCATCTCGGCTCGTAGGCGATCACCATCGACGCGACCGCCTCGGCGGGGACCTTGGCGAGGCAGCCCTTGAGCTGCGTGGTCACGTAGTCGCCGTGGTCGCCGGCCCGCCGCACCTCGAGCGGCTCGCCCACGCACAGGATCGGCGTGATCGAGTTGGCGAGGGCGGCCTTCACCTTGGCGTTGACGAGCGCGTCGTCCTCGCCGTGGTACTGGCGGCGCTCGGAATGCCCGCACAGGACGTACGAGCAGCCGAGCTTGGCGAGCATCGCGCCAGAGATCTCGCCGGTGTAGGGGCCCTTGGCGTGCGGTGAGATGTCCTGCGCGGCGTAGCGGATCTTCAGCTTGTCGCCGTCGATCAGGGTCTGCACGGAGCGCAGGTCGGTGAACGGCGGGATGACGAGCACCTCGACGTGCCGGTAGTCCCGGTCCAGCAGCGTGAACGCCAGCTTCTGGACGAGCGCGATCGCCTCGAGGTGGTTGCAGTTCATCTTCCAGTTGCCGGCG
>Ga0335073_10008189_pt1 | contig 14661 bp, 8 predicted proteins | sample Lox_Sample_22_FD_207093 | JGI IMG/M metagenome (GOLD analysis project Ga0335073, IMG submission 207093) | Soil microbial communities from Loxahatchee National Wildlife Refuge, Florida, United States - Lox_Sample_2.2 | ecosystem: Environmental > Terrestrial > Soil > Wetlands | place: USA: Florida... | reverse complement strand
GCGTCGGCGGCCGCGGGCCGGCCGGCCGGCGCGGCCCGCTTCCGGCCGGTCAGTGCCAGGCAGAGCGCGGCGCCCGCGCCCAGCAGCACGACCGGGAGGATCATCGTCGAGCGCATGGCGGTCACGTAGCCGAAGGTGAACACGTCGTGGCCGATCCGCGCGACCTCGGTGGCCAGGCTGGCCGGCACGCCCGGCTGCCGGGAGATCCCGCCGTTCTGGCCGGCCCCGACCTGGATGCCGTTGCTGGCCGAGTTCTGGATCTCGCCGATGAACCCGCCGCGCACCCGCGCCGGCAGCGCCGCCGCCCGGGCGTGTGCCTGCTGTGCCATCGCCGCGACGAGCCGGTTCTGCAACAGCGCGCCCACCGCCGCGGTGCCGATCACAAGGCCGACCTGGCGGACGGTGTTCAGCACCCCGGACGCGGCACCGGCGATCTGCGGCTGGATGTTGCGCATCGCGGTGGTGACCAGCGGCGCGAACGTGCAGCCCATCCCGAGCCCGGCCACGATCAGCGGCGCAAGGAAGCTCTGCCAGGGCGAGGTGGGCCGGGCGATCAGCGCCAGCCAGCCCATCCCGAAGCCGAACAGGGCCAGGCCGCCCATCAGGATGTACTTGCCGCCGATCTTGTCGGTCATCCGGCCGGCCACCGGCGAGACGACCATCGAGATCAGTGAGGCGGGGGCCATGGTCAGCCCGGCCTTCAGCGCCGAGAAGCCGAGCACGGACTGCAGGTAGATCGTGAACGGCAGGAAGATCCCCATCATGCCGACCGCGAGCAGCCCGGACACCCCGTTCATCACCGAGAAGTTCCGGTCGCGGAACACGGCGAACGGCACCAGCGGCTCGCGGCCCTGGGTCAGCTTCTGGTAGAGCAGGAACGCCGCGAGCAGCACCACGCCGGCCGCCAGGACCAGCGGGATGCTGAGGAACGACGTGATCGTGGACCAGTTGTACTTCTGCCCCTCGACCAGGCCGTAGCAGATGGCCAGCAGGCCCGCGCTGGCAAGCAGCACGCCCGGGATGTCGATCCGGTGCCGGCGGCCGAGCCGCAGGTCCGGGATGACGATCAGCGTCAGGGCGATCACGATCACGCCGATCGGCACGTTGACGAAGAAGATGTACCGCCAGTCGAACGCGGTCACCAGCAGGCCGCCGAGGGTCGGGCCCGCGATCGTGGCGACGCCGGCGACCGCGCCCCAGACGCCGAACGCGGCGCCGCGCCGTTCCGGCGGGAAGGTGTTGGTGATGATCGTCAGGGTCTGCGGCATGAGCATGGCAGCGCCGAGGCCCTGGACCGCGCGGAACGCGATCAGCCAGCCGGGGCTCGGCGACAGGCCGCACGCGGCCGATGCAACGGTGAACACGGCCACGCCGGCGAAGAACATCGTGCGCGGCCCGATCAGGTCCCCCAGCCTGCCCGCGGTGATGACCAGGACGGCGAGCACGAGCGCGTAGGCGTTGATCACCCACAGCACGTCGTCCAGGGAGGCGTGCAGCTTGGTGATCATGTTGGGGATCGCGATGTTCACGATCGTCAGGTCAAGCAGGGTCATGAAGAACCCGAGCGAGACCACCAGCAGCACCAGCCACGGGTTCCCGGCGAACTTGCGGACTGCGTCCTGGCGCACGATGTCCTCCCCTAACCCGCCGGCGTACGCGCGTCAGTCGCCGGCTTGCGGCCGTCCGTGCCGCGGATGGCCCGGCATGTGAGCTAGCGCACAGCCGCGCCCGGGCATTCCGTAACCCATCCGATGTTAGGCAGTGGCACCGACAAAACGCCGAGCATGCCGGAGACCGCCGGGGTGCTTCGCCCCGGATGCCCGCGATGCGGGAAATGCGCGCGGCGCCCGCCCGCGCGCCCCGGGTTTCCGAACCCCGTTCGGTATGGCGCGCGGTCGGCCGCTAAGCTCCCGCTCATGGAACTGAACGGAACCGCGGGAATCGTGTCCGGCGGCGCGAGCGGCCTCGGGGAGGCCACCGCGCGCGAGCTCGCCGCAGCTGGCTGCCGGGTGGTCGTCGCCGACCTCAACGAGCAGCAGGGCAAGGCGGTGGCCGACGCGATCGGCGGCCTCTTCGTCCGGACCGACGTCTCCGACGAGGGGTCGGTGCAGGCCGCGGTCGACGCCGCCGCCTCCGCGGGCGCGCCGCTGCGGGCCATCGTGAACTGCGCCGGCATCGGCTGGGCCGCCCGCACCGTGGGCCGGGACGGCACCCCGCACGACCTCGCCGCGTACAAGAAGGTCATCGACGTCAACCTGATCGGCACGTTCAACCTCATGCGGATCGGCGCCGCGGCGGTGGCAAGGACCGAGTCCGCCGACGCCGACGGGCAGCGCGGCGTGGTCATCAACACCGCCTCGGTGGCCGGCCTCGAGGGACAGACCGGGCAGGTCGCGTACTCCGCGTCCAAGGGCGGGATCATCGGCATGACGGTCCCGGCGGCCCGCGACCTGGCCGCGATCGGGGTCCGGGTCAACACGATCTGCCCCGGGATCATCGACACGCCGATCTACGGCTCCGGCGAGGGCGCCGACGAGTTCAAGGCCAGGCTGATCGCGCCGGTGGTGTTCCCCAAGCGGATGGGCACCGCGGCCGAGTTCGCGCACCTGGTGCGGTCCCTGATCGAGAACGACTACATGAACGCCGAGGTCATCCGCTTCGACGGCGGCATCAGGTTCCAGCCCAAGTAATCCTTTCGCGGCCGCCGGCGGCCGCCCAGGCATGCCCGGGAGTAAGTCATGGCTGACGCGGTTCTGACCGAGGTGGACGGCGGGATCGCCGTCATCACGATCAATCGCCCGCAGGCGCGCAACGCGGTCAACGGCGAGGTGGCACGGGGCATCGCGGCGGCCGTCGACGAGCTGGACGACGCGGGCGACGTGCGGGTGCTGATCCTCACCGGCGCGGGCGGCACGTTCAGCGCGGGCATGGACCTGAAGGGCTTCCTGGCCGGCGACAACCCGACGGTGCCCGGCCGCGGCTTCGCCGGCCTCGTCGAGCGGCCGCCGGCCAAGCCGGTGATCGCGGCGGTCGAGGGCTATGCGCTCGCCGGCGGGTTCGAGATCGCGCTGAGCTGCGACCTGATCGTGGCCAGCGAGACCGCCAGGTTCGGCCTGCCCGAGGTCCGGCGGGGCCTGGTGGCCGGCGCCGGCGGGCTGCTGCGGCTGCCCCGCCGGGTGCCCTACCACCTGGCGATGGAGATCGCGCTGACCGGCGAGCACTTCAGCGCCGAGAGGCTGCACCGGGCGGGCCTGGTCGCCAGCCTGACCGGCGCCGGGGAGGCCCTGGACGGGGCCAGGGCGCTCGCGGCGCGCGTCGCCGAGGGGGCGCCGCTCGCGCTCGCCGCCAGCAAGCGGGTCATCGTCGAGTCGGCGGACTGGCCCGCCGGCGAGGCGTTCGCCCGGCAGGGCCAGGTCATCGGCCCCGTGTTCACCTCGGCGGACGCGATGGAGGGCGCCGCTGCGTTCGCCGAGAAGCGGGCGCCGGTCTGGCAGGGCCGGTAGGCACCCGAAGACCGGCCCGCCGCCGGCCCGGAGCGGGCCGCGGGAGAACCCGCTGCGTGAGCATTCAGCCGCGTATGGTTATCATCGCGGCGGTCGATCTCTTAGGCTTCCCGGCATAGGCCGGCGCGGGGGCCGCCAGGGGGGAGAGAGGCCAGCGATGACGTCACCGCAGATCAGCGTTGTTGTGCCGTTTCACAACAACGAGGATTTGCTCGGAGACTGCCTGCGGTCGATCGCCCGGCAGACCCACGCCAACCTCGAAGTGATCATGGTGGACGACGGCTCCACCGACGGCAGCGTGGAGATAGCCAAGCGCCGGGCCGCCGACGACCCGAGGTTCATCCTGATCCGGGTCCCGAACGGCGGCCCCGGCTACGCCCGCAACCGCGGCATCGAGCAGGCAACCGGCGAGTTCCTGGCCTTCGTCGACGCCGACGACATGCTTCCCAGCCATGCCTGCGAGGTCATGCTGCACACGCTGCAGCAGTCCGGGTCGGACTTCGCGTCCGGCGGGGTCGAGCGGATCGGGCCGATGGGGATCACGCCGTCCGGGATGCACGCCCAGGCGATCAAGACCCGGCGGATCGCCACGCACATCAGCCGGGCGCCGGAGCTGTTCTGGGACGTCTCGGTGTGGAACAAGATGTTCCGCAAGTCGTTCTGGGACGCCAGCCACCTGTCGTTCCCTGAGGTCCGGGCCTGGGAGGACCTCCAGGCCATGACGCGCGCGCACGTGCTGGCCCGGGCCGTGGACGTGATCCCTGACCCGATCTACTACTGGCGCGAGCGCGGCAAGGGCGCGCTGTCGATCACCCAGTCCCGCACGAACATCGGCAACTTCCGGGACCGGGTCGCCGCGCTGATCAACATCGACGGCTTCCTGCGCGAGCGCGGCGAGCACCGCCTGCTGCGCGAGCATCAGCGCAAGGCGCTCGTCAACGACCTGTGGCTGTACGTCTGCGACCTGTCCCGGACCAGCGACGAGTACAGGTGCGAGTTCATGGTTCTCGGCCGCAAGTACCTGGACCAGGTCGGCCGGCGGGTGCTGGCCAGGCTGCCGTCCACCCACAAGCTCGCCTATCACCTGCTGGGGGCCGGCCGGCTCGAGCAGCTGCTGGAGTTCAACGCCTGGCAGGCCGACCAGCCGATCAAGACGACGCCCATGGTCCGCCGGCTCGGCCGGATCCGCGCCGACATACCGTTCCGCGAGGACCGCCGGCGGCTGAAGATACCGGCCCGGGTCTACCGGCCGCACTGGCGGGAGCTCGACCCGTTCGTCCGGGTGGAGGCCATCGGCTGGCACGGCAAGCGGCTGGTCATCACCGGCTGCGCGTTCGTGCCCTCGGTCGACATCACCCGGCGCCGGCACGCCTCCAAGATCATCGTCTTGCTGCCGGTCGGCCGGCGGCGGCTGCCGATCGTGATCCCGGCCCGCTCGCTCCGGCACGACGAGGCCACCACGTGGTCGGCGCAGACCCGCTACCTCTACGATTGGGCCGGCTTCCGCTGCGAGATCAGTTCTCGCTGGTTCCGGGTGGGCCGGCGCTGGCTTACCGGCGAGTGGGCCGGGTACGTGCTGGTCCGCGGGCACGGCGTGTGGCGCCCGGCCCGGCTGCACACCCCGGTGCGCGGGTCCGCCGAGCGTCCCGGGTTCCGGCAGGTGGCGCCGGGGATCAGGTTCGGCGCCTGGTGGACCGGGCGCAAGCTGCAGGTCGGGGTGACCAGGACGCCGGCCGTGCTGCACGGCTGCGAGCACGCGGGCAGCGAGCTCGTGATCGACGTGGACGTCGACCGGGTCGAGCCCGGGGACCGCGTCGAGCTGTTGCTGGCCCGGGCGAAGGGGGCCGCCACGCACCGGTTCCCGGCCACGGCCAGCGGCCAGGCCGGCCACGTCACCCGGGTCCGCGGCGCGATTCCGCTGCGGACCCTGGCCACCGCCATCGGCCGGGCCGACCGCGCCAGCACCGGCGCGGAGCCGCCGGGCATCAGCGGCTCGGCGGGCAAGCGGGCCGACGTCAGCGGCACCGGCGCGCATGACGGCGGCATCGAGTGGGACCTGTACGTCCAGGCCGGGCGCGGGAAGGGCGAGGCCGGGAAGGGCGAGGGCGGGAAGGGCGAGGGCGGGAAGGGCGAGGGCGGGGGTGAACGGCGGATGCGCGTCGCGTTCCCCGACGGCCGGCCCGACTACCGCTACCCGGCGGGTCACCAGGAGGTCGTGGTGGAGCGGACCAGGTACGGCAACGCCATGATCGTGCGCCGCGGCCTGCGGCCGGTGATCGACCAGCACGCGTGGACCGATGACGGCCGGCTGACCCTGCGCGGCAGCTACCCGGCGACCGTGGTCGGCGGGTACGAACTGGTGCTGCGGCGGCGTTCGTCCACCGAGCAGCACGTGATCGCGTGCCAGCGGGACGGCGACCGGTTCACGATCGAGTTCGACGCCGCCGGGATGCCCTCGTTCGGGCGGCGGCTGCCGCTGCGGGACGGTATCTGGGACCTGTTCCTGCGCCGCGAGCACGCGCCCGACGGCGAGCTGATCGTGCCCGGCTACGACCACGCGCGGCTCGGCGACCTCGACGATCGCAAGCTCACCATCGGGCAGAAGAGCTACCGGTTCACCACCTGGGGATACGACACGCCGATGATCACCGTAGGCCCCGCGCTCAAGTTCACCGAGCACGGCCGGGTGCAGCGGCGGGTGCTGCGCGGCGTCTATTACCCCCTCCAGCAGAAGCTGCCGCTGCGGGACGCGGTGGTCTTCGTCAGCTGGAAGGGCAAGCAGTGCGCGGACAACCCGCTGGCGATCGCGCAGGAACTGCGGCGCCGCGGCGACGACCGCGAGCACATCTGGGCCGTCGCCGACTACTCGGTCCCCGCCCCGGACGGCGCGCGTACCGTGCTCACCTGGACCGAGGACTATTTCGAGGCGCTGGCCAGGTCCAGGTACCTGATCTCCAACGACGACATGAGCGGCCGCTTCCGCAAGCGGGACGGCCAGGTATACGTGCAGACCTGGCACGGCACGCCGCTGAAGCGGATCGGCTTCGACATCGGCCAGCCCCAGTTCATCAGCGGCGCGAGCTACTTCGACGTGCTCCGCGAGGACGTGGCCATGTGGGATCTGCTCCTGTCGCCGAACCCCTTCAGTACCCCGATCATGCGGCGCGCCTTCCGTTACCAGGGCGAAATACTCGAATCGGGCTATCCCAGGAACGACCTGCTGCGCAGCGGGGACGCCGGGCGCGTCGCCGCCGACGTGCGCCGCCGGCTCGGGCTGCCCGCGGGCAAGCGGGTGGTGCTGTACGCGCCGACCTGGCGGGACAACCAGTACTACGCCTCGGGCCGGTACCGGTTCGACCTCCGGCTGGACCTCGAGCGCGCCTGGCGCCGGCTCGGCGAGGACCACGTGTTCCTGATCCGGGGGCACCACCACATGGCCGAGGACGTCCCGGCCGGCGCCCGGCCCGGTTTCGCCGTCAACGTGACCGCCTACCCGGACATCTCCGAGTTGCTCCTGGTCAGCGACGTCCTGGTCACGGACTACTCGTCGGTGATGTTCGACTTCGCCCCGACCGGCAAGCCGATGCTGTTCTTCACCTACGACCTGGAGCAGTACCGCGACAAGCTGCGCGGCTTCTACTTCGACTTCGAGGCCGAGGCGCCCGGGCCGCTGCTGGCCACCTCCGACGAACTGGTGGCGGCGGTCGCCGACGTCGACGGCGTCGCCTGCGCGCACCGGGCCGCCTACGCCGCGTTCACCGCCAAGTTCTGCCCGCTCGACGACGGCAAGGCCGCGGCGCGCGCCTGCGACCGCATCTTCGGCGGATAAGTCACCTTCACGCTCCGTCTCGCCCGCAACGCGCCAGCCAATCGGGAGACTGGGATAGTGCCGATTACCGAGCCAGCGAGCCAGACCGCCGAGCCGGCCGCACGGGGCGCCGGCCTGCCGCGGCGGGCCGCGGCGCGGCTGCCCGGCTGGCTGGTGGTCACGGTCCCGGTCGCGGCGGCCCTGGTCGTCGGCGGCTACCGGCTCGGCGGCGCGTCGCTGTGGCGGGATGAGGCGTACACGCTGGCCGCCTCGCAGCGCCCGGTCGGACCGATCCTCGGCCTGCTGCTGCACGTGGACGCGGTGCACGGCCCGTACTACCTGGGCATGCACGTCGTGATCGGCATGCTCGGCGACTCGGCGGCGGCGCTGCGGTTGCCCTCGCTGCTGGCAACGAGCCTGGCCGCGGGGGTCACCGCCGCCCTGGGCCGGCGGCTGGCCGCGATGACCGCGCTGCCCGCCCCGCCGGCGACCGGCCTGCTGGCCGGGCTGCTGTATGTGGCCGCGCCGCAGACCACCTACTACGCGCAGGACGCGCGCCCGTACGGGCTGGTCAGCTTGTTCGCGGTCGCGGCCAGCTACCTGCTGGTGGTGGCCATGACGGACGGCCGCGGGCGATGGTGGGCGGCGTATGCCGCGGCGATCGCGCTGACCGGGGTGGCCAGCCTGTTCGCGCTGCTGCTGCTGGCCGCGCACGGCGTCACGCTCCTGCTGGCCCGGGCCAGGGAGCGGGGACTCCCCGCGGGCGCGGCGCGGCTGCGGCCGTGGCTGGCCGCATCGGCGGCGGCGGTCGCCGCACTGTCCCCGCTGATCGTCCTCGGCTACCTGCAGGACGGGACGCTCGGCTGGGTGACGCGCCCCGGCGCGGGCACGGTCGCCAGCCTGATCACCGGGTTCGCGGGCTCGCGGCCGCTGCTCGCGCTGGCGGTGGTGCTGGCCGGGTGCGGCGCCGCGCTGCGCCTGACCGCGGGCGACCCGGCCGGCGGCCGGCCCCGGGGAGATGCCGGCCGACGGCCCGCGGTCACCATGGTCAGCGTCGCGCTGCCCTGGCTGGTGCTGCCGCCGCTGATCTTGCTCGCCGTGTCGGTGGTCAAGCCCGTCTACGTCGAGCGGTACGTGGTCTTCTGCCAGCCGGCCCTGGCCCTGCTGTGCGCGGCCGGACTGGCCCGGCTGGCCGGGTGGATCACCTGCTCGCGGGCCGGGCGGAGGATCCCGGCGCTGGCCTGGGCCGTTCCGCTGGTGATCCTCGCCGTGGCCGCCGCGCTGCTGGCCGGGCCGCAGCGGGCCGCGCGGCTCACCTCGGCCCGGCCCGACGACCTGCGCGGCGTGTCGGCTGTCGTGGCCGCCGGCGAGCGGCCGGGCGATGCCGTGTTCTACCTTCCGTCCGAGGTACGGGTGGTGAGCATGGCCTACCCGGCGCCGTTCCGCCGCCTCCGCGACCTGGCCCTGCAGGCCTCGCCGGTCGCGTCGGGCACCCTGACCGGGACCCAGGTGTGGGCCCCGGTGCTCGCCCGCCGGTTCGCCGGGACCCGCCGGGTGTGGCTGGTCCAGTGGGCCGACCAGCGGTCCTCGCGGCCGGCCACCAGGATCGGCCGCGAGGAACTTGTCTTGCTGCGCGGCATGCGCCTGGTCCGGAGATGGACGGTGCAATCGGTTGTGCTGAGCCTGTACGCGGCCCGTCAGGCGTAGGCCGGCTCGGGAAGGAGGGCTGGCGCCGCGGCCGGGCGGTACCCGGCCAGCTTTTCCCGCAGCTTGGACCGGCCGCGGTGCAGCCGCGACATGACCGTGCCGATCGGCGTGCCCATCATCTCGGCGACCTCCCGGTAGGGGTAGCCCTCGATGTCGGCCAGGTAGATCGCCATCCGGAAGTCCTCGGGCAGGTCGCGCAGGGCCTGCAGGATGTCGGAGTCGGCCAGCCGGTCGAGCGCCTCGGCCTCGGCCGAGCGGGCCGGCGGGCCCAGCCGGTCGACGCCGCCCTGCCAGTCGTCGCCAAGGTCGGTGGCGAGCGCGGCCGCCGGCTCGCGCCGCTGCTTCCGGTAACCGTTGATGAACGTGTTGGCCAGGATCCGGTGCAGCCACGCCCGCAGGTTCGTGCCCGGACGGAACTGGTGGAACTTCGCGTATGCCTTGGTCACCGTCTCCTGCACCAGGTCCTCGGCGTCGCTGGCGTTCTTGGTCATCCGGAACGCCGCCGGGTAGAGCTGGCCCATGACCGGCAGAACGTCCCGCTCGAAGTCTGCCTTGCGGTCTGTCATCAGATCCTCTGGCCTCATCGTCGCTGTCGCTCCCTCGCTGCCTGTTCGGTCCCCGTCCCGCGCAACCATCGACTAATAGACGCACACGATTGCTGGATGGACGCGTGATCTGCGCAACATTCCGGCTACAAGGCGGAACTCTCAGCTGGCGTTCAGGTTTCCTGTGGGTCAGATCCAGCCGTGGTACCACATACGGGACAGCCATGTCGTGTACGGCACGACCTGAGCGGCCAGCACCGGATACATGTACCAGAAGTCCCAGAGGACGGCCAGCACGTACGCGCCCGACAGGATGGAGCCCGCGGCGCGCCGGGCCGGAGCGGCGCGGGCGGGCCCGATGATCAGGCCGAGGCACAGCGTGATGCCGATGACCAGGAACGGGTCGAAGGCCACGGCGTAGAAGTAGAACTCGGTCCTGTGGTCGTGCCACGCGAACCAGAACCAGGGCAGCCAGCCGGCGGCGACGCCCATGAGCACCGCGCCCGCCCGCCAGTCCCGGCGCAGCAGCCACCAGGCCAGGCAGGCCAGCAGCACCGGGATCGAGGCGTACCAGATGAACGGGGTGCCGATGGCGAGCACCTCCTGGGAGCAGCTCGCCACGCCACAGGTCTTCGGGGTGGCGTAGTAGAACGACACCGGCCTGGTGGTCAGCAGCCAGGTCCACGGCTGCGACTTATACGGGTGGCCGGTGGTCAGGCCGAGGCCGAACTGCAGCATGTACCGGTTGTACTGATATAGCGAGTCCAGGGCCGACCAGACCGGGGTGTGGTTCCCGTGCAGCGCGGCCCAGTTCCGGTCGTAGCCGTACGGAGAGGCGAGCCAGCCGCTCCATGAGGCCAGATAGGCGGCGGCCGGCAGCACGACGAACGTGAGCGGAAGCCACTTGCCGTCGCGGATCAGCGCGCCCCGCCACGGGGCGAGGTACCCGGCGGCCCGGCGAGCGCCCAGATCCCAGGCCACGGTGAGCAACAGGAACGCGGGCAGGAACCAGATCCCGTTCCACTTCGACGCGACCGCGGCGCCCAGGCAGACCCCCGCCGCGGCGCGCCACCAGCGGATGCCCAGGGCCGGCCCGGCTTCGTCGGCGGTCCCGGCCTCCGCGGCCGTGGCGATCCTGGCCCGGGACCAGTCCCGGTCGAGCACCAGGCAGCCGAACGCCGCCAGCGCCCAGAACATCACGAAGATGTCCAGCAGGGCGGTGCGGCTCATCACCAGCTCGAGCCCGTCGAGGGCTAGCAGCAGCCCGGCGACGCAGCCGAGCATCGTGGACCTGGTCATCCGGCGCGCGATCCGGGCCGTCATGAGGATGGCCAGCGAGCCGACAAGGGCGACCGCGAACCGCCAGCCGAACGGGGTCAGCCCGAACAGCCAGTCGCCGGCGGCCATGAAAATCTTCCCGAGCGGGGGGTGGACGACCAGTTCGCCCCCGTTGGCCAGGATGTTCGTCTTGCCCTGGGCCAGCAGGATCCCGTAGGCGTCGCCCACGTAATAGGTCTCGTCGAAGACGACCGCCTTCGGTATGCCCAGCCGGTAGAAGCGCAGGAACGCGCCGAACGCGGTGACCAGCAGCGGCCCGGCCCAGCCCCACACCCGGCTGCCGGGGATCGGCGGGACCAGCCGGTCACGCAGGCCCGCGGCGTGGCTGGCGGGCTGGGTGGTCGCGGGCTCGATCCCGTATGCGGTCATCGGTGCCATGGTAGGCGCGGCCGGGGTTTAGCGTGGGGCGCGACATGGAACACGGCATCGACGACGCCGGCGGCACCCGCGACGGCGCAAACGCCGCGCCGCGCGGCTGCGCGGGCACGCTCACGCTCGCCGCCGCGCCGATCGGGAGCCCCGGGGACGCCTCGCCGCGGCTGGCCGCCGCGCTGGGCGAGGCGGCGGTCGTGGCGGCCGAGGACACGCGCAGGCTGCGCCGGCTGGCCTCGGCGCTCGGCGTGCGGGTCACCGGCACCGTGGTCTCCTACTACGACGACGTCGAGGCGGCGCGGACGCCGCGGCTGCTGGCCGACCTGCGGGCCGGGCGGGACGTGCTGCTGGTGACCGACGCGGGCATGCCGGCGATCAGCGACCCCGGCTACCGGCTGGTGGCCGCGGCGGCGCAGGCCGGGATCCGGGTCCGCGTGCTGCCAGGCCCGTCGGCGGTGACCGCGGCGCTCGCGGTGTCCGGGCTGCCGAGCGACCGGTTCTGCTTCGAGGGCTTCGTGCCGCGCCGGCCCGGCGAGCGGGCGCGCCGGCTCGCCGGGCTGGCCGCCGAGCCGCGCACGCTGATCTTCTTTGAGTCGCCGCGCCGGCTGGCCGCCACGCTGGCCGGGCTGGCCGAGGCGTTCGGCGCCGGGCGGCAGGCCGTGGTCTGCCGCGAGCTGACCAAGACCCACGAGGAGGTGCGGCGCGGCACGCTGGCCGAGCTGGCCGCGTGGGCCGCGCCCGGCCGGCTCGGCGAGATCACGATCGTGATCGCGGGGGCGGAGCGGGCGCGCCGCGCCGACCCGGAGCAGGCCGCGCCGCGGGCGGCCGCCCGCGTCGCCGAGCTGGAGCGCGAAGGCGCCCCGCGCAAGGCCGCGATCGCGGACGTGGCCAGGGAACTTGGCCTGCGCAAGCGCGAGGTGTACGACGCGGTCCTGCGGCACGGCGGCGCAGGGGAGCCCATAGGCTGAGCAGATGTCCGCAACGAGCCGTCACATACTGACCGCGCCGGCCTGGCCCTACGCCAACGGCCCCCGCCATATCGGGCACGTCTCCGGGTTCGGCCTGCCCGCCGACATGTTCAGCCGGTATCAGCGGATGGCGGGCGGCAACGTGCTGATGGTCAGCGGCACCGACGAGCACGGCACGCCGATCCAGGTGCAGGCGGACGCGGCCGGGGTCACCGCCCGGCAGCTGGCCGACCGCTACAACCGGGTCATCGCCGAGGACCTGCTCGGCCTGGACATGTCCTACAACCTGTTCACCAGGACCACCACGCGCAACCACTACGCGGTGGCGCAGGAGATCTTCAAGGGCCTGTACGACAACGGCTACATTTTCCTGCGGGCGACGATGGGGGCGATCTCGCCGTCCACCGGCCGGACGCTGCCCGACCGCTACATCGAGGGGACCTGCCCGATCTGCGGGTACCCCAGCGCGCGCGGCGACCAGTGCGACAACTGCGGCAACCAGCTGGACCCGGTCGACCTGATCAACCCCCGGTCGAAGATCAACGGGGAGACGCCGGTCTTCGTGGAGACCGAACACTTCTTCCTCGACCTGCCCGCGTTCGCGGACGCGCTGGGGACCTGGCTGCAGAGCAAGAGCGGGCAGTGGCGGCCGAACGTGCTGAAGTTCTCGCTCAACCTGCTCGACGACCTCAAGCCCCGGGCGGTCACCAGGGACCTGGACTGGGGCGTCCCTGTCCCGATGGACGGCTGGCGGGACCGCCCCGACAAGCGGATCTACGTCTGGTTCGACGCGGTGATCGGCTACCTGTCCGCGTCGATCGAGTGGGCGCGCCGCCGCGGCGACCCGGACGCCTGGCGGGCCTGGTGGCAGTCCCCGGATGCCGAGTCCTACTACTTCATGGGCAAGGACAACATCGTCTTCCACGCCGAGATCTGGCCGGCCATGCTGCTCGGCTACGGCGGCAAGGGCGGCAAGGGCGGCACGCCGGGCTCGCTCGGCGAGCTCGAGCTGCCGACCGAGGTGGTGGCCAGCGAGTACCTCACGATGGAGGGCCGCAAGTTCTCCTCGTCCCGCTCGGTCGTCATCTACGTGCGCGACTTCCTTGACCGCTACAACGTCGACGCGCTGCGCTATTACCTGGCGGTGGCCGGGCCGGAGAACCAGGACACCGACTTCACCTGGACCGAGTTCATCCGGCGCAACAACGACGAACTGCTCGCCAACTGGGGGAACCTGGTGAACCGGACGGTGTCCTTCGCGGCCCGCAACATCGGGTCCATCCCGGAGCCGGGCGCGCTGACCGACGCCGACCAAGAGCTGCTCCGGCGTTCCCGCGACGCGTTCGGGCAGGTCGGCGGCGCGCTGTCGCGGTCGCGGTTCAAGGCGGCGATCACCGATACCATGCGCACGCTGGCCGACGCGAACAAGTACCTGTCCGAGCAGGCGCCGTGGAAGCTGCGGGAGTCCGACCCGCAGCGGATGCGGACCATCTGCCACGTGGCCCTCCAGCTCGTCGACGACGGCAAGACCCTGCTGACCCCGTTCCTTCCCCGCTCGTCGCAGCAGGTCTACGAGCTGCTCGGCGGGTCGGGCAGCTGGTCAGGGATGCCGCGGATCGAGGAGGTCAGCGAGGAGGGCGGCTCCCCGTACCCGGTCATCACCGGTGAGTACCAGGGCGCGGCCCGGTGGCGCTCCGAGCCGATACGGCCGGGCACGCCGCTGCAGGCGCCCACGCCGCTGTTCGCCAAGCTCGACCCGGGCCTGGCCGATGAGGAGCTGGCGCGGCTGGAGCAGGCGTGACCGGGGCGGACCGCTCCGCCCCCCCCCCCCCGCCCCCCCCCTTGCCCCCCGAGGCGCTCGACGCCCACGCCCACCTGGACCTGATCGAGCGTCCGGTGCCCGACGTGCTGGCCGATGCCCGGGCGGCCGGGATCACGCGGGTGGTCACGATCGGCGTGGACCTGCCCACGTCGCGGTGGGCGGCCGACTGCGCCGACGCCCACCCCGCCGTGTACGCGGCGGTGGCGGTTCACCCGAACGAGACCGCGCGCGCGGCCGGCTCGGCGGCCGAGCGCGACAAGGTCCTGGCCGAGATCGCCGCGCTGGCCGGGCTGCCGCGGGTCCGGGCCATCGGCGAGACCGGCCTCGACTACTACCGGGATTGGGCCCCGCCCGAAATGCAGCGCGAGTGGTTCCGGGCACACATCGACATCGCCAAGCAGTCCGGCAAGGCGCTGATGATCCACGACCGGGACGCGCACGAGGACGTGCTGCGGATCCTTGACGCCGACGGCCCGCCCGAGCGGGTGATCTTCCACTGCTTCTCCGGCGACGCGCAGCTGGCGCGCCGCTGCGCGGCGGCCGGCTACGTGATGAGCTTCGCCGGCAACGTGACGTTCTCAAGCGCACAGCAACTCAG